>Ga0134092_1000120_pt1 | contig 77373 bp, 71 predicted proteins | sample 3_6taG_FD_94454 | JGI IMG/M metagenome (GOLD analysis project Ga0134092, IMG submission 94454) | Switchgrass degrading microbial communities from high solid loading bioreactors in New Hampshire, USA - 3_6_20_6_A3 metaG | ecosystem: Engineered > Bioreactor > Semi-continuous > Anaerobic >... | reverse complement strand
TGCTTTACAGGAAAAACTGTTTTTGACAAAGGAGACAATCAACGAGTTTCTTGACTACTTTGTCACTTCTTTGCCCGATTATATCAAGGCAAAGCTATCAGTTGCTTCCTGCGAAAGTTGATTGAATATTCTTAAAAATTGCTTTAAATTTCGTTATTTTCCTGAACATTCCTCCAATATTGAATAGTAAATCATGTTTCCTTCTTTTTTCTTCCTTTATTTTCACCTGTTTTATTATTTAGTTTCACCCGGTTGACTTTTAAAACCCGGGTGTATACAATACTATAAAGTTTTGTAATATATGCAGCACTTTATAAACTATCCGGTGTTGGGGGGAGTCGAAAATGAGTTATGACCAGTTGAACCGAAAATCGCTTGACAAAGAAGAAATCTTTCCAATTGCCCTATATGAAAAATTTAAGGATTTCATCGGCAATGAAGAGATCCTGCTCACCACAGCTTCAAATCTCAACCTAAAGGGACAGTACGAAGAAACCTGGATCGTCGTTACAGAACAAAAAGTCCATATACTAGAAAATGAAGCAAATGATGTAAAAATTAGAACCTTTCTTTTGAAAGAAATTCAGGACATCCACCTGGATCATTTTTATGGTGTGGGAAGCATCCAGATCATAACAAAGGAAAGAAGTTATGAAATTGCGCGCTTTACCCGCAAGCACAATAAGAAGTTTTATAAATTCGTGGAGTATTTTAAAAAAATCCTACAAAATGAAGAGTTTGACATTCATGCTGAAATTCACGAGAGGGATCACGAAAGCATCTACGGCGAAAACCGGTGCCCAAAATGCGGCGGTCCCCTGCCCAGAGGATCTATAACCTGTCCAAAATGTACGAACAAATCCGCCACCTTCAGGCGGCTCCTTACCTATCTGTATCCATATAAAGGAAGAGCCCTTCTGATGCTGCTTACCACAATGACCTATTCTTTGCTCTCACTTGTTCAACCCTATCTTCAAAAAATCATGATTGACACCGTTATTGCAGAAAAAAGGATCGATGCAATCAAATGGGTGATATTGGCCATTTTTGGAGCCCAGGTTCTGGGAGCTGCTTTTCAGGGTCTCCGCTCCTTGCAGTTGTCCTGGCTTGGCGAAAGGATCATCTATGATATGAGATCGCAGGTATATAACCACCTGCAAAAGCTTGGCCTCTCTTACTATGACCGCCGGATGACCGGAGCCATCATGAACCGCGTCACAGGAGATACCGCTTCCATTCAGGGCTTTATCGTCAATGGCATTCAGGAAATCATCGTTCAAGTGATGTCAATGCTTCTCATCGTATTCATCCTGTTTAGCATGAACTGGAAGCTGACGCTGATCGTATTGATACCGACCCCTTTTATTTACTTCGGAACCAAGCTCTATTCCGGCAGAATGCATAAAATCTATCACCGGGTTTGGAGAAGGCGTTCGAACTTAAGCGCAGTACTTGGGGGCACCATCCCCGGTATCAAAGTCGTTAAGGCCTTTACCCAGGAAAAACATGAGGTCGATAAGTTTGAAGAGGCATTACAGGATTATTTCAATGAAGAAATCAGGGCGGCAAAAAATCGATCCGTTTTCTTCCCCCTCTTATCTTTAACTACTTCAATCGGTGCCGTTCTTATATGGGGATATGGAAGCTACAGCGTTATCGCAGGCGGAGATCTGAGCCTGGGTACGCTGACCGCCTTTATTGGATATATGTGGAGATTCTATCAGCCTGTCCAGATGCTCAGCAATATCAGTGGACAGTTCCAAATGGCTTCCACGGCTGCCGAGCGGGTATTTGAAGTGCTCGACCATGAGCCGGAAATCAAACGGGAAATTCAAAAGCCAAAACCCCTAAATCTCAAGGGTGAGATTATATTTAAGAACGTTTCCTTCCGATATAATAACGAGGACGATGTTCTGAAAAATATCAATTTACACATCAAGCCCGGCGAGATGATTGGCCTGGTCGGTTCCAGCGGAGCAGGAAAATCGACCCTGGTCAATTTGATTCCCCGTTTTTACGAAGTGACTGAGGGACAATTGCTCATCGACGGAAAAGATGTCAACGAGTATGACCTGACAGCCCTTCGCGCTGAAATCGGTGTGGTCCTTCAGGAACCTTTCTTATTCTACGGCACTATTGCTGAGAACATCGCCTATGGGCGTCCAGACGCTACCATGGAGGAAATCGTTTGGGCTGCCAAAGCTGCCAACGCCCATAAATTCATCATGGGATTCCCTGATGGCTATGATACCCTGGTGGGTGAACGGGGAATCGGCTTATCCGGAGGAGAAAAGCAAAGGATTTCCATCGCAAGGGCTATACTTAAGGATCCCAAAATCCTTATCCTGGATGAAGCCACCTCATCGGTTGATACAGAAACTGAAAAGCTCATTCAGGAAGCCATTGATTACTTGATTAAGGATCGTACTACCATCGCCATTGCCCATCGACTTTCTACCTTAAAAAATGCCGACAGAATCGTCGTTTTGGATAACGGAACGATTGTTGAGGAAGGTACCCATGATGAGTTGATGGCCTTAGAGAACGGTGTCTTCCGGCATCTCGTTGAAATACAGTCCGAAATTGCTCGAACGAACATCATGATATGAGGAGAAGCTTGATATGAATTCTACAGCCCATCAAATGCGATTGGACTTTATAGACCCTGCTGCTGTGAAAATTACAATAGATGGCTTTAATGTCCTTACCTATACGAATATGGAAACCGGAGAGGTATTCCCAAATGTTACGATAAAATTGATGTTTCCCCTTACCCAAAGCGCCTACTTTGTCGGCATCTACCAGGAGGGAAAAGAAGTTGCCCTCATAGAGGATTACAGGAAGCTGGATGCCAAAACCCGGGATCTGGTTTATAAAATCATCGAAAAGCAATATTTCATACCGGAGATTAAAAGGGTCTTGAGTATCAAGGAAGAGTATCGAATTATTCATTGGTGTGTAGTAACAAACAGAGGTTATCAGGAATTCTACACAAGGACGAGAAATGACGTGGTAGTCAAAGGCCACGAAGTCTATATCCGTGATATTGATGGAAATCGCTATATCATCAAGGACTTTACGAAACTGGATCCGACAAGTCAAAAGGTTTTGAGTCCGGAAATATAACAAGGCTAAAAAGATCTGCTCCATATGTTCTACTATTTGCCTGCGATAAATCGTCTATGAAAACAAATACTAATATAGGGTGATCTATGATGCCGAATACGCGTTTTGAAGATATTCAAGAACAGCTCTATCGATTACGTGTATCCCTTGAGGATTATGCTTTGGACAATACAGCCACATGGGCAGATCTATATTCCATTAGCCAGGAACTGGATCAGCTTAAGAATCGCTTTCATACCCTTTTGGAATCCCATAAAAAAAGGATGTAGAAAAATTGATGCCGCTATGAAATTTCAAGGATGCTGAGCAGAATCATATATGAGTTCTGCAATATTTACCTCTTGATATAGAGTGTTATATTTGATAAGATATAGTTACCTTTAGGATTTTACTATTCTAAAGTATTTCAGACCCCTTTATACTGATTCGTCTACCGAAAAAAGGCTAGATAAAGTAACTTTATCTGGCCTTTTTTCCTTTTTGGGCACCTGTCCTTTCATGCTCGATAGGAAGGACCTCCAAAAACACGAGAACCGCCATACCGGCGGCTCTCCCTTATAGATAATTTAGGGGTACTGTCTGTTTATTGTATTCATACCAAAAATAAGAGTCTTTAAACACAGAAATCATTCATTATTCATAAGTGCTCACGAGATTGCCGGTATCATCATAAAGCTCACCGGAATCCCCCTTATTATTCCATATATTCCCTTCTCTCCATGATAAATCCCCTGAAGCATCTCCGCTCGATATGGTCACCGTTTCTCCTGCCTTTAAAACGAATCCTTTTCTAAATATAAATTCCTGGCCTCCGACAACTGACAAAAGTCTCCAGTCTGACAGGTCTACATCAGCATTTCCATAATTCTTAATTGTCACCAGTTCCCCCTGCAAATCGATATCTACAATTCGTATATCGATTCTATTTCCGACAGCCGAATGATTCTCCTTCGTGGAAGTGTCGATTTCTTCTTCCTTTTTCGATGTTCCCTGCCTTTGCTCTTCTCCTTGGGCAGTGCCTTCCTCTTTATCCCCGTATCGGTAAGTGCCTTTCTGAACATTAAATTCAATGGTTTTCCCATTCGATTTTGCTACAATAGTGCCGCATTCATCTGTACGAAACACAGGGATCTTCCTTTCTTTCAATAGCTCCATGGTCTCTTTATGGGGATGATTGTAATCATTCCCCTTGCCCACCATAATCACTGCATAGCTGGGCTTTACCTTATCTAAAAATTCAGTGGATGTTGAGGTGCTGCTTCCATGGTGCCCAATTTTCAGAACATCAGCCTTTAAATCGAATCCTTTTGCGATCATCTCCTCTTCCGATTCTTTCTCTGCATCCCCGGTAAAAAGAAATGAGCTGTCCCCATACTGTAATTTCAGTACGATGGATGCATTATTCAAGTTTCTATTATCCTCTCCATTGGGAGCTAGGACCTTTACAGTCCCATCCCCGAGCTTAAACTCTGAACCCGGTACCGGCAGGCTTATTTTCAGCCCTTTTTCCTGAATCGCCAGCAACACATCCTCATATGTCTTGGAGGTATGCTCCGCATTGGGCATCATGACCTTTTCTATATGGAAGTTTCGAATGACGGCATCCAGGCCTCCGATATGATCCTCGTGGGGATGGGTGCCAATGACATATGAGAGCTTCTCTATACCCTGTTTTCTTATATATTCAACGACAAGCTCTGAATCGGCATTATTGCCCGCATCAATCAGCATGGCATGGGACCCGTCCTCGATCAGTATACTGTCTGCCTGGCCCACATCGATAAAGTGAACCCGCAATTCCGATAAAACAGGCTTGGTTCCGCCATTGCTGCCGGTTTTGCCGCTGCTTTTTCCAGATTCCTTGTCATCCTTTGATTCATTATTCTCCTCTGCTTCTTCACGGCTGGCTATGTGTTCTTCTTTATCCTGATCAAGCTTATCCTCCGAATCATTTTGGAGGTATTCTTCTTGGGAACGGGCCCCCGTTTGGCTGTCTTCCGTACCGGGATGGATATTTCCATTATCTAAACTCGATAGGCCCGTTATAATCAAACATAAAATAATAATCCCTACGTATAATCCCTTCGAAATCCGTAAGCGGAGTTTTTGTTGGATCAATTTGCTGAGAGGTGGAATGGTGATCATTCCCACAGCTGCCATTGCCAGCGCAGCAAGCACATCTCCAGATAAAAGAGCACTTAATGAAATGAAAAAGAAAAGGCTGCCTGAAAACCACCTGAGCACGTTTCCTGTTTGTTTCATGACGTCATCCTTCCTGGAAGTATTTAAAAGGATACAATTGATTATATATTTTATTCGTTCATTTAATCAATGGTAATAAATTCATACTTTCATCACTGCAAATAGGAACTTTGCCTTCATAATAAAACATTTACTTCGTCATAATAGAAAATGTCCGCTGATTGATTCATAGAATTTTCATTCGGGAAAAAGCCGGCATAAAAAAATGACTGTACCTTGTTGTGTACAGTCATTTTTCCATGAAATATAAAAATCATCGTTTCAGAAAAAAATCCTACCTGGGAAGATACCCAGGTAGGATCCTTAGCCCGACTTATTATTTATTATAGCCCATGGTATCATCGATAAAGCTCTGTGCCTGCTGAGCCACTTCCTCAACAGCAACGGTCGGAGCTTTCACACCGCGCAGGATGCTATCGAACAAGCCCCATCCGATATCCACGACATCCGGGAAGGAGAACCAACGATTGACCCTCTGTAGGTTCTTTTCATAAATCATTGACAGTGCAACGAGGGACTCTTCGTCTCTCAAATTGTTCAGTTGACCGTCTCTCCAAGCCTCTTCCTGATCAATACCGGGGATGGGATCTGTCATCTCATCATATACTATTGCCAGTTCCTCAGGCTTATGGACAGCAGAAGGCATGACCTGGAAAACAAACTGCTCAAGCTCGGAGTAATATTCCTTTGCCCGCGGTCCCATCGGGAACAGAACAACGCCATAGTCGTCTTCCATTGATGTCTGGAAAGTACCCAATGTCCAGGAGTGATAAGCCATCATGGCAATGTAGCCGTCTTTAAAGGCTTGAATGTGCCAGTCCCATGCAGCGCCCTCCGGAGGAATGGCGTATACTTTGTGAACCTGAGCCAGATCCTGGTAGAATTGCAGAGCCTCTAAGCATTTGGGATCCGTCAGGTTATAGGTCCATTTTCCGTCCTTGAGAATGATGGGGTCAGCATCGTTGGAAGCAATGAGCTGGAACTCCATCTGTCCGCCGGTAACACCCCATTGATCGATGGTTCCGTCTCCGTCTAAGTCCTTTGTGGCTTTCTGGGCGACTTCCAGGAATTTATCCCAGGTCCACTGGTAGTTGTTTTGAAGCTCATACAGATTGGGCAGGCCTTCCCTCTCGAAGATGGTCTTGTTCCAGAAAAGCAAACCTCTTATTTCAAGCTTACCGGTGTAGAGGGCATACTTCTTGCCGTTCACTTCACCGAACTCCATAATGATCGGATTCCATTTTTCTTCGCTGAAATCAAAGGCCTTCAGATCACTTACAGGATAAATCTCACCGCTGACCACTCTCGGTAAGAACCAGGAGTCCTTGATGTAAATAAAATCCGTAAATGGATCTCCGGCCAGGTTAGAAGCCGTCAGGGTTTCTAACAGTTCGCCTTCAGGGATATTGATCCACTCGAATTTAAAATTATATTTCTCCTCCATATCCCTTAATTTCGCAACATAGAGGTCGCCGCTTTCCGTCACACCCTCTTTGGGTTCCTGATCCCACCACGCTGCAAAGCGAACAGATCTGCCTCCGAAGTCATAGGTTTCTTCTACGACTTCCTCTTCCTCAGGCTTCTTCTCCGTGTCCTTTGTTTCAGTCTGGGTGCCATTGCTCTTTTGAGTGTTGTCCGTACTTGTTGTTCCACCGCATCCGACTACCGTAACAAACAGGAAAATGAACACCAAAACCAAAGACAGCAGCTTAAGACTTTTTTTCATTGAAAAACCTCCTCCATCATAATTTATTCATTAAACCTAAGGAATTAGGTTTAAACTGAGGTCTCCTTTATGATGAGATTTCCTATATTTTGTTTTGCTGTCTATGGCCGCTACATCCTGGGCTGTATATGGATACTCGTACTATGGTTCGTATGGTGAGAGAAATAGAATGAACACGTGACCTAATTTGTTCCATTCATGGTGAATGCTCTGGAGCATTTTGCCGCAGTTGTTACAGGATTAAAAAGCCTAAATTGAGAATTGATGAAGAACCCAACATGAATATGATTTACATTGTATAAAAACAAGCGTGCTATATTCGATATATTCGATGCGAATTGCTTTTTTCCTCTTTTTTTATGATTTTTTTATGCAGTTCAATTATGACGTTATGTTTTTATTATACTATATGGTATTTCATCCTTCAACCTCGCATTTTATCATTTGCAGTCTACCAAAGTGCTATTTGGTATTCAGTCATATTCACATTATCCATTGAAGGGATCTTGCAGAAGTTATCGAAGCAGCGTCCCTGCCTCTCTTCTGCATCATTGGCATAACTTGCATGACCTTTTAGGAAAAAGGCTATTTACTTTTAATCTAGCTTTTCATTCTTTTATGGAAACAGCAACGGCCATTCATCTTCCTGTAATTCTGAAAACATAGAGTATAAAAAAGTCGCCGGAATTGCAGAATTTGGACCTAGAAATCGAAAAAACGAAAACTTTGACAATAAGGATCTTTTGAACGTATTACAATCAAACAATATAAAGGTTTGTTCCGGTACCGTTTTCACAGCAAAAATGACTACTACCATGCAGCAGTCATAGACAATAAAAGCGCCGATTGATTCATGAACAGCCTTTCTATTATCACCCGGAAAAGCCTGAAAGTAATTTCATTGAATAACTACGCATTATCAGATTGAGATATCTGCAGCAGAAGTTTATATCACTCAAAAAACCAAAGGCAGGGCCGGACATAAAAATCATGTTCGGCCCTGCCCCATTTATTTTACCTCCTCCAATACCAGCCATACAACGCTGTCCTGGGGCGAAAAGCATTGACATGAAAACTCCTCCAGGACATATACATCCCGCTCCTCCAGCGGTAGTAGCTCCAATTTCTCCCCATCCCATCTTTTCTCTTCATCGATGCGATATAGCTTCAGCCGCCTTAATCCGGGCTTTAAGCCTGTAAAGGCCGCTTGTACCACCTTATCTTCATTGAGGTTTACAAGGAGAACGGAAGTTTTATTCTGGCCTGCCACAGCCAGAGCGGTCAGGTCTTTGTCTGAGCACGCCGTTTCTACCTTTTCTCCCCTTATCCGAGATAAGATCCAATAAACGAAATACTGGGGGCGGACCGTAGTATTCGGAGAAAACAATCCAAAACGAAGGGGAGCTTCATTCCAATGCTTGTACATAACCTCCTTTACTCCCCTCTCGGAAAAGAACCTTCCGAACTCTTCCGCCTGTATTGAGCCGTCCCATATGTGATAGTAGTGTGTCCAATCCACTCCCGCCTCCTCCATGCCAAGTATATTTCGAGTTAAAATGGCGGCCCTTCTCGGCTGATAAGCCATCTCCTCCACAGAAAGCAGATCAAAAGCTCCTTTGGGATCGCTGACAAATTCAAAACCCTTGTTCATTTCATTGATCATCAGCTCCGGTTGCCTGTCCCCATAGATTTTCAAGCAATTCCGAACATGCTCGATCCCTTTTAGAAATACATCCAAATCATCATGATAGCAGTGCCATGAAACAAAGTCCAGGGGAGTGTTGTTCTCGTAGCATAAGCGGATAAAGCCTTCCATAATCGGGCTAAAAACATTGGCCAAGGCCGGCCCTCCCACCTTTGCCGAAGGAGCGGCTTTTAAAATAGGCTCGATCATCATTCGATACATCTCGTAATTCTCTTTGGCAGTCGTAAGTAAAAAGGGACAACCTCCGGTCTCTCCAATGTCCGGTTCATTGACATGCTCCCAGTGGGTGATTATGGCTTTCTCCGCCGAATACCGTTTGGCCAACCGGTAGATTAACTCTTGATATTCCTGGATATTCAAAGGTCTCCAGGCAGACTGGCTTTTTTCAGGGAAAAGGGTCGGGGGCTTCAGATTGACGGTTGCCAGAACCTTTGCCCCGGTACGGGCAACGGATTCCAAATATGGATCCAGCCGACCCCAGTCAAAGGTTCCCTTGGATGGGTAAACATTGAAATACTCCTGGATAAATACACGAACTAGGCGGGGTTTTAGCCTGGCCACCCCTTGCACAACCCTCTCCGGCAGGGGCATGGAGTTAATCCCACCGCATCCCAGGCTGTGCCTCCATCCTTCAAATTCAGCTCTTCTTTTATTTGCATCCACATGAATTTCGACTCTATTCATCTTGAAAAAATCCCTTTTCATCCTGTCCCCTCCACCCTATACGAAATTTACTTATAGCATAAAGGATAAGGCACGAAATAGCAACTTGTCTTTTATGATCAACCTGAAGAATTTCATCGAGTCATCCCTCCTCTCTTGATTATGGATTGAAGCGGAATATAATGAAGCTAAAGGCAATATCAAAAATGAGGTGAAAAGAATGCCCGTCGATCCCTTTTCCCAAAACAAACGGCTTGGCCGCGGTGTCAATATCCTTGGCTATGATCCCGTCTGGGGATCCCGGGACAAAGGCCGGATGCAAGAAAAGCATTTCCGCCTGATTCGTGAAGCCGGTTTTCATCATGTACGCATCAATCTCCATCCTTTTCGGTTCATGGGAGATGCACCTGACTACAAAATCCAATCCAACTGGCTGGAAACCCTGGACTGGGTTTTGGAGCAATGCAGGAAAAACGGCCTCCTGGCCATTTTGGACATGCATGAATACGAAGCCATGGCAAAGGATCCCGTTGGGCTTTTGCCTAAATTCCTGGCCTTTTGGAAACAACTGTCCGCCCGCTGCCAAAATGCTCCCGACAGCGTGTTGTTTGAGATATTGAATGAGCCAAACACCAAGCTGACCGCAAAGCTCTGGAATGAATTTCTCAGAGAAGCCTTAAAAGCCATCCGCTCATCCAATCCCACTCGCACTGTTATCATCGGCCCCGCATTCTGGAATGACATCGAATACCTGGATGGGCTTCAACTACCTGAGGATGATCGCAATATCATCGTCACGGTACACTATTATCATCCCAACTCCTTCACCTTCCAGGGGGCTGAATGGTCTGATGAGTATCCGGAAACCGGAATCCCCTGGCTGGGGACAGCCGAAGAAATTCAGGCCATCAGGGATGCCTTTGAAAAGGCCCGGATGTGGGCAGAAACCCATCATCGACCCCTCTATCTTGGTGAGTTTGGTGCCTATGACAAGGCTGATATGGACTCCCGCGTACGTTATACAAATGCTGTCGCCAGGGAAGCAGAGCGATTGGGCTGGAGCTGGGGATACTGGCAGTTCGACGATGATTTTGTCGTTTATGATATGGAAAGCGACCAATGGGTGGAGCCAATCTTGCATGCCTTGATCCCTCCGGTATCAAGCACTTAAAAAATCGTCCTGACTTGGTTCTAGAAACGTGTTTATAAGGATGGAGGTAGTATATGAAAGACGAGAAAAAATTAAAGCTCAAAAGTATTGATCTTTCCCCTGCAAAATGGATATGGTATCCTTCCCGAAGAACCTTACCGAATACCTTTGTGCTCTTTCGAAAAGAGATTTCCTTAGACGCAATGCCCTTGAAAGCAACAGGCTGGATCAGCGCCGACAGCCGATACCGTTTCACCGTCAACGGCAAGAGAGTACAGTGGGGACCCGCACCCTGCGATCCCAGGTGGCTCGAAGCAGATCCCTTTGATATTCGCGACCATTTGACCGTGGGTCGGAATGTGATTGGAGTGGAAGTTCTCTATTATGGGCACGGTGAGGGAACCTGGGTGATGGGTAAGCCCGGACTTCTTTTCAAGCTGAACCTGGATTTCGGAAACGGAAATACTGTGGAAGTTTGCTCCGATGAAAGCTGGATGGCCATGATTGACCGTGCCCATCCGCCGGGCCAATACAAGCGGTGGTTTTTAAGGACCCTGCAGGAGGAATTCGATGCTCGCCTGCACCCTTACGGCTGGGATACAGGGAATTTTAAAATGGACGAAACATGGCTTCCCGCCATGGTCTTAACGGGTCCTGCCAATAAGCCTTCCATCTGCACCGGCTATCCCGATTATCTCATGGACTCCGGTATTACAAACAGCAGCATTCCCTTCCTTCGCCCCAGGCTAATACCCCCTATGAAAGAAGAAATGGTCCAGGCAAAAGCCTTGCGAAACCAGGGCCTCATTACCTGGCTGCGCCGGCCCAGGGAATGGTTTGAGTTTCGAACTCCGGGCTCCTTTACTGCCCGCAAGGCTACCGTTTCCAAAATGTCATCTGAGTGCGAATGGGAATTGCCTCCCTGCCGGAATGAATCCGAGGGATACATTCTCACCTTTGAATTCGAAGAACAGCTGGTGGGCTGGCCTTATTTCACCATTGATGCCCCGGAAGGCACCACCGTTGAATTGATCACCCAGGAATCCCACGACCCGGACCAAACGATTTGGCTGGATACCCATTTGTTCAGCTGGACCCGCTTCATCTGCAAAGAGGGTATCAATCGCTTTGAGACCTTTGATTTTGAATCCTTGCGCTGGCTGCAGCTTCATGTTCACAACGCATCGAAGCCTGTGAAGATAAGCAATGTCGGTGTTAGACGAAGGAGCTATTCCTGGCCCAATAAGCCTCATATCCAGTGCTCCGATCCCAGACTGCGGAGCTTGTTTCGTGCAGGCTTAAATACAATGATGAACAATGCCCAGGAAACCCTGGTGGACGGAATGGGACGGGAAAGACAGCAGTACAGCGGAGATATTGGCCATGAGCTTCACGCCATTCGCTATGCCTTTGGAGAGTTTCGGATGCCGGAGCGCTTTTTAAGAACTTACAGCGAAGGCCTCAGCCTGGAAGGATATTTTATTGACTGCTGGCCTTCCTACGATCGGATGGTCAGAATCCCACAGCGGCAGATGGGACTCACCAATTGGGGACCAATTCTCGATCATGGCATTCAATTTGTTTTCGATAACTGGTATCATTATCTGGAAACCGGTCATATAGAAGCCTTGGAAGAATCCTATCCCAGGTTGCAACGCTTTGCCGAATATCTCATGAAGCTCAGATCCCATGACAGCCTACTTCCTGTGGAAAATCTGGGGGTTCCCACTGTTTGGATCGACCATGATGCCTATCTGAAGCAGCGCCACAAAAAATGCGCCTTTAACCTCTATGCATCTGCGATGTTCATGCATGCCCTCTCGCCAATTGCCCATGCCTTTGGGGATCGGGATAAGGCAGAGGCCTACAGGGTTTTCGGTCAAGAACTTTTATCCCATGCAATAGAAAATTTCTGGGATGATAAACGCTCCCTCTTTATCAATAACCTTCCTTGGCTGGATGAAGAAGACGAAATTCGCATGTGCGATCGCTCCCTGGCCACTGCAATCCTCTTTGATCAGTGCCCGGACGGAAGGACATCAGAAATTGCCAAAGTCCTGGCTGATTGTCCCAATACAATGGGTCTGTCCTTTCCTCCAAATGCCGGATGGAGATACCGGGCTTTGGCCCGTTTAGGGCGTATTGACGTTATTTTACGAGAGTTTAGGGAAAAGTGGGCGAACCTAAAATCGGTTGTTTTGAATAACAGCTTACAGGAAAACTGGAACGCCCATCCGGACTCCATCGATGAATGGAGCCATGCCTCCGTTGCCCCGATTTATGTATTATTCATGGATATTGCCGGAATAAGGCCTGTTCTGCCGGGCTTCGAAAAATGTGAAATTCAGCCTTCGCTTGGGGATATCGAGGATTTGTCATTGACTGCCCATACCGTAAAAGGGCCGATACAATTTCATGCCAGAAAGCTCGAGGGCGGCCATCTCCTCTCCATTACTTTACCCCCCGGCTGTGAAACTGAGCTTTTGCTCCCCGGAAATTCAGAAACGGATCTTCCCCTTCTACCCTGTGATCATCGGGAAGCCATGAAGCGATACAAGCTGACGGCCGGCTTAAAAAACACCTTTGTGATCCGGCCGCTCCCCAATCAATGAAAGCCGTTTTGCAAAAAAGGAAAGCCAAGTGAACAGACGCTGTTCACTTGGCTTTCCTTTTTTATTGTCCACATGGGCTTAAAGTTTAGTCCGAATTGCTGTAGATCAGCTCGCCGTCCTTTGATATTCCCTGCTGTATGTTGAAAATCTTTTTATTGTCCAAAAAGGTATACCAGACCCTGAAACCGTCTATTTCAATGATTTTTGCATACCTGTCCTCTACAGCGTCATCCCCTTGCATATGCAGGTTTACCATCTCAATGTCAGGATTATAGATAATGCCGTACTGAAAGGAAAATTCCGGGAGCTTCTCCGTCCGATCCTGCAAATAAGCGCCGAAGGTGATATCCTTTTCGAAATCTGCTTCCGGCTTTATCTCCTGCTGAATGATAAATTCCAGTCTCCTGTCGTGCCTTTTGAACAGGTCTACCCTGTTCTGTTCCGTCCTTTTATCCTTATAAAATATTGCTATAATATGATCTTCAAAATGGTCAATCTTATAAATTTTCTCCGGTTCTACATTTACCTCCTTCAGGGCTTGCTCGATCGTCACCGGTTTATGGCAACTAAATAGAAAAAGGGGTATTATGCAAAGAATAAAAAGTAAAATTCGGCGCCCCATCTCTTCTCCCTCCTCAAGAAATAAAGGGAATGAATGTGCCCTTATTATGAAAGGGTAAAGCTTCGCTTATTCCATCCTCCAGCTGCTAAGTCGCTAATTTTTTAAGCTGTGATTTCCGATTTAAACCCATCGTAAAGGTTCTCTTATACAAATCCTAAATGCAATCGTTGAGGACTGTCCTGCACCCCATGATATCCTCTAAGGTGATGATACAAAGAACTTATGCCCAGTACTGCCTGTCCAGGCTCCTGTACTGAATCGCTTCAGCCAAGTGGTGATCCTCTATATGCTCCGTCCCTTCCAAATCTGCAATGGTCCTGGCTACCTTGAGAATCCGGTCATAGGCCCTGGCGCTTAGGTTCAGGGCTGTAAAGGCATTTTTCATCATAGCCTTTTGTTTTTCAGTTAAACGGCAATAACGATCCAGGAGTTTGGAGCCCAGCTGGGCATTGCAGTAAATCCCTTTATTCCGATACCGCTCCACCTGGATTTCCCTTGCGCGGTTCACCCGCTTCTGTATCTCGCCGGATGATTCCCCCTTTCGCTCTCCGCTTAGCTTGTCAAAGGAGATCACCGGGACTTCTACATGGATATCAAAGCGATCCAAAAGGGGACCTGAAATCTTTCCGAGGTACCTCGTGATCTGCGGGGGAGTGCAGGTACATTCATGGTTCGGATCCCCGTAATAACCGCAAGGGCACGGGTTCATGCTTCCGACCAGCATGAATTTTGCGGGAAAGGTGACCGTGCCATTGACCCTGGATATGGTAATCCTTCCGTCCTCCAAGGGCTGGCGAAGTACCTCCAGGGCATCCTTGCGAAACTCCGGCATCTCATCGAGGAACAAAACACCATGATGGGCCAGGCTGATCTCCCCGGGTTTGGGCACGCGCCCACCTCCCACCAGGGCAATGTTTGATACGGTATGATGGGGAGAACGAAATGGACGTACCTTCACAAGCCCGTCTTTTGTATCAAGGACTCCGGCAGCACTGTAGACCTTTGTGATCTCCAGGGCTTCCTCATAGGTTAATTTGGGCAGAATGGACGGCAGCCTCCTGGCCAGCATCGTCTTCCCTGAACCGGGCGGGCCTATCATCAGGATGTTATGCCCTCCGGCTGCTGCGACCTCCAGCGCCCTTTTCACACCTTCCTGTCCTTTCACATCCTGAAAATCCTCCTGCACAGGAGCATGCAGCTCATCCATCAGATTTCCGGCCGGTCCATCAAAGGGCTTTAAAGGCAATTCCCTCCGCAGGAAAGACACCAGCTCCTGCAAGGATGTTACGGGATAGACCTCCATGCCCTTGACATGGCAGGCCTCCGGGGCATTCTCCACCGGCAGTACCACCTTGTCTTCACGGTCGCTCACCGACAGGAGCATCGGGAGCACTCCTGCAACCGGCCTTATACTTCCGTCCAGGGACAGCTCTCCGATATAGATTGGGTCAAAACCTGCAGGTTTTTCAAGCTGCTCCGTCGCCATCAAAATTCCCATCGCTATGGCCAGGTCGTAAGCCGGTCCTTCCTTTTTGGTATCCGCCGGAGCCATGTTCACTGTAATCCTTCTCACCGGAAACTCAAATCCGCTGTTTTTGATGGCTGAACGAACCCTTTCCTTTGATTCCTTTACTGCAACGTCCGGCAGTCCAACAATATCAAAGGTCGGAAAACCTGCAGAGATATCCACCTCCACATCAATGATATACCCGTCGATCCCGAATAGTCCAGCGCTCTTCACTTTTGCTAACAAGAAAATCACCCTTCGATAACCTTAAAGATAATATCCTGAGTTTACCGCCTGAAAAGCATTGACGATATGATTGATGCTTGTAGATCCGTCCCGGCCTATCCTCACTTCTACGATGTCAAAGCGGTAATTGGTATTTAGCATTCGTTTTTCTTTAATATAATTCAGGGCCGTCTTTATGTACTTCTGCTGTTTTCTATGGTCGACAGCTTCAACCGGCAGCCCATAACTGGTGGAACGCCTGGTCTTTACTTCAATGAAAACCAAATAGCCGCCATGGCTTCCTATTAAATCTATTTCACCCGCTTTGCATTTATAATTCTCTTGCAATATTCTATAGCCCTTACCCATCAGATACTCTTTGGCTTTTCCCTCGCCCCATTTGCCCAATTCTCTTTGATTCATCTCCAACCAGTTCTTCACCTTATCCCCCCAGAATCACCGGCTATGCAGGAATTTCAAACAAAAACTCCTTCGGTGGATCGGGCTTAGGCCAAACTCCTGTATCGCCCTGATATGCTCCGCTGTGCCATAAGCTTTATGCTTGTTAAAACCATACTCTGGATATTTCTCATGCCATATGAGCATCTCCCTGTCCCTGGTAACCTTCGCTATGATCGAAGCCGCCGCTATGGACTGGGATCTGGCGTCCCCATGAACCAGGGACATCTGGGGAATCCCGCAGTTCTTTAAATGGACGGCATCCAGCAGCAGATAGTCCGGCTTTATCTCACAGCTTTCTACAGCCTGATACATGGCTTCGAAGGTGGCATTTAAAATGTTGATCTCATCAATTCGCTTTGGACCGACCCAGCCTATCCCCACTGCCAGGGCCTTGTCCATAATCAGGTGAAACAGCTCTTCCCGCCTTTGGGGAGTCAGCTTTTTCGAATCATCCACACCGTCCAGGATCATGCCTTTGGGCAGGATCACACAGGCTGCAACCACCGGCCCTGCCAGCGGGCCCCTTCCGGCCTCATCCACTCCTCCTACCCATTGATAGCCCCGGGACCATAATTTGCTTTCCTCCTCTATCATCCGCTGTGCCTTCTCCAGCTTTTCCCTTCGCTCCTGTTCTTCCCTTTTAAACCTTTCCAGGAGCCTCTGGACTCCCTTTCTCTTGTCCGTTTCCATGGCCAGCAATAGTTCCGCTCGGCTTTCAGGAGAGCTTTCATAAAGCGCAGCCTCCAATTCCCTTATACTTAAAGCATCCAGTTTCATATCATCCTCCATATAATGCAAGCAAATGAGCAAGGGTTAATTGATATTTCGACACTGTAATCCAAATTCCTCCATCTCCACAATTATTTGCTTAAAAAAAAGAAAAGCCTATATGATCTCATATAAGCTTTTCAAAGGATGGATCAGGCTTCGGGTGGGTACTCCAGACTCATTGGGCCAAGCTTGCCGGATTTAAACTCATCCAATACTTGCTTTGCTCCCCTCTGGGTATCGGGAAGTCCCTCTGATTGAAGCCATCCGCGCCGGATGCATATTCTCTCCAGGATTTCAAGACCATTGCCTTGAAGATCCTCTAAAAAGTACCGAGCCTTTAGGGCATCAGGATAGCTTGCCTTCAATTCTTCAAGAAGAAAGTGTGCAATCTCTTCTACATCCAGTATCTCTTCCTTAATCGCACCGGTATAAGCCAAATGCAGGGCCGTCCTTTCATCATCCAATCGCGGCCACAGGAGCCCCGGTGTATCCAAAAGCTCTACAAAGGGATGAATCCTAACCCATTGTTTCGCCTTTGTCACACCCGGCCTATCCCCTGTTTTCGTCTTGGCAGAGCCGGCAAGGGAGTTGATAAGAGTCGACTTCCCCACATTGGGTATGCCTATCACCATCGCCCGAATGGTTTTATTGATTCCCTTCTTCTGTTTGATTTCATTTCTCTTATTCTCAGCCAAAGCAAAGATCAGCTCTTTCAGTTTCCGAATATCGGACCTGTCAAGTGAATTTAACATGATCGCTCTTACTCCCAGGGTTTCAAACCAGGAAAGCCATGCCTTGCTTACTTCTGCATCGGAATAATCCTTCTTGTTGAGTACCACTATTTTGATCTTGTCAGCAAACATCGCTTCAAAATCCGGATTGGTGCTGCTCCTGGGAATTCTGGCGTCGAGCAGTTCGATCACCATATCCACCATTTTCAAGCTTTCAGCGATCAATCTTTTTGCTTTGGCCATATGGCCGGGATACCAATGGATGCGCAACAGCCATACTCCTTCCTCTTATTGAAACCATTCAATATCCGATATCGGCCAAATGCGCAATTTGGCCTTTCCGAATAAATTGCCGAGGGGAATGCAGCCAACACCTGGATCTCGGCTGTCCCTGCTGTGATTGCGATTGTCACCCAAAACAAAAATCGTATCCTTCGGGACGGTGATTTCATCAAAATTTCCTATCGTCACTTCGTTAATATAGGGCTCATCCAATTTCTTATCATTGACATATACCGCTCCGTCCCTGATTGCCACCCGATCCCCTTCAACTCCAATCACCCTTTTTATAAAATTGGTGCTGGGATCGCCGGGATTTCTAAAAATCACGATATCGCCGCTTTTGGGCTTGCTGATTCGATAAATCAGCTTGTTCACCGCGATTCGATCCCCGTCATGGAGAGTAGGAACCATGGAACTTCCTTCAACCAGAATAAACTCAAACAAAAAAGTCCGAATGATAAAAGCCAAGACTACTGCAAAAACAATAGCCTGTATCCACTCAAACAATTCGCTTTTTTGTTTTTCACTCATAAATTACCCACTTCCATCCCAAAAATTCTGAAAGATTACTTGTTGAATAAAAAGATATGGGACCAAACAAGCCCCATATCTTTTTATACCGTCGTTATCTTTTCTTTCACTTTGGTCGCTTTACCAACTCTTTCTCTTAAGTAGAAGAGCTTAGCACGGCGTACTTTACCTCTACGTATTACTTCAATCCGTTCAATTCTTGGAGAATGAACGGGGAAGGTTCTTTCGACACCAACTCCATAGGAAACCCTTCGTACTGTAAATGTTTCCCGGATACCGCCATGTTTCCTCTGAATCACAACACCTTCAAAGGCTTGCAGTCTTTCGCGGTTTCCTTCTATAACCTTTACAAATACCCTTACGGTGTCGCCAACATTAAATTCAGGAATATCGGTTCTAAGCTGCTCTTTCTCTATCGTTTTTATGATATCCATTCGGCCTACCTCCTTCTTCTTAGACGTTCATGCCAGGCCTTGACAGAGGACCGTCCGTAGTCACAACGTTCATTATAGCATATTGCCCGGTTTAAAGCAATAATTTATTTAGACATTATTCTCCATTTCAGCTATGATCTCCTGGAGAATTTTCTGTTCCCTCGCTGATAAGCTGATCCTCTCCAGCAAATCCGGTCGTTTCAGCAATGTATTTCGAAGGCTTTCGCGCAGTCGCCATTCTTCTATCTTTTTATGATCCCCCGACAGCAAAACAGCCGGTACCTGGCGCCCCTCAAAGTCCTGTGGTCGCGTATACTGGGGATATTCCAGGAGCCCTGCAGAAAAGGACTCATTCTCCAGGGATTCCGGTGAACCAAGGACTCCGGGAATAAGCCGGCTAATGCAGTCAATAAAGACAAGAGCCGGCAGTTCTCCTCCTGTAAGCACATAATCCCCTATCGATATTTCCTCATCCACGAATTCATCGATCACCCGCTGATCAATTCCTTCATAGTGACCGCATAGCAAAACGAGATGTTCTTCCTGTGCATAGGATTTTGCCATGTTCTGATTCAATACCTTGCCTTGAGGCGAAAAATAGATGACCTTTGGCTTGGAAGGATATTGGCTTAGTACATTGCGGAAACAGTCAAATAAGGGCTGGGGGGTCATGACCATTCCGGCTCCGCCTCCATATGGATAATCATCCACCTGTTTATGCTTATTATTCGCAAAATCCCTGATATTGTATACTTTGATCTGCAGGATTTCATTCTCACGGGCCCGACCAATAATGCTGGTGCTGAGAACGGCCTCAATCATCTCAGGAAAAAGCGTCAATATATCAATCCTCATCCGGCAATAACCCCTCCAGGTAAGCAGCATCCACGACGATTTTGCCCTCTATTACATCCACTTCTTGAATCACCTTTTTCAAAGCAGGAATCAATATCTCACCCATGGACCCCTTCACCGCATAAACATCATTGCTGCCGGTTTGGATCACATGATCTACACGGCCCAGCTCCCGTCCATCCAGGGTCTCAACCCTGCAGCCTACGATATCGGCAATGAAATAAGTATCCTCCGGCAGCGGGACGGCCATGCTCCTCGGTATCCAAAGGTACTGATTGCGAAGGCGCTCTGCATCACCGATGCTGTCAAAGCCCTCCAGTTTCAAATAAACAAAATTATTCCGATATCTCCTGCTTTTGATTTTAACAGCCTTGTAACCGGAATTCTCTTCGATAAATACCTGCTTAAGGGTATCAAACCTTTCCATGTTATCGGTCAAAGGCTCTACCTTTATTTCTCCCTTAATTCCCTGAGGCTTTAGAACATATCCTACTGACAAATACTCCAGCATTTTGATCACCTGGTCCATAGAAATTCATCATTAAAGCAAAAATACGCCTTTTGGCTTAAAAGCCCAAACATGGGAGACAAATAAAAGGGCTGTATTTTATCTACAACCCTTTTACAAGATCTCCACAACTACCTTCTTGTTCTCCTTCGTTGCTGCAGCTTTTACAACCGTGCGAATGGCCTTCGCAATGCGCCCCTGCTTACCGATCACCTTACCCATATCATCAGGAGCTACCCGCAGTTCAATGATAATGGACTGCTCTCCCTCGATTTCTTTTACTTCCACCTGGTCCGGATGGTCCACAAGGGCTTGCGCCAGATACTTCACTAATTCGCCCGTAGTCATCACCCCCAAAGGTTGATCTGTCCCGCTTAGGACTCTATAATGCCATTTTTCTTTAACAGGGCACGAACTGTATCGGTCGGTTGGGCACCTTTTTTGATCCACTCCTGGGCCTTTTCAGCGTCAATTTTGACCTCTGCAGGGTCTACAGTAGGGTTGTAGTAGCCTATCTCCTCTATAAACCTTCCATCCCTTGGATATCTGGAATCAGCAACGACCAGTCGATAGAAGGGATTTTTTTTCGCTCCCATTCTCTTGAGTCTGATTTTTACTGCCATATGATCACCTCCATTTTTGAATATTGCCCTAAAATGCAGTTGAGTCAACTGGTTCATTTAGGATCTATCCTCAAACTGATATCCATTTGGCTATCAGTTGACGGCTAAAAAAACGGAAATCTGAACCTGCCTTTTTTGGCTGCCTTTTCTAATCCGGACATCTGTTTCATCATTTTTCGGAAATCTTCGAAGGATTTTAGAAGGCGGTTGACATCTTGAATTGTCGTCCCACTACCTCTGGCAATCCTTTTCCTTCGACTTCCGTTGATGATAGAAGGATTGCTTCGCTCTTCCCGGGTCATGGATTGAATGATGGCTTCCGTTTGAACAAGCTGTCTGTCATCCAGTTCAATTCCTGCCAGTTTTTTTGAGACTCCGGGTATCATCCCCATGATATCGGACAGAGACCCCATTTTCTTTATCTGCTGCAATTGATCCAGAAAATCATCAAGGGTAAATTGCTGGCTTCTCAGCTTCTTCTCCAATTCTCTGGCTTTTTTTTCGTCAATGCTGGCTTGGGCTTTCTCTATCAAACTCAATATATCGCCCATGCCCAGGATCCTGGAAGCCATTCTGTCCGGGTAAAAAGGCTCCAAATCCTCTAACTTCTCTCCCATTCCAACGAATTTGATGGGTTTCCCGGTTACGGCCTTAACGGATAAGGCTGCACCGCCGCGGGTATCGCCGTCTAATTTTGTCAGTACAATACCGTCCAGGCCCAGCTTCTCATTGAAACTCTGGGCTACATTCACTGCATCCTGGCCTGTCATGGAATCTACGACCAGCAGGATTTCATGGGGCTTGACTGCATCTTTTATTCTTCGAAGTTCGTCCATCAATTCCTCATTGATATGCAGTCTGCCGGCCGTATCAATGATCACGGTATCATACTGTTCCTTCGCTGCATAGGATACCGCCTCTGCAGCGATTTGCACAGGGTCCTTTTGTCCCCGGTCAAATACCGGAATACCCACCTTTTCGCCTACTACCTGAAGCTGCTTGATGGCGGCAGGACGGTAGATATCACAGGCCACCAGCATAGGTTTTTTCCCCGAGCGCTTGAGATATCCGCCCAGTTTTCCGGCCGTAGTGGTTTTGCCCGCCCCCTGCAGCCCAACCATCATGATAATTGTGGGAGGCTTCGATGCGATATTGATTTTGCTCTGAGTCCCTCCCATGAGATTGGTAAGCTCTTCATTCACAATCTTGATCACTTGCTGGCCGGGCGTCAGGCTTTCCATAATCTCCTGGCCGACAGCCCGCTCCGTTATCTTTTTAATCAAATCCTTGACAACCATGAAGTTTACATCGGCTTCCAGCAAAGCCAATCTCACTTCACGCATTGCTTCTTTAACATCCTTTTCCGAAAGCTTTCCCTTTCCGGTGAGCTTCTTAAAGGTTGACTGCAGTTTTTCAGCCAGCCCTTCAAATGCCATCCTCTAATCTCCTTCCCTTTCGTATTTTGGGAGTAGATGTTTAATAACCTTTCAGTCGGAATTCATCAAAAGGATCAATTTTTGCCTGATTCCAGATAGGCGTTCTCTGGTTTTTTCTATATTTTCAGTCCATTCCCGGTCCGTTAACTCCAAAATGGAATCCAAATCTTTCACAACCTCTTTCAGGCCCATTTCCAAAGCCATCCATCTACTGTATAAACCCATTTTTTTGTCAAGCCTGCGAAGAGCCGTTTCACCCCTCTTAATCAAATCGTAGACTCCTTGGCGGCTGATCTGATGATTCTCTGCTATTTCGGATAGGGAAAGATCATGGTTGTAATACAGATCAAGCACATCTCTCTGCTTCGGAGTCAGGTTTCCCCCATAAATATCAAGAAGGATGGCTACTTCAGCAAACTTTTCCAAGCTCAACATCTCCTGCTGTAAAGTATTTCTCCTTTACAGTCAGATATTATACATGATGATTCACGCCCAGTCAAGGATTAATTCATCATCTACTCAAACAAAGCATCTACAAAGCTTCTGGAATCAAAGGGCTGCAGATCCTCGATCCGCTCTCCCACTCCGATAAAGCGGATCGGCACGTTCAGTTCAGATTTTACTGCTATCACCACTCCGCCCTTTGCCGTACCATCCAGCTTCGTGAGGATGAGTCCCGTGATACCCACCATTTCTTTAAACATCTTGGCCTGGGCAATGGCATTCTGTCCCGTTGTGGCGTCTAATACCAGCAGGATTTCCTTATGGGCAGTTGGATACTCCCGGTCCACAACCCGGTTGATTTTGCTAAGTTCATTCATGAGATTTTTCTTATTGTGGAGCCTGCCCGCTGTATCGCAGATCAGCAGATCAAACTTTTTCGCCTTGGTTGATTGGATAGCATCATAAATCACTGCTGCCGGATCGGCTCCTTCTTCGTGGCTTACGACTTGAACTCCGGCCCGATTCCCCCAGATTTCAAGCTGCTCTGAAGCAGCCGCCCGAAAGGTATCCCCTGCTGCAATCAAAACCTTTTTCCCTTCCCCTTTGTACCGGCTGGCCAGCTTTCCGATGGTTGTGGTCTTGCCTACTCCATTGACTCCAACGACCAGGATGATGCTGGGAGAAGGAAGCTCAAAGGGCTCATCCGTCTCTAAAATGGCCATGATTTCCTCTTTTAAGAGGTTTCTGATCTTTTCCGGATTTCCAATCTTTTCTTTGTCTACTCTGGCTCGAATTTTATCCACGATTTGCGTGGTGGTGTTGACTCCCACATCCGCTGTGATCAAAATCGTCTCCAGTTCCTCAAAAAATTCGTCGTCAATCTCCCGGTAATAATGAATCAATTCATCTACCCTTTGGGTGATGCCTTCCCTTGCCTTTGTTAATCCTTCCTTTAACCGAGCAAAAAAACCTTTTTTCTTTTCCAATTCCTATCACTCCATCTTTTCCTTCTGTATAATCCATTTTCCCGGGCAAAGGCAGCCGCTCCCCTGTAAATGCCGGGAAGCACAGGCAAGCCCCTTGCCCGGATTCCATGCATTAACGTCTTCATTGTTCCGTTTGAAACGCAAGCTCCCCTCTTGCCCGATCCTCCAGTTTGACGGATACCAATTTCGAAACGCCCTTTTCCTCCATGGCCACCCCATACATTGCATCGCTGAATTCCATGGTTCCTTTTCGATGGGTTATGACAATAAACTGCGTATCCTTTGCAAACTCCTTTAGATAGCTTCCAAAGTGATACAGGTTATGCTCATCCAGGGCTGCTTCGATCTCATCCAGGATGCAAAAGGGAGTGGGTTTTCTTCGGAGTATTGCGAATAAAATCGCGATGGCTGTCAAGGCTTTCTCGCCGCCGGAGAGCAAAGACAGGTTTTGCAGTTTCTTTCCCGGTGGCTGAGCAACGATCTTTATCCCGCACTCCAGCACATTTTCCTGATCCTCAAGAATCAATTCAGCATTGCCTCCTCCGAACAGCCGACTGAAAACCTCCTTAAAATGCTGATTGATAATCGCAAACTCTTCTCTGAACTTCTCCTCCATTGTTTTTGTAATATCCTTAATGATCTCCTTTAAATCCTCTTTTGCATTAATCAGATCATTCTTCTGCGCCTGTAGGAAATCATATCGTTCTTTGACCCTTTTAAGCTCCTCAATTGCATTGACATTGACCTCGCCTAAACTTTGGATTCTCCCTTTCAGGTTCTGTATTTCCTGGTTGGCTTTTGTAAGCGAGATTCCCTCATCAAAATAACTCAGGGCATTTTGATAAGATATCTCATATTCTTCCCATATATTATTCTGCAAATGATCCAATTCTGCCTCCAGCTTTGATAACTGGATCTGAAATTTGTATTTGCGATCGGTCAGTTCATCGACGGTTTGGCCCAATTCCCTTGTTCTTTGCTCCAGCTCGTTGAACCGGTCTTCCTTTACTTTCTTTTCCGTTTCCCTAAAGCGGATTTCCTCATCAAGTTGGTGGATCGTTTCCCTGTGCTTGTCAATATCAGCAAGCTTGTCTGCAATTTCCTTCTCCAGCTTCTTTCCGCTTGCATCATTCTCTTGAATCTGCTTTTCCTTTCCCTTGCTGCTCTCCTGACAGCGGATATATTCCCCTCTCAAGCGTTCAAAGCGATCCTTCAAGGAATGGATCTCCTTTTCCATCGTAGCTACTTCAATCCTGACCTCGGTAATTCGGGTGTTTAATTCCTCCTTTTCCCGAATCATATTCTTCAAATTAACTTCCACATTCTCAGCCATCTCCTGGGCGCTTGAATTCTTTTCCTCCAGATCTCTGATCTGCATTTCTTCCGTCTCAATGGACCGGCTGAGTTCATTCAAGTCCTGTTCCAGCCCCAGAAGCTCAGAATGAAGGCTCTCCTGTTCCTTTTTTATGCTTTCATATTGCTTGTCCAGGTTTTCCACCTTTTCCTTTTCGGAAGCCCATTTGATGTCCAGTTCATGCAAGAGGCCTTCGAGGGATTCCAGCTGCTTTTTATTTTCAACATAATCCCTTAAGAGTTTCTCCTTTTCTTCCTGCTGCTTTGCAAGGTATCCATTCAGCTTTTCCAGTTCTTTTTGCAGCTCCTGAATCTCCCGGTTCCTGCCGATCAAGCTGATGCCGCGGTTACCGTTACTGCCGCCGGTCATGGAGCCGCCGGGATTCATGACATCCCCTTCCAGAGTAACGATTCGAAAAGCATAGGAAAATCTTCTGGCCATCTGTATTGCCTGATCCAGTTTTTCCGCAATAACCACTCTTCCCAAAAGGTACTGAAAAATATCCCGATACTTTGGATCAAATTGAATCAGCGTATCCGCAGTACCGATGCAGCCTGTCATCTTTAGGACGGCCTTTTCCCGCTCATCCAAACTCCTGCCCTTTACGGATGACATCGGCAGAAAGGTTGCCCGTCCAAAGTTGTTTTCCCTTAGAAATTCAATGATCCGCTTTGCATCCTCTTCAAGGGGAGTCACAATATGCTGCATGCTGGATCCAAGGGCTGTTTCGATGGCTGTCTCATACTCCCTGGGAACCTTTATAAGGTCCGCCACAACGCCACAGACCCTGGCTCTTAGGTCTTCGTTTTGCCGGCATGCCTTCAGAATCTCCCTGACGCTTTTATTAAAACCTTCATATCCGTCTTTCATATCCTTCAGCACATTTAGCCGCGACTTTTTCCCTTCTGCTTCCCGGCTCTTCTGCTGGATATGATTTTCCCAATTGGTGATGGTTTCTTTCTTCTTGTTAATCTCCTCCAGCAAAGCTGTTCTCTGACTTTTGAGGCTGTCTATTTTATGTTCTAACTCCTGCTTTGCATCTTCCGCATCCCGACGCTTTTTGATGCAGTCTTCCAACTGCTGGGATTTTTCGTCTTTTAAGCGATGGATTTGATCCCGTCTGCCAAGCAAGCTGGTTTTCATCGTTCTCAGGCTTGCAAGCTTGTTCTTTCGGTCGGCGATTCTATTTAAGATCTCAATTGCATCTTCCTTTTTTCTTTCTATGGCTTCCTGATTCGCTTGCAGGGTATTTTGAATCTCATCAAACTGCTGCTTTAATTCTGTTAAGAGGGCTCTGCTCCGTTCAAGGCCGGTTTGCTTGCGATCCATCTCCTTCTCCAGAATCTCCATCTCCTGGCTCCGCTCAGCTGCAAGGGCCTTTAAAGCCTCCATTTCATTTTTCAGGCGTTGATTCTCCCTGCTTAGCTGCTGGACCTTCTCTTGAATGACGGCAATCTCGCCTTTCATCCCTTCTATTTTGCGCAAGGTTCCATGATATTTTTCCCGCAGGGCTCCGGCTTCCTCCTCAAGCTTAAGCAAATCCTGCCTGATTTGCTTCTGCTGGCTCTGACAGCCGGCCAGAAGGTCCCTATGGCGATTGATATCCGTCTCCAGCAAAGCCACCTGATCCTTCATATCCGCGATCTTTTCGCTATACCTTCTATATTGAAGGATAAACTGATTGATCTCATAAAATTTCAGCTGCTCCCGCAGCTTCAGAAACTCCCTGGCGATTTCCGCCTGCTTTTCCAGGGGGACAAGCTGATTCTCCAGCTCAGATAAGATATCCTTCACGCGAACGAGATTTTCTTCGGTTTTCTCCAACTTCCTTTGGGACTCCTCTTTTCTGGCTTTATATTTTACGATACCGGCCGCTTCTTCAAAAATATACCTCCTGTCTTCGGCCTTTGTGCTCAAAAGCTCATCAATTCTCCCCTGTCCGATGATGGAATATCCTTCCTTGCCTATACCGGTATCCATAAACATCTCAATGATATCCTTCAGCCTGTAACTGGAACGGTTGATATAATACTCGCTCTCCCCGGAACGGTATACCCTTCTGGTAACGGTCACTTCGGTATAATCCAGTGGAAGGCTTCCGTCCGAATTGTCCAAAGTCAATGATACCTCCGCAAATCCCAGGGGTTTTCTCACCTGAGTTCCGGCGAAAATGACATCTTCCATCTTCACACCCCTGAGGGATTTTGCGCTCTGCTCCCCTAAAACCCATCTGACGGCATCGGCAACATTGCTTTTTCCGCTCCCGTTGGGACCCACAATACAGGTAATCCCCTTATCAAATTCCAAAACCACTCTATCCGCAAAGGATTTAAATCCGTAAATTTCAAGCTTTTTTAAAAACATCCCAAACCTTCCCTCGCCTGCTGTGATTTTCCCTTACCTCTTTCAACCGTTTTATTTTATCATAAAAAATAAGACAGCGAAAGCCTTGTGTAAAGTACAGCTGTAAAACCATAAGCGCCTGTGCTTTTCGCACAGGCGCTTATGGTTTTACCTCCACTCTACAGAAAAGCGAATGGCTGTTCTGTCTTCCCCGTTTATTGTGACTTCAGAAAAAGAAGGGATGGCAACCAGATTGATTCCCTTTGGGGCCACATACCCCCTGGTGATGGCAATGGCTTTAATCGCCTGATTGACAGCACCCGCTCCAACAGCCTGTATTTCAACCTTGCTCCGGTTCCGAACAATTGCAGCCAGAGCACCTGCAACAGATTTTGGATCTGAACGTGTTGAAACCTTCAATACTTCCATTCTTTTTCCCCCTATTAGTTCCTTCCCATAGGCTTCCAGAAGAAAGCCTGAAAAGGATATGTTTTATATCTCTGTAAATCCCTAATAGATTAATTCGTCGTTTTTTCAAGAATTCCTTCTACTAACTCCCTCAAAAGAAGATTTTTTTTAAAATTTATTGATTTTTGATGGGTTTCTGCCATCAATTCTCCCTCTTCCAAAGTGGAATTCGCTTTTATATCTATGTCAGCATCAGGAAAAAGCTTTGACAGCTGAAGCAAATTGCGCCGCCTCTGGCCTATTGCCTTGGACAAATCATGGGGCGGAACATATAGTTTCACTTCCCCTTTTGCCTTTGTCAAGGCCTCCGAATCTTTAACATCCCATGATGCAGAAAGCTTCTCCACCATTTTGTATAGGACTTTCAGATAAATCCCATTTTCTACCAGTTCACCGAAGGCAGGATGGTAGGGGCCGGCCAGATAATCCCTTCCCCGGTCCAGGCCTTCATTGGCCTGCAGGCCTATGCGAATCACCGGTATGCAATGGTAATCAAACAGCATCTTCAGGTCCTTTACCCATTCGACGGCTTGCTCAAGACTAAGGGGAATATACTGACCCTTCAAATATTGCTTTTCCAAAATCGAATCCTTCAAAACAAGCGTAGGATAGATTCTCACAAAATCAGGCTTTAGGGAAATGATATCCAGGACCGTCTGCAATGACTTTGCATAAGTATCCCCTGGAAGGCCTATCATCATCTGGAGGCCCAGGTGGAATGGGTACTGCTTTATGAAAGCAACAGCGGAGTAGATGTCTTCCCTGCTGTGCCCCCTCCCGCTTTCTTTTAGCACCAGTGGATCGGTGGACTGAATTCCCAGCTCGATGGTGGATACGTGATGACGGAGCAAGAGCTCGAGGATCCCGGGATGGATCGCATCAGGCCGGGTCGAGACCCTGATGCCACTAATCTTTCCCTCCTGGATCAAGGGCTTGGCCATATTGAGGATGCTTACCTGTAAATCCTCCGATAGGCAGGTAAAGCTCCCACCATAAAAAGCAAGTTCATACTGACCCTTTGAATAATAGGTCTTTAAAGCCTCACCCAGTTGCTTTTCCAAATCCTTTTGATATTCTTTTACCGACCTGCCGGTGATGACATGCTGATTGCAAAAAACGCATCGATGAGGACAGCCCAGCATGGGTACAAAAACCGGAATGATTCCAAACTTCTTATTCATATAATTGCTTCAAGGCTTTTTGAGCGGCTGCCTGCTCTGCCTCTTTCTTGCTGTGGCCCTGTCCCATGCCGATAATTTCATCACCGTGAAGGACCTGGACTACGAAAACCTTGTCATGATCAGGGCCTTCTTCCCTGACTATCTGATATTCTATGCTCTTATTGGAATCCCTTTGAAGGTATTCCTGCAGATCCGTTTTATAGTCCCGAAAGAGCTTACCTTCTACAACCTGCGGTATAACATCCCCCAGGACCTGCAGGGTAAACCTTTTGGCACTTTCAAAGCCGTCATCCATATAAATGGCTGCAATGACCGATTCCACAGCATCTGCCAAAAGGCTGTTCCGATCCCTGCCTCCTGAGGAAATTTCACCTTTTCCCAGCAGTAGATACTGACCCAGCCCTAATTTTCTGGCGGCTTCCGCCAGGGAGAGCTCAGAAACAACGCTGGCCCTGATCTTCGTCAGCGTCCCTTCCGGATAATCCGGGAAATTTCGAAACAGATAATCGCTGAGAATTAAGCTCAAAACGGAATCCCCAAGGAACTCCAATCTTTCATTATATTCAACTGTCTCCTTGGATTCGTTTGCATAAGAGCTGTGGGTGAGTGCTGTATTGAGCAGTTCCTGATTCTTGAAATGATAATTGATGCGTTTTTGAAATTCTTCCAACTGTTCCTTCCTGGTCATCGCCTTGTTCACTTCCTCTATTCACCCTGTACCGATGTTTTGTTATTTCATATTGTACATCAAAAATACAGTGCCATTCAACCGATCCGGCCAAATTTCTCTCTTTTCACAGGCTCCTAAAAAAGAAAAAGAGCCAAAGGCTCTTTGAATAGAAGTTCATCTTTTATTCATCAAATTTCTTAAACAAAAGACTTGCATTTTGTCCTCCGAAGCCGAAAGAATTAGACAAGGCATAGTTAACCCTTGCACTTCTTCCTGCATTGGGTACATAATCCAGGTCACATTCCGGATCTTTCGTTTCATAGTTGATAGTGGGATGAATAAACTGATTCAGCAGGGTCTCCACCAGGGCAACAGCCTCGATCCCACCGGCGGCACCCAGCAAATGTCCTGTCATGGATTTCGTGGAGCTGATAGCCAGCTTATAGGCATGATCTCCGAATACGCTTTTAATCGCAGCAGTTTCGTACTTATCATTATAAGGGGTGGATGTTCCATGGGCATTGATGTAGTCCACCATGTCCGGAGTTACACCGGCATCCTTCAGGGCCAACTTCATAGCCCTGGCTCCGCCCTCGCCTTCCGGTGCAGGGGCTGTAATGTGATAGGCATCGGCAGTCATACCATAGCCTACAACTTCAGCAAGGATTTTAGCGCCTCTTGATACAGCGTGTTCATAGCTTTCCAGCAGCAAAATTCCGGCGCCCTCTCCCATAACGAAACCGTCTCGACCGGCGTCAAAGGGACGGCTGGCTTTCTGAGGCTCTTCGTTTCGAGTCGATACAGCCTTCATTGCACAAAATCCGGCCACAGCCAGAGGCGTGATCCCCGCTTCAGTGCCTCCGGTCAAAACCACATCCGCTTCTCCGTTCCTGATAGCCTTAAATGCTTCTCCAATTGCATTGGTGGCAGATGCGCATGCCGTCACCACAGTCATGTTGATCCCCTTTGCTCCAAAGGCAATGGATATTTGACCTGCAGCCATATTTGCGATCATCATTGGAACAAAAAATGGACTTATTCTGCCCGGACCTTTGGTAAGCAAAATGCCGGCTTGATTTTCAAAGGTCTCAACTCCTCCTATTCCAGTACCCAATACCACACCAAAGCGCTCAGGATCCACCTTGTCGAGCTTCAATTCTGCCTGCTTAAGGGCCATAGAGGAAGCCGCTATGGCAAACTGGGTGTAACGATCCATTCGCTTTGCTTCTTTTTTATCCATATATTCTTCGGGGCTGAAATTTTTGACCTCTGCTGCTATTTGACAAGGATATTCCGTTACATCAAACTTGCTTATTCTATCGATTCCACTTTTTCCTTCACAAAGCCCTTTCCAAAACTCCTCCACTGTATTCCCCAAGGGAGTAATGGCACCAAGGCCGGTTACTACAACTCTCCTTCTCATAAGAACCTCCCGAGCCTGTCGCAATAGGTACAACATTTATAAAAACTACATATGAGTCCGAAATCTGGCATATTAAGGATCAGGCTCCCTTATTTCAGAGAACCTGACCCATAACCATTAGGAATGGCTTTTAATGTATTCAACCGCATCCCCTACTGTAACAATCTTTTCAGCATCTTCATCCGGGATCTCCATGTCAAACTCTTCTTCCAAAGCCATAATGAGTTCAACGATATCCAGAGAATCTGCCCCTAAATCATCAATAAAGGAAGCCTCCATCGTAACATCTTCAGGATCAACGCCCAGCTGCTCCACAATAATCTCTTTGATTCTATCGAAGCTCATCCTGTTCACCTCCCTTCAATATACAGTAAAATCATATTACATTACCATGCCTCCGTCAACATGAATTACCTGGCCGGTTATGTAGCTGCTTTCTTCGGATGCGAGAAAACCAACCAAATAGGCTACATCTTCGGGTTCTCCATATCTTGCCATGGGAATCTGGGTCAAAATGGCCTCTTTTGCTTTATCCGGCAAAGCATTGGTCATGTCGGTTTTGATAAAACCCGGAGCCACGGCATTGACCTGAATATTGCGCCCGGCCAATTCCTTGGCGACAGACTTGGTAAAGCCGATGATTCCCGCTTTGGCAGCCGCATAATTGGACTGGCCGGCATTGCCGATGACTCCTATGACAGAGGATATATTAATGATCTTCCCCTGCCGCTTTTTGATCATGATTTTTGACGCCGCTTTCGTACAGAGAAATACCCCTTTTAAATTCGTATCGATGACGCGGTCCCAGTCCTCTTCACTCATTCGCATGAGCAATGTATCCTTGTTGATCCCTGCGTTATTCACAAGAATATCCAGGCTTCCAAAAGCATCCACCACTTCTTTGATCATGGATTCCACCTGATCCTGCTGGGAAATATCTGCCTTGATTGCAATTGCCTGGCCTCCTTCCCGTCTTATCTCCTCTACCAGCTCTTTCGCCTCTTCGTCGCTTCTGGCGTAGTTGATGGCTACATTTGCACCTAAGCGGGCCAGGTGTCTGGCAATCGCCCGGCCAATCCCCCTGGAAGCCCCTGTTACCAGCGCTGTCTTCCCTGCCAGTTTCATTCCGATTCCTCCAATCCCTTTAGTGTACTCTCCAGAGACTCGAGATCCTCAACATGAAAACCCTTCAGCTCCTTCGAAATCTTCTTAAGGAAGCCGTTTAAGACCTTGCCCGGACCGACTTCGATGAATGTATCAAAACCTTGTTCGGCCATGTATCGGATGCTCTCTTCCCACCGAACGGAGTGGCTCACTTGATCGGTCAAGAGTTTCTCTATATGCTGTGGATCCTGTACCGGTTTTGCTTCCACATTGGATATGACCGGTATCACCGGATTGGATATTTTTATTCTTTTTAGCTCCCTTTCCAGGGCAAGCCCGGCAGGCTTTAAAAGGGACGAATGGAAAGGAGCGCTTACCGATAGGGGAACAGTCCTTTTGGCCCCCATGTCCTTTGCCAGCTGACAAACCCGCTCTACAGCTGCAACATGGCCTGATACAACAATCTGCCCCGGGCAATTGTAATTTGCAATTTCTACGATACCTGCATCAGAAGCCAGGCGGCAGCATTCTTCTATCCTGCTTGCTTCCAGGCCTATAATCGCCGCCATAGTTCCTTCCCCAAGGGGTACGGCTTGTTGCATATAGATCCCCCTTTTCCTCACCAGCGGAAGGGCATCTTCATAGGATATGGCCTGTGCAGCCACCAGGGCTCCATACTCTCCCAGACTTAATCCTGCTGCCATTCCAGGATTGATGCCGTTTTTCTTAAGTACCGTCGCTGCCGCTATGCTGACCATTAAAATGGCCGGCTGTGTATTTTCGGTTTTTACAAGCTCTTCTTCGGGGCCTTCAAAACATAGCCGGGTGATGTCCTGATTCAATATTTCATTGGACCGCTCGAACAAATTCCGAACCTCCGGAAAATGATCATAAAGGTCCTTACCCATTCCTACATATTGGGAACCTTGTCCCGGAAACATAAATGCAATTTTCTTCATACCCGCTCTCCTTAATTTTAGGATTGATAAATGCCGTTTATTTCCTTCCCCATAGCTTAATGCCCCCAGGCTTAATATGCCGCTTTTCCGCAAAGATTATCTAGCCCATTTTAAAACACAGGATGACCAGGTTAAACCGCCACCAAAAGCTACCATAAGGATGTGGTCTCCTTTTTTTATCCTGCCTGCCTTCCAGGCTTCATCCAGAGCAACGGGAATGGAGGCAGCGGACATATTTCCGTATCGGTCCAGGTTTACCACAATCTTATCCGGGTCTAGCTCCATTCGCTTTCTGGCAGCATCGATGATCCGGATATTGGCCTGGTGGGGAACCATCAAATCGATGTCCGCCTTCGTCAGACCGGCCTTCTCGACGGCCTCTTCTGCGCTGGAAGCCATGATGCGGACCGCAAACTTGAAAACTTCACTGCCGTCCATGTGAATATAATGCATTTCCTGCTCCACCGTCTCTATACTGGCCGGCTTTCGTGAACCACCGGCTCCCACCGTCAGCAAGTGTCCGCCGCTGCCGTCAGCGCCCAGGCACTGGGACAAAAAGCCGTATCCTTCTTCAACCCGGCTGACTACCACCGCTCCGGCACCGTCTCCGAACAATACGCATGTATTCCTGTCTTTCCAGTTCACAAATTTGCTCAGGCATTCCGCCCCAATGACCAGAATATGCTTATACATACCCGATTTGATGAACTGATCTGCCACAACCAGGGCGTAAATAAAGCCGGAGCAGGCTGCCTCCAGATCAAAGGCCGCTGCACGATGGGCTCCGATATTATTTTGAACGATACAGGCCGTAGAGGGAAAATTCATATCCGGAGTAACCGTCGCAACGATGATCAAATCGATTTCTTCAGAAGAAAGGCCGGCATCCTCCAAAGCCCGCCGGGCTGCCCCAGTTGCCAGATCAGAAGTCGCCACTTCACGGCCGGCTATACGCCTTTCTCTGATACCCGTTCTGGTGACGATCCACTCATCGCTTGTATCGACTATCTTTTCTAAATCTGCATTGGTTATGATCTTTTCAGGCAGACAACTGCCGGTACCGATAATGCCCCCCTGAAATCCTTGCTTCATGCTACTCCTCCTTAAAATTGCCGATGGAAAGCTTGATATGGTCTAAAACTCGATTCTCCTGGAACTTCAGTGCCTGGCGGATGGCATTCTTGATGGCCTTGGCATTTGAGCTGCCATGGGCTTTTATAACTCCTCCGTTAATTCCCAGTAGGGGCGCTCCTCCGTGTTCCGTATAGTCCATTTTTGATTTGAAATTTTTCAGCCCGGGCTTTAGTAAAAGAGCCCCAAGCTTTGATGTGAAGCTTTTCATCATCTCTTCCTTGAGCATGGCAAACATATTGATAGCAAGCCCTTCGGTTAGTTTCAGAATTGTATTTCCGACAAATCCATCGCATACCAATACATCCACAACCCCTGCCGGAAAGTCCCGGGCTTCGATATTCCCAATGAAATTGATATTCTGGAGTTTCTTTAACTCCTGGTAAGCAGCCTTGGTCAATTCATTTCCCTTTGTCTCTTCCTCACCGATGTTGGCAAGGCCTACAGTCGGATTTTGCCTGCCCAAAACTTTTTCTACATATATAGAACCCATGATTGCAAACTGGACCAGGTTTTCCACCTTGCAGTCTGCATTGGCTCCCGCGTCAATCAGCAGCGTCCCGTCTTTGCGGTTCGGTATCATGGGAGCAAGAGCAGGCCTGTCAATTCCTTTGATCCGGCCAACCTTTAGCAAAGCTCCGGCCATCAGGGCTCCGGTGCTGCCGGCGGAGAGAAAGACGCTGTTTGGCTCGCTTCGGAGCATTTGAAGGCCTTTGACCATTGAAGAATTGGGCTTCTTCTTGATCGCCATGACCGGGCTTTCCTGGGTTGTGATGATCTCCTCCGCATCCACAAGCTCAAAGCGATCTGCAGGAGCATTGTACTCACTCAATTTTTCCTTGATCACCTTTTCCTGGCCGACCAACACCAGGTTTATGCCATATTCCTGCACTGCCTCAATAGAGCCCTTGATAATCTCGTCGGGTGCATGATCCCCGCCCATGGCGTCCACTATAATCCTCATTCCATCTTTCCTCCTATTCATCGTTCTCCAGGGAAACCAGAATAAATTTCCCTCGAAAGGCTTCCTGCTGTTTCACTCTGGTCTTCACCCAGACAAAGTATTTATTCCCCCGTCTTCTGACTACTTCAGCCTTGGCAATTAATTTATCTCCTGCATAAATAGGAGTCTTATACTTGATATTTGCAACACCTGTAAGGGCCACCTTCGCATCAATGACAGCCAAAGCCAGGGACTCGGCCTGGGCAATATATAATGCCCCTTCACCACCCTGGAATTTTCAAACACCATATCATCCTCTGTCTGGAAAATCGAAATTCCGCTTTTGCCTAAATCTATATCTACAAGCTCGCCTACGATTTCCTGTCCCTTGATGGACTTAAGCTTTTGGTGGTTGATTTCAGCAACATTCTTGATTCGCTCCCGAAGCTCCGGGATTCCAAGCTCCAACCGATCCAGGCGAATGGTTTGGATGCTGACTCCAAAGCTTTCGCTCAGCTCCTCATCGGTTAAAAAAGGATCTTCTTTCAATTTTTCGATCAGTTGATTTTGTCGTTCTTTCTTAGGAAGAGCTTTTCTTGCCACCAAGATTCACCCCTGAATCCACTCATAAGGTACTTCCCTGTATCCCCATTCCCGGCTTTGATACTATCGTATGTTAAAGAACCAAGAAAATTTTCATGTGATATTAGCACCTGATTCTAAAAACTAGTATATATGATTTTTCCATCCTGTGCAAGTTTTTTCTCTCAATCTCCAAAAATTTGTGAAGTTTGAAGCTTTTTGATGTATATAAAAACGCCCTATCCTTATCAAGGACAGGGCGTTTTCATTATTCGCCTACTTGAACTACCTGTTTCTTATTATAGTAACCACAATGCTTGCATACTCGATGGGCAAGCTTTGTTTCACCGCATTGAGGACATTCAACCACTCCGGGCAGAGTGAGCTTCCAGTTGGCTCTTCTGCTGTTTCTTCTGGCTTTTGACGTTCTCCTCTTAGGTACTGCCATGTTTACACCTCCTTATCATGGGGGGAAAAGAAATCTTTGAGAACGGACAATCTTTCATCAAATTCTTCCTCTTGATCCTTCTCCTCTTTCCGTTGACACCGGCATTGATCCCTGTTTAAATTTGTACCGCAATAGGGGCAAAGCCCTTTGCAATCCTGTTTGCATCGCCTTTCTATCGGTAATTCCAACAACAAATACTCGACGACGATATCCTTAAGTTCGATTTGCTCTCCTTCATATATGAAAACATCCGGATCCTCGTCGCTAGAGCCTTTCTTCAGCTTCGCTTCAATAGGAAAATTCAGCGGGAACTCATAAGGATCCAGGCATTTGCCGCAAACCAAGAGAACTTCACCGGATACTTGCGCCTTCAGCAACAGAAAATCCTTCATATTGCTGATCGTGCCTGTAATCGCCAATGGCCTATCAAATCGAAGAGTCTCCCCCTGGTAAAAAATCTGTTCCAGGTGTAGCTCTCCCTTTAGCTCTTTGGAGTCACCGACTTCGTATAAAATATCTGAAATATCAATGAGCAAATATATCACCTCAAAAATTACCGAATCTAATTATATAAACACCCGGAACATTTGTCAAGCTTGCATTTTACATGAAGAGGAAGGATCCGATCAAGAACGCACCAGCTCCAATGTTTCTCTGGCAATGGCCAACTCCTCATTGGTGGGAATTTCAAACACCTTGACAGGCGAATCATCCGTAGAGATTTCTCCCATTCGATTCAGTCTGCCCAGCATTTCTTCATTTTTCTTGGGATCGATTTTAATACCCATGAATTCCAGGCCGCTGCAGGCTCCGTATCGAATAGAAGGAGTATTTTCACCGATTCCGGCAGTAAAGACTATGCAGTCTACTCCACCCATGGCCGCTGCATAGGCTCCGATATATTTCTTCACATGATAGGTAAAAACATCTAAAGCAATCCTGGCCCGTACGTTATCCTCTTCCGCTGCCGCTTCCAAATCCCTGAAATCGCTGCTTATTCCGGATATGCCCAGAACACCGCTTTCCTTATTCAAATATTGGTTCACTTCTTCAAGAGACAGGCCCTCTTTCTCCATAAGGAAGCTTATAATGGCAGGATCAATGTTTCCGGAGCGCGTGCCCATCGGTAGACCTTCCAGCGGTGTGAATCCCATGCTTGTATCGATGGACTTGCCGTATTTTACAGCAGTGATGCTGGATCCATTCCCCAGATGGCAGGTAATAATCTTCAATTCCGTGATGGGTCTGCCCATCAGGTCGGCAGCCTTATGGGCTACATATTTATGGGATGTTCCGTGGAAACCGTAACGGCGAATACCGTATTTCTTGTAATCATCATAGGGAATGGCATATAGGAAAGCCTCCCTTGGCATTGTCTGATGAAAAGCCGTATCAAATACGGCAACCATCGGGGTATTCGGCATCACTTTTTTGCACGCATTGATTCCCAATATATTGGCCGGATTGTGAAGAGGAGCCAGCTCAATATTCTTTTCAATGGCCTTCATGACTTCATCGCTGATGATCACGGAAGCGGAGAAGTCTTCTCCTCCATGAACAACCCGATGGCCTACCGCCCCTATCTCGCTCATATCCTTGATGACACCGTATTCCGGATGAGTCAGGGCATCCATGACCAGCTGTATGGCATCCGTATGATCCTTCATTTCAACCTGAATTTCCACTTTATCCTTGCCGAAAGGAGTGTGCTTCAGCACAGAATTCTCTATACCAATGCGTTCGGCATTTCCCTTTGCGATGACGCTTTCATCAGCCATATCAATGAGCTGATATTTTAAAGAAGAACTACCCGCATTGATAACAAGTATCTTCATATCCAAACCCTCCTCATTTGCTGGAAGCTTGTGCTGCCGTGATGGCGATTACATTGACGATATCCTCCGAACTGCAACCTCTCGATAGGTCATTCACCGGTTTTGCAAGTCCCTGGCTCAGAGGTCCTAAGGCCATCGCCTTTGCCAGTTTCTGAGTTAATTTGTAGGCAATATTTCCGGCATTCAGATCAGGGAAGATGAGGACATTGGCTTGGCCGGCTACCGGGCTGCCGGGACTCTTTGATTTTGCGACTTCTGGATCCAGGGCTGCGTCTACCTGCAATTCACCGTCGATCACCAGATCCGGATACAGTTCCTTTGCAATCCTCGTGGCTTCTACCACTTTATCCACAGACACATGGCTGGCGCTTCCTTTGGTTGAGAACGAAAGCATGGCAATCCTTGGCTCCATTCCAACCAAAGTCCTGGCCGTATCGGCTGCCGAGGCAGCAATGGATGCCAGCTCTTCCGCAGTGGGAGCCGGATTCAAACCGCAGTCAGAATAAATAAAGACACCGTTATGGCCAAACTTACAGTCGGGTACCTCCATTAAGAAACAGCTGGATGCCACTTTAATGCCCGGTTTTGTTTTAATGATCTGAAGAACCGGCCTCCATACATCCGGCGTACTGTTGACAGCTCCGGCCACCATTCCGTCTGCATGGCCTAATTTTACCATCATGCAACCAAAATAAAGGGTGTTCTTAATCAATTCCCTGGCTTTTTCAACCGTCATACCCTTGTTTTTTCGTAGCTCAACCAGGTTGTCCACATACAGATCATAATATTCAGATTCACCGGGATCTATTAATTCAATCCCGCTTAGGTCTACATTCAAACTCTTTGCCTTATCCTGAATCTCTTCAATATTGCCCAATAAAATGGGTTTTGCCAATCCCTCTTTCAAAGCAACCGCTGCTGCTTTGATTGTTCTTTCATCATTGCCCTCGGGAAGGACAATTGTCTTTTTACCTTGTCTGGCCCTTTGCCATATGTGTTCCATTACGCTCATATAAATGCTCCTTTCATTTACTTCATATATATAATAATGAATATCATATTTGTTGGCAACCCAATAAGTATTCTACAGGAATCCAAAAAATCCTCCCCCGGCCCCTTCTTTTTTGCTAAATAACCCGTGAAAAAAAGACAAAAAACGTGTAAAATAATATGAAGAAGCCTGCATTAGATCCGTCCTGTGTATTTTTTGCATCTTCGAAGTTTTTTATAGCACATGAGACGATCGTAAGGCAATATAAAAAATCTACGATTACAGCCTTTTTAGGAGAAAACTGTGAAATGAAAGTACTGGGACTTATCGTGGAGTACAATCCCTTTCATAACGGCCACCTTTATCATCTGAAACGATCCGTTGAAATCATCAAGCCGGATTACGTCATTGCTGTCATGTCGGGCCATTTTACCCAGCGAGGTGAAGCCGCCGTGATCGATAAATGGCTGAGGGCCGAAATGGCCCTGTCAAGCGGGATCGATTTGGTACTGGAACTTCCGGCTGTTTTCGCCGTTCAAACGGCTGAGATCTTTGCCCATGCAGGAGTTGAAATCTTGAATCATACCGGCCTTGTTACCCATATGGCCTTTGGCAGTGAAATCGGCCGGATCGAGCCCCTTTGGGAGATTGCAGAGGTGCTGGCCAAAGAGCCTCCTGCCTATCGGGAGCTTTTAAAGAACCATTTGGGCAAAGGCCTTCCCTTTCCCCGGGCAAGGCATTATGCCCTTTTGGATTACTTTCAAAAAACGAAAAACAATTCCGAAATCCTTCAGCCTATGGAACAAATCCTGGAGAATCCCAATTCCATCTTAGGTTTGGAATATCTAAAGGCACTGATCCGGACCGGCAGTTCCATCAAGCCCTTCACCTTTTCCAGAATTCATGCCGGCTACCATGAAAAAGAAATCAGCGGGACCATATCCAGTGCCACCGCTATTCGCCATGAGCTCTTTACCAGGGGAATGACTCCGGCCTTACAGCAGGCTTTACCCCGGAAAAGCTATGAAATCTTAAAAAGAGCGGTGGATATGGGTAGAGGGCCTGTTTCTAACCATTCATTGGAACAGCTCTTGCTGGGTATCCTAAGGCGGGCTTCATCGGATGAGATTGCGGAATGGGTGGATGTGGAAGAAGGCCTTGAAAATCGGATGAAAAGCGCAGCCCTTCAAGCCCGCAGCCTGGATGATTTTTTAAACAGAGTAAAGACAAAACGATACGTCTACACCCGGATACAGCGGATTCTGATACACGGCTTATTGGGCATGACCAAGAAAAAGCTGAAGCTCTTCAAAGCCTCGGGCCCTCAATATCTGCGCATCCTTGGCTTTAGAAAAGAAGCTTCTCCCCTCTTGAAAGAGCTAAAGAAGGCAAGCAGAGTACCCGTTATTACCAAACCGGCCCATTATAGGAATTTCAATCATTCCCTTTTAGAAGAGATGTTCGAAATGGATATTCTGTCAACAGATCTCTACTCCCTGGGGCTGGCGAATCCTGATTTTCGGATTGCCGGAAGGGATCTCCTTGAAAATTCCCTTATCATTTAAGGATCGTCATTTGGAATATGTAGAAAGTCTTCTTATGAGGCAGCCCCTTCCTCGGCAAGCCTGATTTTTTCTTTTAATTCTTCAATAACCTCCATCGTTGCTTGCCTTCCGATTTGTACTCTTTCCTCAACCTCATCAAAGCTTAAGGGGTTGACATTGTTTATACTGGGGTAGATCATGATATCGCTTTGGTTAATGCGGGTTTTCAGTATTTCCAGCTCCATGACCTCCAGGGATTGAAGGATCACCTCCAAAATGCCGTTGGCCTCACGATGCTCGCCTCGAAAGCCCACGTCCACTCCAACCACGATATCAGCCCCCATCTCTTTTACCACGCTTACGGGAACCCTTTCCAGGACTCCCCCGTCGACCAGGACCTGATCTCCCGTCTTCACCGGGACAAAGATTCCCGGAATGGATATACTTGCACGGATGGCTTTATAGAGCTTCCCCTCTTTTATTACGACCAGTTTGCATTTCTTTAAGTCCGTTGCTGTCACTGCAAAGGGAATTTTGGTTTCCTTAAACTCCTTATTTTGCGTCAGGAGCTTTAAAAGCTCCTCGATGCGCTTGCCCTGTATAAAACCATGGCGGGGAACGGTGACATCATAATATAGTTTGGAATCCAGATGACTGGCAAGGCCTTCCATCATCCTCGGGCTGATTCCACAGGCATAAAGCCCTCCAATTAAGGCACCGATACTGCTACCGGCGATATAATCCGGAACAATTCCATGCTCTTCCAGAACCTGCAGCACGCCTATATGGGCCAATCCTCTTGAAGCACCGGAACCCAATGCCAAACCAATTTTGGCTTTCTTCCTCATATCATCATCACCTCCATAATATATTATAGTAAAGCCAAGCGATAGGTGAGTTGCATTACGGTCAATAAATCAGTCTGCATCTGTGCTACATCAGCCATTTAAGATCTTTTCAAAACTTCCTGTTTTATAAAATAACGGAGGATTCCCATGCAAACGCTTAATTTAAAATCCATAAAGCTCGGTGCCACTGTTTTGATCCCATGCTTTCTTCTGCTGCTCATCCTTCTTTTCCCACAAGATGCCTTTGAGGCTGCCAGTTCCGGTCTCTCCGTTTGGCTCAAAGTTGTGTTCCCGTCACTGCTCCCTTTTTTTATTGGAAGCGAAGTCATGATCGGACTGGGTGTCGTTGATTTTTTAGCCGTATTCCTTCAGCCCGTTATGGGCCCGCTCTTCGGCTGTCCGGGCCACAGTTCCTTTGTCTGGGCCATGAGCGTCACATCCGGTTACCCTGTAGGAGCAAAACTCACCTCCTCTTTAAGAAAAGAAGGCCGAATCAGCAAGGTGGAAGGCCAAAGAATGCTTGCCTTTTGCAGTACCTCCGGTCCCCTTTTTATGATCGGCGCTGTCGGCATCGGGCTACTAGGCAGTATCGAAGCAGGAAAAATCATCGCCATCGGCCACTATACAGCTGCCGTGCTTTTAGGCCTGCTGTTTCGCTTTTACAAAGCCTCTGATTCAAAGAATTTGAAAGAACCCTATCCCCCCTCGGGAAGGCTTTCCGCTGCCCTTGCTGAACTGCGGAAAGCCCGTTTAAAAGACGGTCGCCCTTTTGGAGAATTGCTGGGGGACTCAGTCAGGCATGCAGTCAATACCCAGCTTGTGATTGGCGGTTTCATCATCCTCTTTTCTGTAATCTACCGTCTTTTGGATAAAATCAAATGGATTGATTGGTTTGCCCGGCAGCTGCTTCTCATCTGTCAACCTTTGAATCTGGATCCGGATTTATTACGGGGCTTGGCCGGAGGAATTTTCGAGGTAACCGTTGGCTGCAAACTCCTGAGCTTGACTGCAGCGCCCATGGCGCAAAAAATCGTCCTGGCCTGCTTCTTGATTGGTTTTAGCGGCCTGTCCATTCACGGTCAGGCGGCCAGCTTTATCAGTAAGACAGATCTGTCTATCGGCCTTTATCTCATAACAAAGCTCTGCCACGGTTTCCTATCGGCAATCATAGCGGCAATGAGCATGGAGCTTTTCTATAAGGATGTTGAAGCCTTTCATCCAATCCTCCTTGAGGATCGCTTATCGTGGTTCCAGAGCTTACAATCATCCTTACTTCTTTTTACATTGATCATCCTGGCCTTGATTGCATGTGTCCTTATTCTACACTATTTAAGCAGACTTCATTCCCTCCCTTTTGCCAAAAGGAACAAAAAAAAGCTGTTCAAATACTGAACAGCTACCTGCTGCTATTTAGTTCATTTCGATTGCGCTCTAAAATCGATAATTGCTCCTTTAGATAGGCTTCTACCTCTTGAAGCAGTTGATCCGCATACTCCTTGGCCCCTAAACGGATCTCCTTGGCGCTGTTTTGGGCATTCTCAATAATCCTCCGGGACTGCTGATAGGCCTGTTGCGCAATTTCGTTTTCATCCACCATGGCCTTGATACGCTGCTCAGCCTCGTTAATGATGGTTTGGGCCTCCTGATGGGCATCCTCTAAAATTCGCTGCCTTTCCTTCTTGATCCATTCTCCCTGCTTAATCTCTTCCGGCAGATTCAAACGGATATCGCGGATGATTTCAAAACACCTGTCCCTGTCAACCATGGCTTTCGATATAAATGGAATGGCTATCCCCTTTTCCAGCTCATCCTCCAAAATATCCAAAAGATTTAGAATGTTCAATCCCTTTCCCCTCCCTACTCTAATTTGAGTCGTTTTTGAATAATAGGCAATACGACATCGGGTACCAGTCCGCCGATGCAGCCACCCAGCCTGCCTATTTCCTTGACCATACTTGAACTTAAATAGGAGTACTTGTGGCTGGTCATCATAAACAAGGTCTCCACCTCAGGATTCAACTTTCGGTTCATCAAAGCCATTTGAAATTCGTATTCAAAATCGGAAATCGCTCTTAATCCTTTTATGATCACCTGTGCATTTTTTTCCTTCATAAAGTTGATCAATAAACCGTCAAAGGATTCCACTTCTACATTGGGCAGCCCTTCCACCACTTTTTTCAGTAGGGCAACCCGCTCTTCCATGGTGAAATAGGGTGTCTTGCTGTGATTCTTTACTACAGCGACAATGAGCTTATCGAATATTTTGGAGGAACGCTTGATAATATCCCAGTGCCCGTTTGTGACCGGATCAAAACTTCCCGGATAAACAGCTATCCTCATCATTGCTTCATCCTCTCTTATAAAAGCTAACTGAAGTGTTGCCATAGATCCTTGTATCTACCTTGCGCAGCTCTTCTATCGTTTCGGGCTGTATATCCCTTGTTCTATGCTCTACAATGACTACGCCGGTATCCGCTACAAGCTTTTCCTGAGACAATGCTCTTAAGACAGGCTCCTCCAAACCCTTTTCATAAGGAGGATCCATAAATACTATATCAAAGCGCTCACCGTTACAGGATAGCTTTTTGATCGCCTTAAGAACATCCATAGATAGGATTGTAGATTTATGTAGATATCCGAGATTTACACAATTCTTCCTTAATACCTTTATGGCAGACGGTTCTTTTTCAACGAAAACGGCCTTCCTACTTCCACGGCTCAAGGCTTCGAGGCCAAGATTGCCTGTCCCTGCAAAGAGGTCCAGGACAAGGGCATCCGCTACTTGAAATTGTATAATATTAAAAATGGACTCCTTCACTCGATCGGACGTAGGCCGAGTGTGCATGCCCTTTACCGATTCTATAGGCCTTCCCTTACTTTCACCGGCAATGATTCTCAAAGGCCATCCTCCCAGTATACATGGTCAAATGACGGATTGCTTGGCTTTCAATCAAAACCGCCCCGCTTCATTTTACATAAAATATTACATAGGACAGAATACCCCGCCTGTCAACAGGCAGTTCAACATTTATATAAATTTTAGCACAATTCCCATTCATGAACAAGCAGGTTTGCTTGAAAAACAAAAAAACACGTGAAAAGCAAAATTGTATGTATATTCTGAATAAAATGATGGGATAATAGAACTGTTAAATAATGCTGCATTATTTAACAATTCCCCATAATTCCCCATAAAGCTCTTCCTTCAATTTCTCCTCTCCCAACACTGGTGACCGGGGTCACCAGTGATTTTTGTTTGTATAGGAAACCAGGCCTTCAGGCAGGTCTTTTGGGAGCTTTCCGGCATAAATAAAAGGAACAGGCAACAGCCTGTTCCTTTTATCATCTATCTATCATTTATCTCCCACTCATTTGTCTTTCTGCCTGTTCAATCATTCTCTTAACCATATAGCCGCCAATATATCCGGCTTCCTTGGAAGTCAAGTCACCATTATAGCCCTGTTTTAAGTTTACACCAATCTGGTTGGCAATCTCAAATTTCATGTTGTCCAGAGCCTGTCGAGCCTCAGGAACAACCTTTCGATTTTTGTTTGCCATTCGTTTTTTCACCTCCTGTTGTCTTTGTACTATTAATGTAACCAATCCACATTTTTTTACCCTAGTAATTAATAGTAAGGATGGTGTTTACAGCCTAAAAAGGCTAAGCTTTTACAAAAGAAGGTGAAAAAAATGGAAGCAAATCAATTCATTGCAATTTGACCCAACTTTTCTCCAAATTGCCTTGTAATAAACTCCATCAAAGCCTGGTACTCCTCCCGGTTGGGATCCTGAAGGACCTTTTTTGCAGCAGCCTGAGCCAGTTTCAAAACGGGAAGATCTCTAGGGAGTTTTGCGATTTTAAACTCCGGAATTCCATGCTGCCGGACCCCAAGAAAATCACCAGGGCCTCGAAGTTCCAAATCCTTTTCCGAAATGACAAAGCCGTCATTGGATTGAACCATAATCTGCATTCGTTCTTTTGTTTCCTGGTTTTTCGGATCTGATATCAGGATGCAATAGGATTGATGAGGACCCCGTCCAACTCGTCCTCTCAGCTGATGAAGCTGGGCAAGGCCAAACCGTTCCGCGTTCTCAATGACCATCAGGGTGGCATTGGGCACATTGACACCTACTTCAATGACCGTAGTTGAAACCAATACCTGAACTTTACCCGAAACGAAATCCTGCATGACAGCCTCCTTCTCCGCTGCTTTCATTTTGCCATGCAGAAGGCCCAAGCGTAAATGGGCCAATGGACCTTCTGAAAGCTCCTGGAACAGCTCCACAGCGGATTGGGAATCCACTTTTTCAGACTCTTCGACCAGGGGGCACACCATGTACACTTGCCGGCCTTCCTTTACCTGCCTTTGGATAAAGTCATATACCCGATTCCTCATGGATGTGGGAACATGATAGGTTTTTACCGGTTTTCTGCCCGGTGGAAGCTGATCCACGATCGATATATCCAGGTCTCCATAAAAAATAAGGGCAAGGGTCCTGGGGATGGGGGTTGCTGACATGACCAGTATATGGGGATCCTTTCCCTTTTCTTTCAGCAGGGCTCTCTGTCGCACGCCGAAACGATGCTGCTCATCCGTTACAACCAAACCCAGATTCTGAAATGAGACATCCTCCTGAATAACGGTATGGGTTCCAATGAGGATATCCACCGCACCGGAGCTTAAATCTTCCTTTATTTTCTCCTTCTCGCTTTTTTTCATACTCCCCGTGAGGCACTCTATACGTACTCCCCAATTGGCAAATAAATCGATAAAGGATTTATAATGCTGTTCTGCCAGAATTTCCGTTGGAACCATCATTACTCCCTGATAACCGCTGAGATGAGCACAGTAAAGGGCGATCGCCGCCAGAATTGTTTTCCCCGATCCCACATCTCCCTGCACCAGGCGGTTCATTGGCCTGCCACTTTGGAGATCCTCCAAAATCTCCTTAAGGACCCGGCCCTGGGCCTCAGTCAATTGAAACGGGAGCCTTTGAATAAATTCATCCAGCTTTTCTTTAGGCCATGCAAAGAGGATTCCATGGTTTTGTTTTTGATTTTGCAGGTGGATTTTCCACAGTGCCAGCTGAAGAAAAAATAGCTCCTCAAAAACCAGCCGTCTTCTGGCCTCCTCCAGGTCCAGGGTCGATTTGGGAAAATGAATCTGATATAGCGCATAATTCTTTTCCGCCAGCTTAAACTGTTGCCTGATGGATAAGGGTATTTCATCCTTGATTTGATTGTTTACTTTATTCAGGACTTCCATGATCAGCTTTTGGATATCTTTTTGGGTGATTCCCTCTGTCAGGGGATAGATAGGTACAATCCGAGGCTCGTCATGTTTTTCTGGGGTATATTCTTCTACCAAAGGATTCTGCATCTGCAATGTGCCGAACCTATATTCCACCTTTCCTCGGATAAAGTAAAGCTTGCCCGGCACATAAGCTCTGGCTCGAAAGGGCTGGTTATACCACACGCATTCAATTTTCCCCGAAGCATCCTTTGCATTCCATTTCACAATCGTCATTCCGGCTCTGGGCTGTAAAATGGATGGCTTCTGATGAAAAGAGGCCAATATGGAAGCCTCCTCACCCACCGCCAATGCCGATATGGATTTTAGCTTCTGCCACTGTTCATAATCCCTGGGAAAATACAAAAGCGCATCTTCTACTTTCTCTATTCCGATTTTCTTCAGAATCCTTGCTTTCTTAGGTCCTATCCCCTTGACATATTGGACGCTTTCCTTCAAAAAATCCATTCAAATCCCTTCCCTTCAACCAGGTCCCCGGCAGAATAAATGCTGGAGGGGCACCTCCAGCATTTATTCTACTGAAATGATATAGTAATATAACGGCTGACCTCCCGAATAAAGCTCCACATCCAGATCCGGATAACGGTCACTGATAAAATCTGTGATTCTTTCCGCATCTTCAGCACTGACTTCTTCACCATAGAACAGCGTAACAATCTCGCTTTCAGAATCCACCATCTCATCTACCAGCCGCTCCGTCACATCCGGAATCTCTTGCCCTACTACTTTGATCTCCCCGTTCACCAAACCGATGATATTGCCCTTTTTGATCTCAATATCGTTGAAAACGGAATCCCGCACCGCATAGGTAACTTGTCCGGTTTTTACCCTGCTAATCGCATCCGTCATCCTTTCCGATATGCCGGATGCATCCAATTCCGGATTAAAGGCGACCATTGCAGCGATTCCCTGGGGAATGGATTTGGTGGGGATGACATGGATTTTTTTATTGCTTATCTCCCGGGCTTGATTGGCTGATAAAATGATATTGCTGTTGTTTGGAAGAATGAACACTTCCCTGGCCTTTACTTTCTCAACACCCTTTAAAATATCATCGATGCTTGGATTCATTGTCTGTCCGCCTTCGATGATAGAATCGACGCCCAGATCCCTGAAAATGGATGAAAGGCCTTCTCCCATGGCCACGGCAACGACACCGTAATCCTTCTCCGGTTCTTCTGCTTTTTCTTGCGCAAGGCCAGGATTATCAGGGCTTTCATCCAGGTGCCGGTGCTGCTCCCTCATATTATCGATCTTGATGTTTGACAGTTCGCCAAAGCGAAGGGCAAGTTGCAGAATCTTACCCGGCATATTGGAGTGAACGTGAACCTTTATGAGGTCCTCATCTCCGACAACAACAATGGAATCGCCCAGTTTCTCCAATTTTTCCTTGAGCTTTTCTATATCGCTTTTGTCCACATGGGGATGTAAATTCTTTATGAAAAATTCGGTACAATAGCCGAATCGAATATCCGCCTCAACACGGGCTCCTGCCATTTCCCTTCCCGGGAAAGTCTCCTCCGGCCTCTGTTCCGAAATAAAATCCGTTTCTCCCTTCAAAGCCCGGCTGGCTCCGATCATAATATATAAAAGCCCCATTCCTCCTGAGTCCACCACTCCGGCTTGCCTGAGAACGGGTAAAAGCTCAGGTGTCTTATCAAGGGTCTTTTTTGCTACTTTAATGATTTCATCATAAAATTCCACAAAGTCTTTTTTTATTCTGGCAATTTTTTTGGCTTCTTCAGCGGTCACTCTGGCTACCGTTAAAATGGTGCCTTCCACAGGCTTCATTACGGCTTTATACGCCGTATCAACCCCGGCCTGCAAAGCTTCGGCGTATTTGGCAGTGCTCACCTTTTCTTGATCCTTCAGGCTCCTGGCAAAGCCCCTGAATAGCTGGGACAGTATTACTCCCGAGTTTCCCCTGGCGCCCTTGAGGGCTCCCTTTGAAAGGGCTTCCGCTATATCGCCCAGGGAGGAACTCCCCACGCTTTGAACTTCCTTCGCCGCTGCCATCATCGTCATAGCCATATTGGTTCCTGTGTCCCCGTCCGGAACAGGAAATACGTTTAGGGCATCTACCGCTTGTTTGTTTTTATCTAAAAAATGGGCTGATGAAAGAATCATTTCTTTCATGATATCCCCATTGATGAATTCCTGAATCAACTTATGTACCTCCTTCGGCTGGGTCTATCTGCTTAAACCCTAACCCCTTCCACTGTAATATTCACTTGAACAACATTCAGTCCTGTAAGATTTTCCAGATTGTATTTCACGGTTTCGATAATATTTCTGGCCACTGTAGCAATTGATACTCCGTACTCCACAACGATGTAGAGATCAACAACGACCTTATCATCCTGTGTGTGTACCTTTACGCCTCTCGAAAGATTCTCCATGCCCAACAGTTCGACCAAACCGTCGGTCGCCCGTTTCGATGCCATTCCAACTATGCCGTAGCATTCCATTGCAGAAATGCCTGCCAGGGTGGCTAAAACCTCATCGGAAATACCTATCTCACCCAGCGCGTTCGTCTTCTTAGCACCCATGATCTTTCCTCCTTTTTGGTTTCATTCTTAAACAGATCCCCCAGGACCTCTTACTCTTTTTGAATAAAGATAAAACAATGCACTCAATGAAGTAGAAAATTTGATTCGCAAGTTTCTTCTAAATTGCAAAATAATACCCAGGATATTATAATTATATTCTATACTATATCAAAAAATCATGCAACACAGGCCAAATATTTTTTCTTTATCTTGCCAAAGCTAAGGTTTAGTGATAAAATATTTATGTTTTGAGGCAGGAATGTTTCTACCCAAAGGAGGTGTTAACATTGTCTAGAGTATGCGAAATCTGCAATAAAGGAGTCGTTTTCGGAATTCAAATAAGTCACTCCCACCGAAGAACCAACCGTACATGGGTTCCCAATCTCAAAAAAGTGAAAGCAATCGTAAACGGAACTCCTAAAACAATTCGCGTTTGTACGCGCTGTATCCGATCCGGGAAAGTGGAGCGAGTCCTATAATTCAGGTTTGCTAAAGTGAAAAACGTGCATATGCACGTTTTTTTATTGCCTTCTTATGACTTTTTTCACAAGGAAACTTAAAAATTTCGGAAGTTTTATCACATAGATTCTCAAGTGGTTCACCTCCACCCCATGAATATGAACAGGCCGATAACGATCAACAGGCCTCCCAGTACGCTCATCCACACCCATACCGGCGTAAAGGAAACAATCAGGATAATACCGGTTATAATCAGGATCATGGATGCCGCCCTGAGGAAAAAAGATCTATGTTTGATATATTTGCCTTTGAACATTCCTTTCACATCCTCTGCAAAGGCTCATCCCTTCAGCCAGCCCTTTCCTTCTTATTCCATAGTATGCGCAAGTATAGCTTTTGTTACATATGATGCTTTGCTCCATGGGCCTATTTCCGTTTCCTTCAGGGACCGGAATCAAGGTCCTTTTACACGTCCGGTTGATAAACGGGGCTTTAGCTTGACCCCTTCATAAAAAAGCCCATCGTTATAGAATTCAATCCCGGGATTCTATAACGATGAGCCATCCCTTTTCTATTTCAATGACGGCTTCCGGTGCCACAAGGATATTACTTACGCCCAGAGGAAAATCCAATTCCAGTGTATAATCCCGAAGGGGGTATTTGAGTCCCCTTGTAGAACGGATATGGGTGTCTCCCTTCCAGGGCAAAAGGGATACGATCTGCCCCTCTTTCCCAAGGATGTGAACCAAATCGTGAGCCATTGTGATGGTGTTATGACTGTCCATGATCTTTCCCTTTATATTCCGCTTGAGAAGACGATACAGTAGCATCAAGTTCGCATAGGAATGGTCGAAACGCGTACCCAGAGCTCCTAAGAAAATCACCTCGGAAGCCCCTCTTTCAATTGCTTCATCCACGGCAATTTGGGTATCGGTATAATCCTTTTCCGAAGGGTACCTTTTTATTTCAATCCCCTGTGCCTCATACCGGGTAATGAGATCCGGCGAAACGGAATCGAAATCCCCTACAATGAGATCCGGTTTGATGCCCAGCTTTTTTACATGTTTGATTCCTCCGTCGGCACAGATGACAAAATCCACTTTCGGTATTTTATTTTGAAACAAGCTGGGATCGCTGAATTCTCCGTTTGTGATGATTAAAGCCCTCATACTTCAGCCTCTTCTCTCATCCTTTTGATCATATCGATTGGATCAGGGGCATGAAAAACAGCCGAACCTGCAACTATGACATTGGCTCCGGCTTTTGTAACCTCAGCGATATTTCCCAGATGAATGCCTCCGTCAACCTGTATATCCAGATTCATCCCCAAATTCTCAGCCATGGATCTCAGTTCTCTTATTTTCCTGAGCATGGCAGGTATAAACTTCTGGCCCCCGAATCCGGGATTCACAGTCATAATCAAAACCATATCCAGATCTTCCAGAATATATTCCAAGGTTTGCAGGGGAGTTGTAGGATTGAGGGCTACCGCCACCCGCACCCCCCTTTCCTTGACGGCATGAACTGCCCTGTGCAGGTGGCGCAGGGTTTCAACCTGCATTGTAATGCTGTCTGCCCCGGCTTCGATAAAGGCATCCAACAACTCCAGGGGATTTTCCACCATTAAGTGGACGTCGAAGGGGATCCCGGTCAAAGGCCTTATGGCCTTGACAACCATAGGCCCAATGGTCAGATTGGGAACAAAATGTCCATCCATGATATCAATATGCACATAGTCCGCTTTTGCCCGATCCAGCATACGGATCTCATCTCCCAGCTTTGAAAAATCAGCTGAAAGGATGGAGGGCGCGATTTTAATCACCAATCATCTCTCCTGTTCTCCTTAACTTCGCTTAAAATTTTTAAGTATCTTAAATAACGATCCTCTGATATTTTACCTTCTTCTACCATTTGCTTCACCATGCACTCCGGTTCATGATGATGCACGCAGCTGGAAAAGCGGCATTGACCTTTATATAATCTGAATTCAGGATAATAATCCTGCAGTTCTTCTTCCTCTAACCGGCTCATTTCAATGGCGCTAAAACCCGGAGTATCTACAACCATGATTTCCCGGGAAAAACGCAAGAGTTCCACGGCCCGGGTCGTGTGACGCCCGCGCTTGATCTTGTTGCTGATCTCCCTGGTTTCCAGGGATAAGCCCGGAAGCAGACAATTCAGGATAGAGGATTTTCCTACTCCTGACTGTCCTGCCAGGGTAAATATGCCCGGTTGCATAGCAGCTTTCAACGATTCAATGCCGATGCCAAACTTTGATGATATTTCAACAATGGGGTATCCGGTCTTATCATAGGCCCTGCGGATTTTAAGAACATCATCCCCTTCGGCCAGATCTATCTTATTAATGATCAGCATAGGGTGAATCTTCATTGACTCAGCGCTTATGAACAGCTTATCGACCAGCATAAAATCCGGCTCCGGCTCCTTTACGGCGATGACCACCCCCAGGTAATCAATATTGGCCACAGGTGGCCTTAAGAGCTGGTTCTTCCTGGGTAGAATCTCCTCAATGGTGCCGTTTGCAGAAGAAATCCTGGCATAGTCACCTACCATTGGAACCAGCCCGGTTTTCCGGAATTTGCCTCTTGCTATGCACTGAACAATGCGATCCTCCAAGAGCACATCGTAAAAGCCTCCTATTCCCTTAACGATGATTCCGCTCTCCATCAAGCCCCATCTTCCTTTTTGCTAAAATCAATGGTTAAGAACTTTACAGTATCGTTAATAAAAACTTGAAAGTCTACCTTCCCTTTGCCTTCCAGTTTTATCTTCACTTCCCCTTCCTCAACGGAATGAACTTTATCATAAACAACAAACTCATCCTGGACCCTGATGATTCTGATCCATACCCTTTCTTCCGGACCTTCCAGCGGAATGGTCAGTTCCTTTGGATAACTGATCTCTCCCAGACTGATCCAGAGGTCCACTTCCCTGTTTTCATCTACCGTATCGCCTTCCAGGGGATTTTGCCTGATGACCAGCCCCTCTGCCACTGTTGCGCTGTTTTCCCTTACGATTTTGCCGATTTGCAATCCGTCTTCAAGAATCGCCTCTTTCGCTTCCTCTTCCGTAAGCCCGGTATACTTGCCTACCTTGACCGTTTTAATCTCAGGACCGGTACTCACCGTCAGAACAATCTTCGCATCATCCACTACCTCTGTCTGACCGGGAATGCTCTGGCGAATCACTATGCCGTTTGGAAATTCACTGGCTTCATATTCCGGTTCTCCCACATCAAGGCCTATATTCTCCAGTTCAATCTCCGCTTCCCTGAATGTCTTTCCTATCACATTGGGAACGGTAATCGTTTTCGGGCCTAAGCTGATGATCACGTCAATTGTAGAATCTTCCTTCACATGCATGCCTGCTTCGGGATCCTGAGAAATGATCTCTCCCCTTTCGTATTCCTTGTCATACATGCTGGCGCGGATATTGAGGGACAGATTGTTCCTGTAGAGCAAAGCCCTGGCCTCATCCTCGGTTAGGCCTACAATCGAAGGAACCTTCACCTCTTTTGAACTGAAATTGTTCCTGTAGATAAGGCTGCCAAAATACAAGGCAAGGACGATTAAGATCAGGGACGGAACAATGATCAACAAGGCTTCCAGCCATTGCCTTTTTCTTTTATGTTCTCCCTTGCGGGGTTTCGCCGCATTGGGAACATCCACGGCTTTCATCACGATAGTGGGTTCATCGGTGTCCTTTGCATCCTGTAACCGAAAATCAACATTAGGTTCCTTTAAGGCCCTCTGCAGGTCCTTCATCATTTGCCTGGCATCCTGATATCTCAGGTACTGTTCTTTCATCGTAGCCTTGATGATGATGGACTCCAGGCTCTTTGAAACATTGGGATTTAAGTCCCTTGGCGGTTTGAGGGGTTCCTGAATATGCTTTAGTGCAACGGAAATCGCGCTGTCCCCTTCAAAGGGCACGGTCCCCGTTACCATTTCATAGAGTACGATTCCCAGAGAATACAGATCCGATTTTTCATCTACATACCCGCCCCTGGCCTGTTCAGGGGAGAAATAATGAACCGAACCCAATACATCGGTACCACCGACGGTAACAGTTGCAGAGGTAATCGCCCTGGCTATTCCAAAATCCGCTACTTTAACGGTGCCATCCTCACTGACCAATATGTTTTGAGGCTTGATATCCCTGTGAATAATTTTGTTGCTGTGGGCATGCTTCAAAGCAGAGCAGATCTGCAGAGCGATTCGAATCGCTTCATCGGTATCCAAAACCTTTCTTTCCTCAATATATTCCTTAAGGGTTTTCCCGTTTACATATTCCATTACAATGTAATAAATTCCGTCTTCTTCTCCGACATCGTAGACGTTCACTATATTTGGATGAGACAGGCTGGCCACGGCCTGGGATTCACGCCTGAATCTCGATACAAACTCCTCATCTTCAACCAGCTCCGGTCTCAGTATTTTCACCGCAACATTCCTTTTTAAAAGATGGCACCTGGCTTTATAGACAATCGCCATCCCGCCTCCACCTATTTTTTCCAATAGCTCATATCGGCCTCCGAGTATCTTTCCAAGCAAGGACTTCACCTCTTTTCCACCATGCCGGAGTATTGGATGATCACAACGGTAATATTATCAAATCCTCCACTATCCAGCGCCTGTTTCCCAAGAATTTCAGCAATTTTGTCCGGAGACAGATCCGATGTCAAAAGCTCCAGATTGCTGTTTAAATCCACATGATTGGTCAATCCGTCTGTGCACAAAAGAATCCTGTCGTTTTCCGAAACGGAGATTTCATAATAATCGACCTTCACGGTCTTCTCCGTTCCCAGTGCACGAGTGATAATATTCTTCTGAGGATGGCTGCTCAGCTCATCGGGAGAGATGCTCCCGTTCTCCAACAGTTCCTGAACCAACGAATGATCCTTCGTAATTTGCTTAATGCCCTCTTTGCCAATCCAATACCCACGGCTGTCTCCAACATGCCCTATACATACCTTGCCCTGATGGAAATAGGCCAGTGTCAGGGTTGTCCCCATACCGGAGAGTTGGCTTTCAGTCACAGAGCTGGTATATACCTTTTCATTCGCCTGCTCGATCGACTCCACGATGAAATCCCGGATATCCTTTGCCTGATCTATGTCCTGTTCCTTTTCAGCGAAATAATTTAAAATGCTTTCAACCACCATCTTGCTGGCAATGTCTCCTGCATTATGCCCGCCCATTCCGTCCGCCACCATAAACAGATTGGACAGGGCATGATCCCTTGCAGGTATAAAATAACAATCTTCATTGGATTTTCTTACCTTTCCCTGATGACTGAAGGCACCATATTGCAGCTGCATCCCTCACCCCTCCTACTGTGAGCTATTCCTATCTTTGAGATAGCCCCGTTTCAGTTGGCCGCAAGCTCCTTTGATATCCTGACCCAGTTCCCTTCGCCTGGTCACGGCGATGCCTGCACTGGATAAAATACTAATAAAACGTCCAATCCTTTCTTCCGAACTCCGCTTATAATCTGTTTCTTCGATCTCATTGACCGGAATGACATTCACATGACAGGGAAAGCCTTTTAGTAGCCTTGCCAATTCCTCTGCATGCTCCCTTTTATCGTTTACTTCCTCTATTAAAGCATATTCAAAAGTAACTCTCCTGCCGGTCCTGTGAAAGTAATATTTGCTGGCTTCAATCACCTGCTGTATGGAATAAGCCCCTCCCACCGGCATGATTCTCTTTCTCAGCTCATCATTGGGTGCATGAAGGGATATGGCCAGCGTAATCGGCAAGCCCTCATGGGCCAGTTTCATCATCCCCGGTACCAAACCGCAGGTCGATAATGTGATGTTTCGAGCACTGATATGAAGGCCCAGGGGATGGTTGACCAAACGCAAAAATTTGATGGTGTTGTCATAATTGTCCAGGGGTTCCCCGCTGCCCATCAGGACGATATTCTTTATAGCCCGCTCTTTTTCCGATGCCAGCTCGCTGTTCACCTGCAAAACCTGGGCCAGCATTTCACCCGGCTTAAGGTTCCGAACCAGGCCTTCCTTTGTTGAGGCACAAAAGCTGCATCCCATTCTGCACCCCACCTGGGTCGATAAACACAGGGTATTCCCATATTTATACTTCATTGCAACACATTCTATTATATTATCATCCGGTAATAAAAACAAATACTTTGTTGTCTGCCCATCCTTCGAGGAAAGCTTTTGGATGATCTTCACGCTGCTGATCCGGTAGCGGCTTTTGAGCTTCTCCCTTAATTCCTTTGGCAAATCGGTCATTTGATCAAAGTCCTTCACTCCCCGGTGCATCCACTGAAAGATCTGCCTGGCCCTGAAGGCCTTTTCCCCTAAGTCGGATAAAATTGCTTCAAGCTCTTCCGCCGTAGCGTTTAATAAGTCCATTTCAATCATGATACACCCATCCTTCGTAGCCTCGAAATGAAAAAGCCGTCAATCCCGTCCCTGGACGGAAGCAGCTGCAGCATGCCGGGCCTTGTGACCTGATGTACAAGTTTTTCCGGTAGTTCTTTGGTAAAATCATCCATCTGAAAATCCGGATGGGCCCTTAGGAATCGTTCAATCATGTTTTGATTCTCATCCTGATTCATGGTACAGGTACTGTAAACCAAATATCCTCCCGGTTTTACATAGCGGGAGCAGCTTGTGAGGATATTCCACTGGATCTTCAGCAGATCCTTTAGTTGCCCTTGATCCAGTCTTAATTTGATGTCTGGTTTTTTGTGTATCACGCCCCATCCCGAACAAGGGGCGTCGATCAGCACCCGATCCATTTTTGAATCAAAATCGGGATAAAAGACCTGAGCATCTTGCTTGCGCGGTTTTACAATTTCCGCTCCCATTCTGGTTGCATTCCAGGCGATCAAATCGACTCGATGGGAATGAATGTCCCAGGCATGGACTTCCCCTTCCATCTGCATCTTCTCGGCGATGTGTACAGCCTTTCCGCCCGGTGCACTGCAGGCATCCAGGATTCTTTCGCCCTTCCGGGGACTCAAGATATGGGTGACAAGCATGGAGCTCTCGCCCTGTACTGTAAAAAAGCCCCTGTTGTAATAAGGGTTGTTCTCTATATCTGCAGCATTCTCCAGCCTCAGGGCTTCCTCCATATAGAGCCCCGGATGGACATGGATGCCTTGCTGCGACAGGAGCTCTGTCAGCTTCTGTTTGTCCGTTTTCAGGGCATTGACGCGAATGGTAACAAAGCCCTCCCCGCTGGCTGGCAGCAGCATCATTTTCGCTTTTTCCAAACCAAAATCCTTCACCCATTTTTCCACCAGCCAAAGGGGGAAGCTGTAGGTCAAGGACAGATGCCGGATCGGGTCCTCATCCTCTGCAGGGAAATGAATGCCCTCCCGATTGCGGGCAATATTCCGAAGCACGCCGTTGACAAATCCGGCCAGGGCTTTGGGGCCGTATTTTTTAGCCAGCTTCACCGATTCGTTGCAGGCAGCCGAATCGGGAACACGATCCATATATAAAATCTGATAACAGCCCATTCTTAAGATGTTTTCGAGCCAGGGATTTGCCCTTTTTATACTGGCGAATTTCCCAATCACCCAATCCAATGCTATTTGTTTCTCCAGGGTACCATATACCAGTTGGGTGACAAAGGCCGAATCCTTGCCCTCCAGCTTGGCTCTTCTCAGATGCTCCTTCAAACTGATATTGGCATACTTTTTATCATGATTGACTTCCTTGAGGATGAAAAGCGCCGTTTCCCTTGCCTTATCTACTTGATTTTCCATATGCACCGTCCATTTCGAAATAACTTTTATGCCCTAATCCCTCTTTTTCCCTCTTACAGCCAGCCGAGCCTTTCCTCTTCCAATCGTAACAAGAGACCGGAAAACGGATTTTCAAGGCAAACGCATTTAAAAATCCAGAATCCAGTCTCAGCTTTTAAGCCCATTAGTCCAATTCCGGCGAATTCCCGAAAACAGATCCGACGGGCAACTTATTTCCGACTAAAAATACTGTATCCTCCATTGGCTTGCCCCCGGCTTCCTGAATCTGGCTAAGCCTTAAAAAGCCCTCTCCGCAAGATACGATGATCCCGTTCTTCAGATCCGCTTCCATAATCTGGCCTGGTTTTCCGACCCCGGAGTATTCCCATTCTTCGGCTTTCCAGATTTTCAGCCTCTTTTCTCCCAGGTAGGTGAAAGCTCCCGGCCATGGAGTCAGGCCTCTAATCAAATTCCTTATATTGCGGGCGCTTTGCTTCCAATCAATTTCACCCATGGACTTATCTATTTTCATGCAATAGGTGGCCTTCTCCCCATCCTGGGGTTTTCCCTTTGGTTTTCCCTTTTCGAAAAGCGCCAAGGCCTCTCCAAGAAGCTCAGCACCCAGCTTTGCCAATCGGTCGTGGAGCTCTCCCGCGTGCTCATCAGGATATATCCTTGTGCTCCTTTGTAGAATAATATCGCCGGTATCCATGCCCACATCCATATACATGATGGTTACACCGGTTTCCTCTTCTCCTTCAATCAGAGCCTGTTGAATAGGGGCTGCTCCCCTGTATTTGGGAAGCAGGGATGCATGAACATTAATGCAGCCCAGGGGAGGGATATCAAGAACCGTTTTGGGCAGGATCTGTCCGTAGGCAGCCGTTACGATCAAGTCCGGGGCCAGTTCTTTTAGGGTTTCGACAAAAGCGCTGTCGCGAACCTTTTCCGGCTGAAATACGCTTAAACCCTTTGAAAGGGCCCACTCCTTCACAGGGGGAGGGGCCAGTTTTTGCCCTCTCCCCTTGGGACGGTCGGGCTGCGTCACAACGCCAATGATTTCATATCCCCTCTGGTATATGGTCTCCAGGGAAGGTATGGCAAATTCAGGAGTGCCCATAAAAACGATTCTCAACATAGCTCATCCCTCCAATGTGCCGGGTATCACTTTATCAATATACAGCACTCCGTCCAAATGGTCGATTTCGTGGCAAAGGGCAATGGCCAAAAGGTCCGTGCCTTCCAATTCTATCTTTTCACCTTTCCGATTCAGGGCCCGTACCTTCACCCATTGGGGCCTTTTTACCTTTCCCGATAAACCGGGGATACTGAGGCAGCCCTCTACTTCCTCCTGCTCCCCTTTGCTGTCAACAATCTCCGGATTTATGAGCTCGATTGGTCCATCCCCCACATCGATGACGACAATTCGCTTCAATATGCCCACCTGTGGGGCAGCCAAGCCAACTCCGTTTGCATGATACATGGTTTCCAGCATATCATCCAAGAGCTGAAGTATTTTGTCATTGATCTCGTCTACGACTTTGGATTTTTTTCTGAGGACCTCATCTTGCTGGTAAAGCTTGATTTCACGCAGTGCCATTTCTATCATCTCACTTTCTATCAAACCGCTAGGTAACTATTTTTCCGTCCAGAAAATATTTTTCTTTATCCGTCATGCCACTGTACCCTTCAAGATGAAAGGCTTACAAAAGGCTGACCGGATAGAAATCGATAACGATGCTTTCCTCTATTGAATGAAATTGGGCCAGACACTCTTCAATGAGCTCATGATAGGAGCTTTTAAAAAGCACTTCCGGCCTTATCCGCAATAAAACGTGCCACCTGTATTGATTGTTGATCTTCGTAAGAGGCGCGGGATAAGCTCCGAGGTCTATAAGGCCTTGATTCCTTAGCAGATTTCCGTTGATTCTTTCCTTCAACCAGGCAGCAAGCTCATTGGTTCTCTCAGCCACTGACTTTTCCTTTTCCCCAATGAGCAGTATCCTGATGATATGGGAAAAGGGGGGATATTGGAACTCCCGCCTGAACTTAAGCTCCTTTTGATAAAATCCCTGGCAATCATGATTTGCCGCCATTACAATAGCATAATGCTCCGGTTGATAGGTTTGTACGATGACCTTTCCGCCTTTCATTCCCCTCCCTGCACGGCCGGCCACCTGTGTAATCAGCTGAAAGGTTTTCTCACAGCTCAAGTATTCCGGTAGATTGAGGGAAGTATCAGCGGCGATCACCCCTACCAGGGTCACCTCCGGAAAGTCCAGTCCCTTTGCGATCATCTGAGTGCCCAGCAGGATATCATACTCCCGCTCGCGAAAGCTCCTTAAAATCTTCTCATGGGCCCCTTTTCGTGAGGTCGTGTCCATATCCATTCTGACCGTTCTGGCCTTGGGGAAGAATTTTTTTAGTTCTTCCTCCACCCTTTGAGTCCCTGCTCCGAAATGCTTGATATACCTGCTTTTGCACCTGGGGCACAGAGAAGGATAGGGATACTCTGCTCCGCAGTAATGGCATTTTAACATCCTTTGATCGGCATGATATGTCAGCGAGACATCGCAGTGCCGGCATTTCATTACAAAACCGCAGGATCTGCAGGAAACAAACTGAGCATAGCCGCGCCTGTTTAAAAGCAGAATGGCCTGCTGGCCGCATCTTAAGGTTTCCTCCAGGGCCAGATACAGGGACTGGCTGAAGATGCTCCGGTTTCCCTTCTCAATCTCCTGCCTCATGTCTACGATTTCCACCGAAGGAAGGGCTTCCCGGTTTACCCGGTTTTTCATCCGGATAAGGGTATAGAGGCCTTCTTCTGCCCAATACAGGTCTTCAACAGACGGAGTAGCCGTGCCGATCACCAGCACTGCTCTCTCCAGCTCACATCTTTTTTTCGCAATCCCCACAGCATGATACCTGGGCTGTGCATCAGACTTATAGCTGTCTTCATGGGCTTCGTCGATGATGATCAAGCCCAGCTTCTTAAGCGGTGCAAAAACGGCCGATCGGGCGCCGACTACAATGCTGACTTCCTGATTTTGAATTCTGCGCCACTCATCATACCTTTCTCCCAGGGAAAGGCGGCTGTGCAGAATAGCTACCTGATCCCCAAAGCGGGATTTAAACCTGCCAACCGTCTGGGGGGTCAAAGAAATCTCCGGGACCAGCACAATGGCCTGCTTACCGAGTTCCAGCACCTGCTGTACCGCCCTTAGATATACTTCCGTTTTCCCGCTGCCGGTCACTCCGTGTAGCAAAAAAAACTTGCTTTCTTCTTTCCTTAGGGCTTCTGTCAGCATGGCGACGGCACTTCGCTGCTCATCCGTCAGCTCCGGAGGAGGGCTGTTTTCCAGCGGAACACTCTGGGGTTCCCTGTAGATCTCCTCCTCAACGATTCGAATCCATCCCCTCTTTTCCATGCTCCTTAAGCTTTCGTAGGATACCCCGATCCTTTCGCGTATTTCCCGCATCAAGAGCCCGTCTGTGTCCTGTAAGACCCTGAGGGCTTCGGCCATGTTTCTGGATCTCTTTTCTATGGATAAAATGGTCTGGTCAATGTCATCATCCAGATTCAGATAAACTACCTTTTCCACCTTTTTTTTAATATTTACCCGGATTCCCGGAGGGATAAAACACCGAAGGGCTTCGATGGTTAAACAGTGATATTCCTCCTTCATCCATTGAATCAGCGGTATAAATTTCTCCGAGAGAATTGCATCGTCATCAAGCGCTTTTAGAATGGGCTTTATCCGCTCCTTTGGAATATCCACCTGCTCCTCCAATGCAACAACGTAGCCTTCAACGGTGCTGTTATGCAGTCCAAAGGGAACCAGTACCCTCGTTCCTATCGTTATTTTATCCACAAGCTTTTCCGGTATTTCATAATGAAAGACCCGATCCAACGAGGGATGTGCTCGGTCAATGATAATTCCGGCATAACGCACCTGACCCATTATCCCCTTTCCTTTTTTCTATAGAGAAAACAAAAGGGTACCGTGTACCCTTTTAGTCTTTCTTGAAATCAGATATTGAAACCCTTGCCAAAATCTCATCCATTAAACGATGAGCTACGGCCTTTTTACTCATCAGGGGTATCGCGATGGACTCGCCCTGCCGAGTAAATAAGATCCCTTGATTTGTATCCTCTGCAAAGCCAGTCTCAGGTTCGCTGACCAAATTGGCAAACACAAAGTCCAGATTTTTCTTGAGCATCTTATCCCTGGCATATTCTTCGATTTTTTCAGTTTCTGCAGCAAAACCGACAAGAATGCGATTTTCTTTTATCCGGCCCAATTCCTTTAAAATATCGGGATTGCGCTCAAGCTCCAATACCAATTTATCCGAATCCTTCTTAATTTTTTGGCTGCTGAAAACTTTAGGCCGGTAGTCTCCCACTGCAGCAGATTTGATCACCATCTGACAGAGAGGAAACAGTTCCATGACCTTCTGATACATCTCTATAGCCGTTTCCACTTTGTAGACATTGGCTCCTGCAGGGGGCTCTATGGAAACAGGGCCGGTAACCAGATCCACAACAGCACCTCTCTCCAAACAGGCCTCGGCAATGGCATATCCCATTTTGCCGGAGGAAGGGTTGCTGATGAACCTTACGGGATCAATAGGCTCGCGAGTCGGCCCGGCCGTTACCAAAACCCGAACCCCTTTTAAATCCTCTTTCTGATGGAAGAATCTGACGATCTCATCTACAATATCATCGATATCGGCCAGCTTTCCCTCACCGACATCACCGCATGCCAGCCTCCCTTTGGCCGGAGCGATAAAGCCATAACCCAGCTCCTTGAGCATCCGGATGTTCCTCTGGACAATGGGATTATTGTACATCACAGTGTTCATAGCAGGAGCGAACAGGACCTTGGCCGGAGTTGCCATAATCGTGGTGGAAAGCAGATCGTCGGCAATTCCACTGCATACCTTGCCCAGTATATTGGCTGTTGCCGGCGCCACCACGAAAAGGTCCGCCCACTTGGCCAGTGAAATGTGATCCAGCTCCCATTTTTCCACACCACCAAAAGTATCGTGATATACCGGATTCCCGGACAGGGTCTGGAAAGTGAGGGGGTGAACAAAGTTCAAAGCATTGGGGGTCATGATGACCTTGATCTTGGCTCCCAGCTTGATCAGGCGACTTGTCAGCTCCGCGGCTTTATAGGCCGCTATTCCGCCTGTTACCCCTATGACGATTTTCTTTCCCTTTAACATACGCAGCTCCTATTTAATTCCTTCTTTTGTTCGTCTATAGTGAACCTTGTCGTTAAGGACTTCATAGATGGCAATCGTAACAGGTTTATCAGTGGGTACGGAAACCATCGGCTTGGACCCGGCAACAATCTGCCTTGCCCGCTTGGCTACCTCCACTACAAGGGTATATCTGCTGTCTACTTTACTCATTAAATCATTCACCGACGGATAGATCATCTTTCATCCCTCCCTGCAAAGCCAAATACAGTCCTTTGTTCCTATCAACGCGGCATTTTTCAGCGATGATAATGGCTTCAATCTTTTGAACAGCCTTTTCAACTGCATCATTGATCACTACATAATTGTATCGCGTGATAAAGTTCAGCTCCTGGTAAGCACTTTTAAACCTTCGAAAGATTGTCTCCGGATCCTCTGTGCCGCGCTTTACAATGCGCTCCTTGAGCTCCTTCATCGAAGGTGGGACAATAAAAATGAAAACCCCTTCTTCGAATCGTTCCTTGACCTGTAGAGCCCCTTGTATGTCGATTTCCAGGATGACGTCCTTTCCGGCCATCAGGTTCTCCCGGACAAAAGCCTTCGGTGTTCCGTAATAATGCCCATAAACCTCTGCATATTCTAAAAAGCCGCCTTCTTCGATAATCTTTTCAAACTCCTCTTTCGTTTTGAAGAAATAGTTGACCCCATCTATTTCACCCGGTCGCGGGGAGCGTGTAGTGGCGGATATCGAAAGCATTGTTTCAGGATGCCGCTGCAGATAAGCCTTGCAAATTGTGCCTTTCCCCGCCCCGGAAGGACCAGATATTACAATTAATAACCCCTTATTTTCCATTGAAACAATCCCTTTCAATTCTATTCTTCGTCCAGTGACTGTACCGTGATGTCCTTGGAATTCAGGCGGTTGGCTACAGTTTCAGGCTGCACGGCTGACAGGATGACATGATCGCTGTCCGTAATGATGACCGCCCTTGTTCTCCGGCCATATGTGGCATCGATCAACATTCCCCTATCTCTGGCTTCCTGTATGATGCGTTTGATAGGCGCAGATTCCGGGCTGACTATGGCAATTAATCGGCTTGCTGAAACAATATTCCCAAATCCGATATTGATCAACTTAATACTCATATGACTCCTACCTTTCAATGCTTTTTTATTCTATATTTTGAATTTGCTCCCTGATCTTCTCGATTTCGCTCTTGATCTCTACAATCAAATTGGTGATGGAAAGATCGCTTGCCTTCGACCCAATCGTATTCGCCTCCCTATTCATTTCCTGAACAAGAAAATCCAGCTTTCTGCCTATGGAATTGCCTGTATTCAGGCTTTCCTTAAACTGTTCCAGATGACTGTATAGACGAACAATCTCCTCCGTGATATTGGAACGATCGGCAAAATAGGCTACTTCCGTTTTAAAGCGCCCTTCATCCAGATCAGTCCCCTGTAACAATTCCTGCAGTCGAGTTCTTAATTTCTTTCGGTATTCCTCTACAACAAGGGGAGCCTTTTCTTCGATTTTTCGAGTAATATCTGTAATTAAATCAAGCCGCTCCAGCAAATCCGCCTTTAACTTGGTGCCCTCCTTCTCCCGCATGGCCTTCAAATCATCGAGGGCTGCCTGCAAGGCTCTCAGATACGGAACTTTCAAAGCCTCTTCATCCTGCGGGGGCTCTGAAAGGACAAACAGGTCCGGGATTCCCAGCAAGGTGGAAATCCCCACATCATTTTTAAAGCCATATTCATTTTCAAGCTCATGAAAGGATGCGACATAGGAGGATAACAGAGGCTTGTTGATCTCTACCTTTTGAAAGTTACTGAGCGGAGCGGTCGAACTGACATAGACCTCAACACGGCCTCTGGTTAAATTTTGCTGAATGATTTTACGGAATTCTTCTTCCAGGAAGGAGAGATTCCGGGGCGTTTTGATGCTGATATCCAAATATCGGTGATTCAGAGTCTTGATTTCTATAGCAATTTCCTTGCCGTCTTCTTCAATTCTCGCCCGGCCAAATCCGGTCATGCTCATTACCATCTTAATCTTCCTTCCCTCTGGGAATTGCAATGAAACATTACAATCAGTGATTCGTTATTATCTATAGTATTATAGCATAAATTCGAAATAATGAAAGCTATATTTATCATTTTTGCCTAAATTCTAATATTCATTCAAATTTGACACCTCTGGCGGAAATCACTCCATGCTGCCGTTAGCCCACCACGCTATACAGTTCATCCGCATCGGGCGGCGAGAGGGGAAGTTTTTTCCCTTCCTCTATCAGCCAGCTTTGATTTTCAGCCAATACCGTTCCGATTCGAACGGCTTCAATTCCTGCCAGGCGGAGACTTCTTATCAGCTCATCCCCATTGGGGGCAACGATCACCATGCATCCGCTGGAGATCAGCCGGAGGGGATTCACCCCAAAGAAATCGCAGATTTGCTCCGTTTCGGGAGCAACAGGAATGAGCTCTTTATAAATCTCTACTCCTTTTCCCATCACCTGGGCTATCTCCCAGCAGGCGCCCAGCACTCCTCCTTCCGTTGCATCATGCATTCCATGGGCACCCAGCCTTGCTGCAATCGCTCCCTCCTTTATTACGCTGATTTGCTTTAAAAAACCCTGGGCCCTTTGAATGACATCGGCAGGAATCCTTCCTTCCTTTAAACATTCCTCTTTTTCATAAGCCAAAATAGCTGTACCCTCCATTCCGGCCTTTTTGGTCAGGATAATATGGTCCCCCGGCCGTGCTTTTTCAGGCTGCACAAGCAAATCCTTCTTCACCCGCCCTATTGCAGTAATGGAAAGGACCATACGCTCTACAGCTGTCGTCGTCTCAGTATGGCCTCCCAAAATGTCCACGCCGATTTCCTCGGCAGCGCGATTGGTATCGATCATCACCTGTTCTATGTCCGTTAAGCTGGCGGAAGGAGGTGCCAAAAGGGTCAGCATAATGCCGATCGGCTCCGCGCCGGTGGTGGCAATATCGTTGCAGGAAATATGGACCCCCAAATATCCTATCTGATGGGCTGCACCGGTTATGGGATCGGAAGAGACAACGCAAAGCTCTTCTCCGAAATCGATGATGCTGCAGTCTCTGCCAACCTCCGGCCCAATCAGAACGTCTTTCCGTTTTAGTTTGATTTTTGAAAATATGGCATCCTTCAAATCCTGGTTTGAAATCTTTCCTATTTTCACAGCAATCCTCCAATACGCGCAAATATTCTATACTTTATTTTATCATTCATAATCGAAATGTAAATAAAAAAATAAAACGAGCAAAAAACCATTTGATTCGATGCTTGTTATTCTAAAAGGTTCAAGGCCCAGCATAAACATAGAATACCAGTCTTTAGTGGGGAAGGTGAATCACTTGGCATCCCTCCAGCCGGATTTCACTGAGAAAATCCTAACCTTTATCCTTACCCATATCCTGTCCATTGCTTTTTATTCGGATGCCGGAATTTCACTTAGGAGCGGCCATGGGCTCTTACCTTATCTGGATACGGAAATCCCAATTTCTCCGGTAGTGGCCCTGTACTCAAAGGCCGTCCCTCTTCAAGGCAGGAATCTAAAGTGGAAAAAAAGCGGGGCTTTACACAAAGCCTGCCTTCCATCAACAGCTTATTGCATACAGCTTTTGGCCAAAACCTCCAGCTTCCTCTATCAACACCCCGAGTATCAGGATGGCCGATACGGGGCGGATCTTCCGCAGGCCTTTGCAAAACTGGCCGATCTGCAGCTTTTATACTGCCTGGAGAACTGGGACAAATTCTCCGGCCAAAGGCTTCCGTATGCACCTTTGCTGGAGGCCTGCATAGATGTCATGAATCTCCCGCCCGCTATGAATGACAGGGATCGGGAACCATACACAAAGTGGGCCGCCAAACTCTACGACAGGATGGTCAACTCCATCAATTTAAGCACCGACAGCACGGCAAAATTATGCGCTGTCCTGAATTGTATGGCGAAATATCACGGCGCTGAAGGCACGGAGAATTTAAGCGTTGAAATGGCCCAGGTGGCCCTTGAAATCACCTGCCGTCAAAACCGCTACGGGCTCATCCAAAACAGCCCCTATTACGGGCATACCCTGCCCATGTCTTTACAATTTGAAGCCATTGACGCTTTGCTCTCCGCTTTTCCCTATGTATCCTTTGAACCGGTTGCAGAACAGGCCTTTGAAATATTTAATCATGTATATCAACTGGGATGGAATGACTTCATCCAGAGCTTCAGCTTCTACGACAAACCGACGATCCAGTACTCTGCTTCGGACACCGGCATGGTGATTCGCAGCTTATATCGAATTTCGGAATGGATCGAGGGGGAAGAGGATCAAAGAAACCTGATTGGTATTATTCATCAGTCTTATCTCTATCCCATCCTCGATGCATACTTCGAACGTTTTCAGGAACCCATTGAAGCTTTGGCCAGGGGCCGTTATTTGAAACAAAAAAGCCTTGAATGGGCCCCCGTATTCCCAAGGCGATTGGCCTTCCGCTTTCCCGGACCCCTTGTTGAGTGGGAACAGGGACCCGTTATAGCCCTGAGGGAGCCGCTGATTCTGTGCTCTCGCTTATTGGATGTCCTGGAGCGGGACATGGCCCATGGGCAAGAAGAAGCACAGGGGGACCTCCTTGGCCTGCTCCTTAAGCTCCTTTCATAAACCGGCGGCAAAAACTCATTTTATCATTCTAAAGAACCAGTTCCGCTTGATGTGTACTGTCTTTTTGGGGCATAATTCCTGACAGCAATAGCACCTTATACACTTCCTTAAATTCACTTGAGGTCTTCCATTCACCATCTTAATGGCTTTTGGAGGACAAGACCTTTCACAATCCCTGCACCCTATGCAATGGGTATGATCAAAAACCGGTCTTGGACCCAAATAATAATTGAGAAATTCTACGAAGCGGTTTTCTGAGTTGAAAAATCTTTCAATAAAGTTCACTCTCCCGGTCTCAGGGAGTTTAAAATCCGTAATCCTCAGTTGATCAAAGGAATCGCCCAGGAGTAACACATCCTCCAGCTTGCTGCTGCATAAACCGCGCTTTTCAGCCAATCGAATGGTGCTGACGCGTTCTGGGGATATCCCCACCAGGGAAGCGGCAGCCAGATCCAGGGCATAGGGACTGTCGCTGGCCAGGATCACCCCTATTTTACGGGGATCGCCTGCAGAGGGCCCATGTCCTTCCATTCCTATGATTCCGTCCATGATGGACAGGACGGGTTTTACATATACGCATATATCCAGGAGCATATCTGAAAAATCCTCCAATTTTTTCATCCTCAGATGATATTCCGCCTTGGCCATTCCCGGAATAACTCCAAAGAGGTTCTTGACTGCTCCTGTAAAAAGGGTCATTCCATGGGTTTTCAGCTTGCACAGGGATATGACGGCATCCACCTCCTTCACCACGTTGGCTATGGTCAGCCTTTTCACAAGCTTTCCTTCAGGATTCTCCACCTCTGCAATCCCTGTGTCATAGTTTAGTTGAGCCCCAGTGCGCTCTGCCACCTCTTTCATGCCGGTAATATGATAAATGCCTCTTAAAGCGCCCTCCGTAAACAAGCCGGCCGGGCTGTCTCCGATAATGGGAACCGCCCCGGCCTCAAGGAGGAGCTTTGCCACTGCTTCCACCACCGCAGGATGAGTCGTTGTGCACTCCTCCGGCCGTTTCCTCATGAGCAAATTGCATTTGAGTAAAACCTTCATTCCCGGCCTGATATATCTCTCTATTCCGCCCAGCAACTCTATGCTCCTTCTTACGGCTGCATCGACGCGTTCCTGCTGATAGTCCTCACATTGAATAATCGATACCTGATTCATCATTGATACCTGCTTTCTTTTTCTGTCTTTGTAGGAAAAGAAGGGCTTTGCTTCGCCTCATCCAAAGATCTGTCCATGATGCGATCCAGAAGTTCCTGGGCTTCTTTCATTCCCGGATCGATGGATAAGGCCTTTACTAAATAATCCCTCGAGGCTTTATAGTCGCCCAAACGATAAGCCGATACACCGGCCCTATACCAAAAAACCGCTTCATTCCTGTGGGTGCGCGCCAGGGCCAGGTATTCTTCCAAAGCCTTCTCGTAGTCACCTGCCATATCATAAATCTGAGCCCTGATATATAGAAAATTGGAGTCCTCCGGATAATACTTCAAAAAGGCTTCTGCTTCCCGAAGGGCCTGATCCGGATCCCCTGAATCCAATTCCTTTTGGATCTTTTTCAGATAAATGGATTCAAAAATCGCCTTGAGGTCTTCATCCTCTTTCCTTTGTTCATAGGCTTTTTTTGCATATTCCTCTGCAGCTTCTATATCATTTTGCCCCAGTGCAGCCCGTGCGTTTTCAATATCAAGAACCGGGCTGTATTTTATCTGGCCATACCATAGGCCAGCGGCATATATTAAAATAATTATGCACCATAGCAGAAGTTTTTTTATCATGTTTTCCCTTTCCCGAAAAAGGCCTAAACCGTATCCGGACAAAAGACCGCCGATCAAGCCGCCAATATGTCCCCAGTTGTCGATTCCCGTTCGGGTAAAGCCATAAATCAGATTGATCACAATAATGAAAATAAGGCTTGGCCCAAAAACCCTTTGAAAAATTCCCCTTCGCTTCCGCCGGAAATACAATAAGGAGCCCATCAAGCCAAATATAGCCCCTGACGCCCCCGCGGAAGGATTGGGACTTAAAAGGTAGCTGAGCAGACTGCCTACTAGACCGGAAAATAAATATATCACCAGGAATCGAAATTTGCCGTATAGCTTTTCAACAAAGGGTCCATAGATGTATAAAGCATACGAATTAAAAATAAGATGCGCGATCCCTATATGCAAAAACATTGCCGTAAATAGGCGCCAGTATTGCCCCTGGGCAATCAGCCAGTTGACTTTTGCCCCGAAGACGTAAAGCTGCATTGAGGAACTCATGTTCAGCAGCCATCCGATCCCGTTCATGAGTATCCACACGACTATATTGATGCCCAAAAGGGTATAGGTCACGTAGGGCGGACGGGGATCTGTTTGAAGGATTGGCTCCTTTGCCTGCTGGTAAAAATCGGTCACATCCCTTTCCTCTATAACCTCATATTCTCCCTCTATCATTTCCGGAGTTGTTCTCCGCTCCTCAGACATAATATCCTCCTTAAATCCAACTCTTAGGTAGGCGGCAATCACTAAAACTATCCAGGTCCCTTTCTTTTACTTCCATCGCAGCCCTTTGGGATAATGATTTTTCAGTACACCATTGGAAGCCTTCCCCCAGCCCAGGGAATAGCCGTCTACAGCCACGATCCCCCATCCTTTGCCCTCCGCATCTTTAAGTTCCATGCCTTTTAAATACGCAATCACTCGTTCGTCCCGGCTTGAAAAGTTCCAGCACTGCTTAACATCTTTCGGATGAAGGACCATTGCCAGGGAATGGCCGGGTACAAAGCGATTCCTTGTGATTTCTCCAAGATAAATTCCCGGCCTTAGTACCCGAATCCTGCCCAAATCCGGTAAATGGGGAGGTATGTGATAAAGATGGGTATTCTTCAGCATCAAATTACAATAATCCAGCCCATGTAGATACTCTTCTGCAAATTCCCGAAAAAAACGTATCTCTTTTGAAGCGGAATCAGTTTTGGATTTCACGGCTGAAGCCTGATTCTCCGTTTCCTGCCCTTTCCTTAAAAGGGCCATAAAATGGCCTTCCCCTTTTATTTTATGAGGCCAGAGCCTATAGGCATTCCGGATCTCCTGAAGGCCCCCTACCCATTCGGGAACTGCCCTGTCGAAGAATTCCCCTGCATTCCCTTCCACTACATGGAATTCTTGATTTTTGCGTAGAAACCGATCCAACGTGCCTTCGTTCTCTTCGGGAGAAAAAGTGCATGTGGAATAGACCAAATACCCTCCGGGCTTCAGCATTTTTGCAGCGGCATTTAATATATCCAGTTGCCTGATGCTGCATTCCTGAGGTGAGCTTTCGTGCCACTCATAGCAGGCTTCCGGATTTTTGCGAAACATTCCTTCTCCGGAGCACGGGGCATCCACCAGGATCTTGTCAAAAAAGGATTCAAAGGTCTCAATCAAACGGTCCGGGCTCTCATTGGTAATCACAGCATTGGTAACCCCAAGGCGCTCCAGATTTTCGCCCAGTATTTTGACGCGGGATGGATGGATTTCATTGGCAACCAGTAGGCCTTCCCCTTTGAGGGCTGCAGCCAACTGGGAAGCTTTTCCCCCGGGAGCTGCACACAGGTCCAGTACTTTTTCTCCGGGCTTCACATCCAGAAGGACAGCAGGAGCCATGGCGCTTGGTTCTTGAATATAGTACAGCCCTGCTGCATGATAGGGATGCTTTCCCGGCTGCTCCTCCGAAAGGGTATAAAAGCCCTCTTGAATCCATGGAATTTTTTCTAAATGAAAGGGCGATAGCCTGATGAAATCCTCCACCCGGAGTTTCAGAGTATTGACCCTCAAGCCGTAAAATGGAGGCTCCTGATAGGTATCAAAAAAGCTTTTAGCTTCTTCACCCAGCAAATGATGGATCTTGTCTACAAAAGCCTTCGGTAAGTTATCCATACGAGTTCGCATCCGCTTTCCTTTCCACTGCAATTGAGGGCTGCCTCAAAGAAACAGCCCTCCGTCTTCTATTCAAACAATCCTGCTATGCGAGTCAACTCCTCCATGGAATGGCCTTTTTTGAGCAATGGGCCTATGATATCCTTCTCCCTGTCTCCGACATAGGCTTTTATCACAACGCATTCTCCCACTATGGAGTAGGGTCCCAGGGACGCAGGGATCAAGAGGGAATCTCCCCCATTGAAATGCTGCTCTCCTTCGGAATACCTTATTTTGCCTTGGCCCTCAATAACGGTTAAGGTTACGAAATATTCTCCATTGGCTTCTTCGTCAAGCTTACCCTTCACTTCCAGCTTTTCCATCATAAAATACTTTGAAGCAACATAATAGGTCCGAATGCTTGTCCCTTCTTTGACGGATAAGCCTGCAACTTTATCATATGTACGTTCAGTGTCAAAATTGATCACATCCAAAGCTTTGCCTACGTGCAGTTCACGGGGTTTTCCGTCGTCCCCCAGGCGATTCCAGTCATAGACCCGATAGGTGGTATCTGAATTCTGCTGTATTTCGCATATCAAGATTCCTGCACCGATGGCATGGACCGTCCCAGAGGGAATATAAACAACATCCCCCGATTTTACTTCTATCCGGTTGAGATATTTTTCAAGGTCTCCCCGGGCTATTGCCCTGGCGAATTCCTCTTTGGTGGTTCCCTTCTTCACCCCGTACACCAGCTCAGCTCCCGGTTTGGCCTGAATGACATACCACATTTCCGTTTTGCCCAGCTCCCTGCCTTCGTGGAGGGCAGCATATTCATCGCCGGGATGCACCTGTACAGACAGCACATCCGATGCATCCAGCAGCTTTATAAGAAGGGGAAACTTATCAAAGTCATGCTTTTTAAATCTTGTTCCCAAAAGTTCCGTTCCATATTGGGCAATTAATTGAATTAGGCTCTTGCCTTTGAACTCACCGTTTGCCACGATACTGGTGCCGTTCTCGTGACAGGCCACATCCCAGCTCTCACCGATTTTCTCTGCCGGCAGATCCCGGTTGTATTTTTCCTTTAAAACCTGACCTCCCCATATTCTTTCCTTCATAATGGGGACAAATAAAAGGGGATAAAACACGAAATACACCTCCATTGATTGCCAAAAGCTGCACGGACGGTGCAGCCTTCAATGTCTATCATATAAGCATTATGAGCCGTTATTCATCTTAAAAGCCAGTGTATATAAACTGTCGCTTAAATGAACATTCTCGACCACTACATCCGGGGGAACTTCTACATCGATGGGGGCAAAGTTCCAAATGCTCTTAATGCCACATTTGATCATCAAATCGGCAACCTCCTGAGCTTTGGCCTTTGGAGTGCTGATGACGCCTATATCGATCGGCTCCTTCTTTACAAATTCCTCCATCTGGTCGATATCAAGAACTTCAATTCCTCTGATGGACATCCCGATAAGCCTTGGATTGATATCAAACAAGGCTTTTATAAAAAATCCTTCCTTCTCAAAATTGCTGTAGTTGGCCAGGGCCTGTCCTAAATTGCCGGCACCGACGATGATCACGTTGTAGTTCCTGTATAATCCAAGTATCTTTTTTATTTCCTGCCTTAACTCGGTGACGTTATAACCATAGCCCTGCTGGCCGAAACCTCCGAAACAGTTGAAATCCTGACGGATTTGCGAAGCGGTAAGGCCCATCCTCTGACTCAGCTCTTTGGAAGATACTCGCTGGATTTCAGCCTTTTCCATCTCTTTTAAGTAGCGATAATATTTAGGCAGTCTCCGAATGACCGCCTCTGAAACACCGTATTTCCCCCTGGGCATATCTCAACCTCCTGTCTTTGATTGTGAAAAATTCAACCCTTGATTCAGCACTGGGCTGCAGGAGAATTGCCAATGAACTGCATTTTGTAAATTTCGCTTAAATACAGAGAAAAACCTTCAACTGTCATCGATCATCACAAAAAACAGTTCTACTTGGTTGACTTCTTTTTGCCAGTCCTTTTATTATATTTTAACTTAATCTTTTATTTTTAACAAGTTTTTGTTATGATGTGATAAAGGATATCCTCCTCCGTCTGTTCTACTTTGCATTATTCATTACAACAAGGGATAAAAGACAAAGGAGCTTTCTATGATTATACTGTCTTGTGAAAAAATACACAAATCATTTGGAATAGATGTTGTACTGGACGAGATCAGCTTTTCAGTCAAAGAAGGTTCTCGAATGGGAGTTGTCGGAGCCAACGGCGCCGGCAAGTCCACTCTGTTTAAAATCATTATAAATGAAATAAGCCCTGACAGCGGGCAAGTTTATATTGCCAGGGACACCCGTATCGGTTATCTTCCTCAAGATGCCGCATTGGATTCCAATGAACCGGTATGGGCTGAACTGCTTCAGGTTTTCCGTCCACTGCTTGAGATGGAAAAACAGCTGCGGAGTCTGGAAGCCCAAATCTCCGAAGCTGCCGATAAAGGCGAGGCGAACTACCGGCTGCTGCTGAATGAGTATGCCAGACTCGTAGAGCAATATGAAAATCAGGGAGGCTACAGCTACGAAAGCTATATCAAAGGGGTATTGATCGGCCTGGGCTTTTCTCCCGATGAATTTCAAAAACCCATCTATCAACTCAGCGGGGGGCAAAAGACCCGGATTGCCCTTGCCCGCCTGCTTCTTCAGAAACCACAAATTTTGCTTCTTGACGAACCTACCAATCACCTGGATTTGGACGCTACACAGTGGCTCGAGGATTATTTGAGGGATTACCCCGGGACCGTACTGCTCATCTCCCACGATCGCTATTTTCTCGACAGGCTTTGCGACTCTATTTTGGACATCGAAAACGGCCGCTCTCGCCTCTACCAGGGTAATTATTCGGTGTACAAAGAAAAGAAAGCCTTTGATATTGCCCAGCAGCAAAAAAGCTACGAGCTTCAGCAGAGGGAAATTGAGCGGCAGGAAGCCATCATTCAGAGATATAAATCCTTTAATCGGGAAAAAAGCATTCGCGCTGCTGAAAGCCGGCAAAAGGCCCTCGACAAAATGGAACGAATCGAAAAACCCTATACGGAAGACGAGATCCGTTTTCGTTTTGAGATCAAGAACCAAAGCGGAAATGATGTGTTACAGGTCACGGATTTAGCTAAATCCTTTGATGACAAGCTGCTGTTTCAGAATGTGTCCTTTTTCATCCGCCGGGGTGAACGGGTCGCTATCCTTGGGCCAAACGGCATCGGTAAGTCCACTCTGCTGAAATGCATCCTTGGCCAGTACTCTCCTTCATCGGGAGACATCAGGCTCGGTACGGGCGTGAGCATAGGGTATTATGATCAGGAACAAAGGAACCTCCGTCCCAACAACACCGTCATCGATGAAGTTTGGAGCGCAGCACCCCATTTGAGCCAGACGGAAATCCGCAACATTCTGGCTGCTTTTCTCTTCAAAAATGAGGATGTTTTCAAGACCATCGGCACTTTAAGCGGAGGAGAACGGGGAAGGGTTCTGCTGGCAAAGCTCATCCTGGCAAAGGATAATTTCTTGATTTTGGATGAGCCTACCAACCACCTGGATATGGCCTCTAAAGAGAAATTGGAACAAGCCCTCGCAGATTATCCGGGCACCATCCTGGTTGTTTCCCATGATCGATACTTCCTGAATAAAATCGTAAACAGGATCCTGGTATTGGAAAAAGAGGGCGTTACCGAATATTTAGGCAACTATGATGATTATCTGGAAAAGAAACGGGCCCTTACTTCCGCCTCTGAAGAAAAACCAGAAATCGAAAAAACAAAGACTGCCATCAAGGAGCAGCGGAGGCGGGAGCGGGAAGAAAGGGAAAAAAAACGAAAGATGCGGGAGGAACTGGAGCTGCTTGAAAACTCCATCCATGAACTGGAAAAGGAAATTGAAAGGCTGGAGGAAAGGCTGTGCGATCCTTCCCTCTATCAGCAGATAGAGAAAATGCGAGAGGTTCAAAAGGAATATGAACATGCCAAAAGCCTTCTGGATCAAAAATACGAACTATGGCTAAAGCTTTCTGAGCCCTAAAGAGGATCTTTTATTGCAGCCCTCTGAAAGAATAAAAAAAATACCGGTCTTGCCGGTATTTTTTTATTCGGTTTCACTTTTTGGGCCATGGGTACTCAGGTTTTCGCTTGCATGGGAGATATGCTCTATCATCAATTCCTCCGCTTTCTTCGGATCCTTTTCCAGTATAGCCTGAAAAATAGCCCGATGTTCCTTCAATGCCCGCTGAGCTCTTTTGGGAACCTTGAGGGAGAACAGCCTGGCCCGCTGAACATAGTGGATATAGCTGCTCAAAATATGCTTGAGCACCTTGCTTTTACAGGACTCGTATATGAGATCGTGAAAACGGGTGTCCAATTTTGCAATCTCTTCGTAATCTTCTTTCCTCGTATAATACTCCATGAGCTCCACGATCTCTTCCAGTTCCTTTAGCTGATCGTCATCAATTCGTTCCGCTGCCCATCGCACTGCCAGCCCTTCCACCATGGAGCGAATCGTATAGATATCCTCTACATCCTGTTTTGAAACTCCGGTTACAAAAACACCTCTGTTGGGAATCGACGTCACCAGGCCTTCCAGCTCCAGCTGCCGAATCGCTTCCCGGACCGGCGTCCTGCTGACTCCCAGTTCCTGGGCCAGCTTGGTTTCAACCAGCGCTTCGCCGGATTTATAGCGGCCGTTTAAAATGTCCTCCCGGATATAATGAAACACTTGAGCCCGTAACGAATGCTGTTCATGAAGTTCCATCTCAGATATTTTTTTGATCAAATTATTTCCCCCTTCAGCATTCGATCCATACAAACCACAGTTCTATTGTAATGCGAAACACCTTTTTTAGCAATTTGTCTTTCCCCAAAATTCAATGAATTTCCGCCGAAACATCCTCACTTTTCGAAAAAATTCTTCAAAAAGCGATCTAACTGTAAACGGCAGGAAGGGAAGCCTTCTATGCTTTCTTTTTCATATAATTGAGCATACCGCCTGCCAGAATAACCTCTTTCAGTCGGGGAGACAATGACAGCCGGGCATGGATCTCCTTGCCTGTCGTCAAATTCTTTAATCTGATGATATCACCGTCCTGTATTTGGGAAGGAGCGTCTTCAATTTCCAATTGATCTCCTTGAGAAATATCATCATAATCCCTTTCATCGACAAAGGTCAAGGGCAGAATGCCCGAATTGACCAGATTGGCCATGTGAATTCGCGCAAAGGATTTCGCCAGGACGCCCTTGATTCCCAGATAAAGGGGAACGAGGGCTGCATGTTCCCTACTGGAGCCCTGTCCATAATTGTGCCCTGCCACCAAAAATCCCCCGCCGGCTTCCTTGGCCCTTTTTGGGAAATCCGGATCAATCGGAACCAAACAGTAATCCGACAGGTACGGGATATTGGAGCGATAGGGCAGCAATTTCGCATTGGAGGGCATAATATGATCGGTCGTGACATTGTCCTCCATCTTCAGCAGAACCTTTCCACTGACGGCTGCCGGCAGGTCCTTGTTGACCGGGAAAGGTTTGATGTTGGGCCCTCTTACCACCTCCACATCGGCTCCCTCGGGTGTCGGCGGAATAATGGAATTGTCATTGATCAAAAAGGATTCGGGCATCTTTATCTCCGGATAATCCTGTAGTGTCCTCGGATCCGTTAATACACCCGTCAGGGCGGTAGCCGCAGCCACCTCCGGACTGGCCAGATAAACTTTCGCGCTCATTGTGCCGCTTCTCCCGTAGAAGTTTCGGTTAAAAGTCCTCACTGAAACTGCATTGGTAGCCGGGGCTTGCCCCATCCCAATACACGGGCCGCAGGCAGATTCCAAAATCCTGGCACCGGCGTCGATCAGATCCGCCAGAGCACCGTTTTTTGCAAGCATCGTGAATACCTGCTTGGATCCCGGAGAAATCACCAGGCTTACATTCGGTGCTATGGTTTTTCCTTTTAGAATTTGAGCGACTCTCATCAAGTCCAGATAAGAGGAGTTGGTACAGCTCCCG
>Ga0134092_1000118_pt1 | contig 77779 bp, 76 predicted proteins | sample 3_6taG_FD_94454 | JGI IMG/M metagenome (GOLD analysis project Ga0134092, IMG submission 94454) | Switchgrass degrading microbial communities from high solid loading bioreactors in New Hampshire, USA - 3_6_20_6_A3 metaG | ecosystem: Engineered > Bioreactor > Semi-continuous > Anaerobic >... | reverse complement strand
TGATTAGCTTAATCCTACTCAAAAGAATTACTTCTATCACTGAACTAACCCGCTCTAAGCCCTCCGCCAAAAGGCAGATGTCAAGTGCGGATAAGTCCAGCATAGACTCGACTAACATTCAACTGGGGTTAAAACCCCTCTGAATGAAGTCTCGTTCAACTAGTACTGTTTAGTTTTCAAAGTCCATGTTTTGTCAGCTCATCGCGCCGACGAATCTTATCTTACCACGCATTAAGTAAACTGTCAATATGATTTTCGACATTTTATTTAACTCTTTAATGCGTGTCCTGCCGAAGCAGGAACTTTATCTTATCATCTTTTACGTCTTATGTCAACATGATTTTTATATTAAATAATGCTATGAATTTCTTTAGACAATTCTTAATGAATAAAAGCAGAGTTTTATAAAAATCTATATTTTATTATTAATCAGATATTTAATTTTATGTTTTTTTAATAGGTGCTATAATAATACTGAGCCAATAAGCTGTTTTTACATATGAGCTCAATGAAAAATAGGAGGATTAGCATGGCAAGTATTAAAACAAATTTAAATGGTCTGGAAATAATGTTATTTTTCTGGAATTCAGTTAAATCTAAAGAAAAGGTAAATGAAAGCTTTTTGAATGACATTTGCTCAATGAGAGAATTCTCATTTATATATAATGAGGATTTTACCAGCGAATCTCTGAGAAGAGCCTTAAGTGCCCTTAATAACAAGGAACCTTTTTCAGGCAACAAGACAGAGAGAAAATTCTATTCTAATAATCTCATGACATTAGAATATATAGATGAAGTTCAGCCAACAATCGATGCCATAAAAAAATTGAATTTGGACAAACTTGCAGAAAAAGCCAAAGAGGATATTGAAATAATAATTATACCCGGTATAAGCGGAAGCGTTGAAAAACGTGATAATATATTATTAGTGGACTTCTTCAAAGTAAAATATACTGAAAATGGTTTGACCATGTCCGGAGAAAGTTTAGAAGATGTATTGAAAAATTACATCTAAACCAAGTTGACAAATCAATGCCATAAAAAATATAATTAAATTACAATTAAATAAGGGCTTAGGTGTTTTAATAACTTAATAGGGAATCGGATGATAAACCGAGCTACCCCAGTAACCGTAGCACTGACGAAATCTGATTATGCCACTGCGCAAGCGGGAAGGTAAGAGAGTAGGATGAAGTGGAGCCGGGAGACCTGCCTAAGTCTGGTTGGCCAGTATCCTCTGAGGGTGGGATATAAAGGCTTAAGGTTATACATTTCACATGTATCTCTTTTATCATGTATGCATATTACTGCAATTCATCAGGCGCACCCTCGTGGTGCGCTTTTTAATTCTCTTAAAATCCCTCAAATATTCAAAATAAAAAAAGGGTGATGAAAAATGAAAGGAAAAATGAAAGAAGGAACTATTTTTTGTGCTTACTCATTTATGTATGATGATCCAGAGGATCTGAAAACCGATTATGAATTCTGCACTGATGAAATTGCATGTCATATCGGTCTGTTAAAAGCTCATGTAACCGACAAAGAACTGAAAGATGAATTAACAAGAGTGGAGACACTTGTTTATCACATGAACAGCTCCCTGCGCGTTAAAACTGCTGTAACCAGAGATGAGTTGAATTGGCTTCATGAAATCAGTATCAAATATCATGAAGAAACCAATCATAATTACCTGCGATTTGTATTGCCTCAGGGAACAGTTTCAGCATCACTTTCACATGTACTGCGAAACAAATGTCTGAAACTGGCAAGATTAATGCACAAATATGAAGCTAAGGGAAACAAAGTTGATCCTATTCTCTATGATTTTGCAAACCTGTTATCTGACTATTTCTTTTTGCTGGCTCTCAAGCTTAATGCTCAGGAAAATGTAGAAGAAATTGATTTTGTAAGCAGAAACTATAAATTTAAATAATCTTGCTGCCATTATTAACCTAATCAGAGAACATTATGGAGGTAATCATTATGAAGAATAGAAATTTACTAGCACTTTTACTAATAATACTAATGTATGCTTTAGCTGCATGCAATTCATCTCAGCCAACAATCAAAGACAGAGAGGGAAATGATGTAATACTGCCCAAAAAGATAGAAAGGATTGTTTCTACAGCGCCTTCAAATACAGAAATACTGGCAGCTTTAGGTCTGGGTGACAAAATCGTAGGTGCAGATAAATATTCAAAGGATGTGGAAGGTATAAATCCTGATATCACATTTTTTGACATGATGAATCCAGATGCAGAAACTATCATCAATCTTAATCCTGATATTATTATAGCCTCAGGAATAAATAAATTAAGCGGAAACGATCCATTTTCTTTATTAAAGGAATCCGGAATATCCGTTGTTTATATTCCAATCAGCGACAGCATCCAGGGCATATATGAAGATATAAGCTTTATTGGAGAAGTTACCGGTACAAAAGATAAAGCTGATAAAATAATAGAATATATGAAAAATGAAATAGATAAATATAAAAAAATTGGTGAAGGAATCACAAAAAGGAAAAAAGTATATTTTGAAATATCCCCTGCTCCAAATTTATATACCTTCGGCAAGGGTTCATTCATGCAGGAAATATTAGAAATAGTAGGAGCTGATAATGTATTTGCAGACAAAGGAAAAGGAATTGCCATCAGCAGTGAAGCAGTGCTGGAAGCAAATCCTGAAGTTATTCTCACCAATGTCAATTACATAGAGAATCCTGTTGAAGAATTGAAAAATCGTGATGGCTGGGATAGCATAGCTGCAGTGGCATCAGATGAGGTTTTCTATATAGATGCTAATTCTTCTTCAAGACCTACACAGAATATAATAAAAGCATTGAAAGAAATTGCCCATGCAGTTTACCCGGATATATATGAATAAGACAAAAGTACTTCTTACCATATCAGCCACGATTATTATTATGCTATCCGCCGTTTTAATTGGAACTGTAAACATAACAGCCACAGATATTTTAAACATTATCCTTCATAAATTATTTGACTTTCCTTTGAAAAATGGACTTAAGCCAAACACTGTATCTATTATATGGACTTTAAGACTCCCAAGAGTTTTCCTTGCATTTTTGGTAGGGGCAGCTCTATCCGCCAGCGGAACGGTTATTCAATCCATATTGAAAAACCCTCTTGCTTCACCCTATACCTTGGGGGTTTCTTCAGGAGCATCCCTTAGCGCAGGTCTCATAATAGTGTTTGGCATAAGCATTCCTTTGCTTGGAAACCTGACTTTGCCTCTGATAGGTTTCATATCCGGGCTTATAACAGTTTTTACAGTCATAGCTTTTTCAAGGAAAGTAGACGAAGGATTGTCCAGCAATACAATAATTTTGGTTGGAATGGTTTTTTCATTGTTTGTCAATGCCGCTCTTACCATACTGACTGCTCTATACAGGGAAAATATAGAAAGCATAGTCCTATGGCAAATGGGATCCTTTTCGCTAAAAGGCTGGAACTATGTAAAAGCTGCATCAATTTTCTTTGTTATTGGCATTGCAGGTATTATGAAATATACAAACGAAATGGATATTCTTTCCTTTGGTGAAGATGAGGCTAAATCCAATGGAGTAGAAACAGAAAAGGTAAAGAAAAAGCTCTTAATTTTTTCATCTATTCTTACCGGAAGCTCGGTAGCATTAAGCGGCACCATAGGCTTTGTGGACCTAATAGCCCCTCATGTTGCCAGAAAGTTTTTTGGCTCAAAACATATTTATGTGCTGCCGATGTCGGCTGTGTTTGGAGGAGCGCTGATGATTTTTTCAGATATAATAGCAAGAACCATAATATCGCCTTCTGAACTTCCTGTAGGAGCTGTTACAGCCCTCATTGGTGCCCCATTTTTTGCATACATCTATTTCAAAAAAGCAGGTGATTTGCATGCTTAATGTTAACCGTGTATTTTGCGGTTACAACAATCAAGATACCATAAAAGATATTTCATTTGACTTAGAACCCGGCTGCAATTTATCCATAATAGGCCCTAATGGCTGCGGAAAATCCACTCTTCTTAAAGCATTGGCACATATTATACCATATAAAGGCAGCATCAGTATTGATAATGCAGAAATCAAAAAAATGAATAGAAAAACCTTAGCCAGGAATATTGCTTTGATGACGCAGATTAATTCTATATACTTTCCATATACGGTATATGAAACAGTATCTTTAGGCAGATACTGTCATATGGATAGCATGATGCCGCGATTGTCATCCATCGACAAAGATATAATTTACGACTCTATGGAAAAAGTAGGCCTGCTAAGCATAAGAAATGCTAAGATAAATCAGCTTTCAGGAGGTCAGCTTCAGCGAGTCTTTCTGGCCAAAATTTTTGCTCAGGATCCGAAGATAATTTTACTGGATGAACCTACTAATCATCTTGACTTAAGATATCAAATAGAACTCCTTGAATATATCAATGAATGGAAAAGGCAGAAAGATAGAGCTACTATTACGGTGCTTCATGATTTAAATCTTGTTCAGGAATATGCGGATAAAGTTATTTTGCTAAGCAATGGAAAAATGCATTCTTACGGTTCCACCAAAGATATTCTGACAAATGATGCACTTGAAGAAGTTTATAGGATTGACATAAAAAAATGGATGACAAATGTTTTAGTAAAATGGGAAGCATGAAAAAATAGCTTTCGCTGCTACAGCGAAAGCTATTTTCTTAACATTCTTCGTCGGGAACTATTTTGGCTAAAGCAACCACACTGTCGTTTCCTGTGAGCTTCATAAGTGTCACACCCTGAGTGCTTCTGCCCATTACTGATATGTCTCCAACATGCATTCTTATGATAACTCCTTCGGCACTGATTAACATAACCTCACAGTCATCCTTAACAACCTTTGCTCCTACCAAATAACCGGTTTTTGCAGTTATATTTGAGGTTTTGATTCCTTTGCCTCCGCGGCTCTGTACTCTGTATTCGGACAACGGAGTTCTCTTTCCAAATCCTCTTTCGCTTATTACCAGAAGATCTGCTCCTTCTTCTACTATGTCTAAAGCTATTACACTATCTTCAGGATTTAATGTAACGCCTTTCACACCCATGGCTGTACGACCCATATCCCTTACGTCTTTTTCAGGGAATCTTATGGCTAAGCCGTGTCTTGTAATAGCTATAAGCTCAGATGTACCTCTTGTCAGCTTAACAGAAATAAGCTCATCTTCATCCTTCAGGGTAATGGCATTAAGGCCTGTATTCCTCTGAGATGAATACTGCTTCAGTTCTGTTTTCTTAATTATGCCGTTTTTGGTCATAAAGATAAGATAACCTTCATCTTCAAAGCCCTTTATAGGTATTACAGCATTGACTGCTTCATTCTTATCAAGCTGAAGCAGATTTACCAAAGCAGTGCCCTTTGCCTGTCTTCCTGCTTCAGGAATTTCATATGCCTTGAGCTTAAACATTCTGCCCTTGTTTGTAAAGAACAGCAAATAGTTATGAGTTGAGGTAATAAACAAGTGCTCAACAAAATCGTCTTCCCTTGTCTGAAGGGCAGTAATGCCTTTTCCTCCCCTTCTTTGGCTCTTATAAGTATCTGCAGGAAGTCTCTTTATATAGCCAAAGTGAGTAAGAGTGACTGCAACCTCTTCCTCTTCTATAAGGTCTTCTTCATTAACCTCTTCCACAGAATGAGTTATTTTGCTTCTTCTCTTGTCTCCATATGTCTTCTTTATATCAAGAAGTTCCTGTTTTATTATGTTTGAAACCATAAGCTCACTGGCTAAAATTGATTTATAGTATTCGATATCCTTTATCAAGCCCAGATACTCTTCTTCAATCTTGTCTCTTTCAAGACCTGTCAAAGTCTTTAATCTCATCTCTGCTATAGCAGTTGCCTGAGCATCAGATAAACCGAATCTTTGCATCATTCTTTCCTTTGCCTCGGGTACTGTTTTTGAACTCCTTATGATGTTTATAATTTCATCTATGTTATCCAAGGCAATCTTTAAACCTTCCAATATATGAGCTCTTTCTTCTGCTTTTCTTAAATCATACTGGGTTCGTCTGATTATTACTTGTCTTTGATGGTCTATATATTTCTGTATCATTTCCCTCAGGTTCATAACCTTTGGCTGACCATTGTCCAAAGCAAGCATTATTATACTGAAGGCACTTTGCAATTGTGTATGCTTGTATAAAAGATTTAATACAATATTAGCATTGGCATCTCTCTTCAGCTCAATTACAATTCTCATGCCTTCCCTGTCAGATTCATCCCTCAAATCAGAAATACCGTCTATTTTTTTATCCTTTACAAGGTCCGCAATCTTTTCAATCAAATTGGCCTTGTTTACCTGGTATGGAATCTCCGTAACAACTATTCTTTGCCTGTTGCCTGATATGGTTTCGATCTCTGCCTTTGCTCTAATCAATACTTTGCCTCTTCCGGTAGCATAAGCCTTCTTTATGCCATCTCTGCCCATAATCAAAGCACCTGTTGGAAAATCTGGCCCCTTTATATGCTTCATCAGCTCGTCCATTTCTATTTCAGGATTATCTATAGTAGCAACAATTCCATCTATAACTTCTCCCAGATTATGAGGCGGAATTGATGTGGCCATACCAACTGCAATACCATTGCTTCCATTTACAAGCAGGTTTGGGAATCTGGATGGCAGCACAGAAGGTTCCTTCAGGCTTTCATCATAGTTTGGAACAAAATCAACAGTTTCCTTATTGATATCCCTCAACAGCTCCATGGCTATTTTGGACATTCTGGCTTCTGTATAACGCATTGCAGCAGCGCTGTCACCGTCTATAGAACCAAAGTTTCCGTGACCGTCAATAAGAGTATATCTGTATGAAAAATCCTGTGCCATTCTAACCATGGTATCATATACTGCAGCATCACCATGGGGATGATATTTACCTAAAACTTCACCAACTGTAGTTGCTGATTTTCTGTGGGGTTTATCAGGAGTGAATCCCATAGAATGCATAGCATATAGAATACGCCTATGTACAGGCTTCAGTCCGTCTCTTACATCCGGCAAAGCTCTTTGTACAATAACGCTCATGGCATAATCAATAAAGGAATTTTTCATTTCATCTTCTATATTAATCTGTAATACATTTCCCTCTGTATTTTCCAAAATGTACACCTCCTTCAGTTATATTACAATAATTTGATTTTTGACCATAATACTATAATTATAATTCTATGAAAGATTTTTGTCCAATCAAGATTATTGACAAGAAGTATTCCGATTATTATGACCCGCATTTGTATTTTTGAAAACAAAAGAAAATATAGGCAGCCATCTATATTATTATTGACTACCTATATATTATACTTCAAATACACGATTTTGTCCTTAACTGATTAAAAGGCAGGAATTATAGCACCTTCATATTTTTCTTCGATGAATTTTTTTACTTCAACGCTGTTCAATGCATTAACCAGTTCTTTCAACTCTGCTCTGCTTTCATCTTCCTGTCTGACAACCAGTATATTGGCATAAGGAGAATTTCCGTCTTCTATTATTAGAGCATCTTTAACAGGATTGAGACCTGCAGGTATAGCAAAGTTTGTGTTTATTACTGCTGCATCCACATCTTCCAGGACTCTGGGCAATTGTGCCGCTTCAATGGCTTCAAATTTGATGTTCTTTGGATTTTCAACTATATCCAGCTCTGATGAAGTAATTGTTCCTCCATCCTTTAATTTGATGAGTCCATTAGCTTGAAGAAGAAGCAAAGCTCTTGCGTTATTTGTGGCATCATTTGGAATTGCTATAGTGCTGCCGTCTTTTAATTCATCTATATTTTTTATGGTTTTAGAATACAATCCCAATGGCTCAACATGTACTTTGCCTATAGATACAAGATTCAGACCTCTTTCTTCGTTGAAATTGTCCAGATAAGGCTGATGCTGAAAGAAGTTTGCATCTATTTCTTTATCTGCCAGAGCAGTGTTTGGCTGAACATAATCATCAAATACAACCACTTCAAGTTTAATACCTTTTTCTTCGAGCAAAGGCTTAACAATTTCAAGTATCTCTGCATGAGGTACAGGTGTTGCTCCTACTTTCAATACTTTTCCTTGTCCTGTTGCAGCTGCTGGTGCAGGTGCCGGCTGTTCAGTTGAACAACCTATCAATAATGTACTGAATAAAGCTACTGCTATAACTAAAGTTAATATCTTTTTCATTTAATAACATCCTTTCTTTTTTAATAGTGTGTTTTTCTTATTCAACTGGCCAGGTTGAATTAAAATAAAATATATAATAATTATCGATAATTATTTCCTGTTGAGGTTACTAGTAAATTTATTTTAAAAGCTTTCTGTATATCCTTGTACCTATATCCTGGATTACTTGAACAATTAGAATGAGAACAATTACTGTCCCTATCATTACATCTTCCTGAAATCCCTGATAACCATATCTTATTGCCAGATTTCCCAAACCTCCGCCGCCAATGGCTCCAGCCATGGCAGAATAACCGATAAGATTTATTATGGTCAATGTTATTCCTGATGCTATGGAAGGCAAAGCTTCAGGTATCATAACCCTGAACACAATCTGCTTTACATCAGCCCCCATAGACAATGCAGCTTCTATAATGCCAGGGTTTATCTCCTTTATTGCAGTTTCAACAAGTCTGGCAACAAAAGGTATGGCTGCTATGGTCAAAGGCACTATGGCTGCTGTGGTGCCTATCCTTTTTCCTACTATCAGCTTTGTCAGAGGAAATACTGCAATCATCAGTATTATGAATGGAAAAGATCTGGTTATATTTATCAAACCATTTAGAATTCTGTTTAATAATTTTCTTTCCCATATGCTTCCCTCTTCAGATATAGCAGTAATAATTCCTAAAGGCATTCCAAATATTACAGAAAACAATGTGGATGCAAATACCATATAAAAGGTTTCAAATAAAGGAATTGGCATTAAGAGCACAACTTTTTTAATTGATTCAACTAGCGCTTCCATTTATTACAATCCCTCCACTACTAATCCTTCAGCTATTAAATAATTTATGGCATCTTCCACATTTCCATTAGGTCCTCTCAATCCAACAACCAGATTTCCATAGGTCCTTCCCTGTATGCTGCTTATATGTCCAGACAATATATTTGCTTCCACGTTGAAATCTTTAATAATCTTATATATCAAAGGCTCCTTTGCCTTATGATCAAAGAATGTAATTCTAACCAATTTAGTATTTTCAGGGTCATCTAAAGAATCTTTATCGATTTCGAGAGACACATCCTTTACGAAGCTTTTTGTAACTTTATGAGAAGGATTGGAAAATACATCATATGTATTTCCCTGCTCAACTATGCTGCCGTTGGAAATTACAGCAACTTTATTGCATATTTCCTTGATGACCTCCATCTGATGGGTTATTAGAACAATTGTAATTCCAAGAGTTTTATTTATATTCTTTAATAAATTAAGTATGGATGCAGTTGTGTTTGGGTCCAAAGCAGATGTAGCTTCATCACATAGCAATATCTTCGGCTTTGTGGCCAATGCTCTTGCTATGGCTACTCTCTGCTTCTGGCCGCCACTTAGCTGACTGGGATAGGCCAGCTTTTTATCCTTAAGCTCTACAATTTCCAATAACTCATCCACTCTGGCTTCAATCTGTTTCTTGTCATATTTCATAATTTTTAATGGAAAGGCTATATTATCCTTGCAATTTTTCCTGCTCAACAGGTTAAAATGCTGGAATATCATGCCTATATTCCTTCGCATATCTCTCAGCTCACTTTCATTGAGCTCAGTAATATCCTTATCATCAATAATAATTCTTCCTTTTGTAGGCTCTTCCAGCCTGTTTATGCATCTTATAAGGGTGGATTTTCCAGCTCCGCTTAAGCCTATTATGCCGAAAATATCTCCCTTTTCAATTCTAAGATTGATATTCTTTAATGCCTCAGTATTGCCGCTGTTGCCCGAATATGTTTTATAAAGGCCTTTTATAGTGATCATCTCATTGCCTCCTCAAGATGCTTCAATTTAGAAAATAAAAAATCCCTCCAAGATAAAAGAGGGATAACGCCTCTCTTATCTTTCAGCCTATGCTGCTGGAATTGACACCGATGCATTCGAATGAGAATGCCGGTTGTCGGGCTTCATTGGGCCAGTCCCTCCGCCTCTCTTGATAAGAGCATGTTATTATGTTTTCTATAAAACAAAAACTCTTCTGAAAAACAGAAGAGAATAATTTCTTTTCTATCTTTCAGCCTATGCTGCTGGAATTGACACCGATGTATTCAAATGGGAATACCGGTTGTCGGGCTTCATTGGGCCAGTCCCTCCGCCTCTCTTGATAGAATCAATATTCATTTAAGCAATAGTATAATACCCTGTCATAGTTATGTCAACTCTTTTTTTATCATTTTATGCAAACATCAACCGGTCGCTTAGCATATCTGCTTTTTCTTTATCACTAAATAGAACCATAAGCCTTTCCGGTGTCAAGGATTTCTTTTCCTCTCCCTCAATGTCTAATACTATCCTTCCTCTGTGCATCATTATCAATCTGTTTCCCATGGTTATGGCCTGTTTAAGGTTATGAGTAACCATTAAGGTAGTTATTTTGCTCTCTGTTACAATTTTATCTGTAAGTTGGGCTATTATTTCAGAAGTTTTGGGATCTAAGGCTGCCATATGCTCATCCAGCAATAAAAGACAGGGATTTGAGATTGCAGCCATAAGGAGTGCCATGGCCTGCCTTTGGCCTCCTGACAAAAGACCAACCTTTACTTCCAATTTATTTTCCAAGCCTAATGATAACTTTGAAAGGGAATTCCTTATTTCTTTTATTTTATTTTTTTCTATGCCCCAGGAAAGACCAAAAAATTTATTTTTGTTCCACGCCATAGACATATTTTCCAAAACAGTCATCGATGGAGAAGTTGCCATTTTAGGATCCTGAAATACCCTTCCCACTAACTTGCTGATTCTGTATTCAGGAACATTTGATATATCTTTTCCATTAAGGAATATTGAACCTTCATCAAAGGGTATGGTTCCTGATATAATATTCAAAAGTGTTGATTTTCCAGCTCCATTGCTACCTATTACAGTAACAAAATCTCCTTTTCTTACATGCAGGGATAACCCATTGAACAGCTTATTTTCATTTACTGTATCCTTATTAAATGTTTTATGCAGATTTTGAATGCGTAACAGTTTTCCCACCCCCCAGGTTAAAACCCCACTTAAATTTCATTTTCAATCCGCCGTTATATATTACAAGCGCAGTTATTACTATTACGGAAGTGACAAGCCTCAGGTCTGTAGCAGGCAAACCTGCCTTAAGGGCAGCTGCTATACTCCCTTTATAAAACAAAGAACCCAATAGTGCACAGGAGGTACCGAACCTGATTGGAAGGGCTTTCAACACAGATTCTCCCATTATTATGGATGCCAAACCCATAACCATTACACCTGTTCCCATGCCCACGTCAGAAAATCGCTGATACTGCGCCATTATAGAACCTGATAAAGCTACTATGCCATTGGCAATCATTATTCCTATAATTTTAATAATACCTATATCAACACCCAATGTAGTGACCATATTGGGATTATCACCGGTGGCTTTTAGTATAAAGCCGAATTTTGTCCTAAACATAATGTCCAGCAACACTTTAACAAGCAAAGCCAATCCTATGATAATCACAATTGATGGAACATTTGCCGAAAAGATTGTCTTTTCAGTAAATAATGGCGTATTTGATTTACCCATTATTCTAAGATTAATTGAATATAAACCCAGCATTACCAATATTCCTGACAGCAGATTTGTTATTCTGAATTTCACATGGAGTATACCGGTTGCTAATCCCGCTGCCATTCCTGCAACAATTGAAATAACACAAGCAAACAAAGGATCTGCTCCTCTTACAAGCATAATTGCAGTTACGGAGGCACCTAATGGAAAGGTGCCGTCCACAGACATATCAGGAAAATTCAATACCTTATATGTTATATAAACTCCAAGGGCCATTATAGCAAATATGAATCCTTGTTCTAATACTCCTTCAATCACTGTACTGCACCGCCTTTTACTATTTCAGCCCTCTCCAGCATTTCCTTGGGTATTTCTATATTTAATTTTTCTGCAGTATCCATATTTATGGTAAGGGTTGTATCTTTTAAAGTCTCAACAGGCATATCTTTTGTGCTGGCTCCCTCCAGCACTTCAACAGCCATAATTCCCGTCTGGAAGCCGAGCTTGTAGTAATCTATTCCTTCTGTAGCAAGGGCTCCTCCTTCCACCTGACCTTTCTCAGAACCAATTATGGGTATGTTATTTTCAATGCATTTTTCAGATACTATTGCTATAGCTGAAGCTATAAGATTGTCTGTAGGAACATAGAGAACATCAATCTTATTCATTAAAGAATCAAGAGCCTGAGGCACTTCATTAGTGCTTGTAACACCGCTGGCTATTATTTCAATACCAAAGGAGTCGGCAAGCTTCTTTGCCATTTCTACCTGTATTTCAGAATTTCTTTCGCTGGTATTATATAAAATTCCTATTTTCTGTGCATCTGGTATTAAATTCTTTAATAGTTCCAACTGTCTGTCCAAAGGTGCTGCATCGCTTGTGCCTGTTACATTTGTCTCTGGTTTTTCCAATGATTTAACTAAGCCTGCATCCACAGGATCAGTTACAGCAGTTATAAGTATTGGTATATCTTTTGTTGCATTAAATGCTGCCTGAGCTGAAGGGGTTGCAATAGCAAATATCATATCTTTTCTGCTGTTTGCGAAATTTTGTGCAATAGTCTGAGCTGTAGGAATATCACCCTGGGCATTTTGGAAATCTATTTTAATGTTTTCACCATCTTTATAGCCTTTTGAAGCCAATGCATCAATAAAGCCTTGTCTTGACGAGTCCAAAGCCGGATGTTCCACTATCTGTACTATTCCTATTTCTATGGGTTTGTTTGATTTTAATGTGGATTCTGAATCTTGATTATCTCCTGTTGCTGCCATATTCCTGCAGCCGGATAATAAAGAAATGATTAATAAAAGAACCACAAAAAGAAATGAAGATTTTTGTTTTACTACCATACTACCATCCTCCATTTTTATGTTTGAATTATTGTATAAAAAAACTGACCCTGATAGATCAGTTTTTAACCAAATTACTGTATACTACCATTCTACTAAACTACACTTTTTAAAAAACAATATGAAATATTATCTACAAATATAATGTTAATAAATATGAGTATGATTTTATAAGAATTCTTCCAAATTGTCAATACCTTATCTCTAAAAAATTTCTATAGTTCTGGTATGGCTCTATGGGCTAACCCTATAACCACATCGTTTAAATACAGCAATCCTAAACTCATAAATATACATATGCTTAAATGCTCTCCGGATCTGGCTATGCCTATTTTTCCGCCTATGCTGTAACCGCTTGCTTTCATGCTTATTTGGGCCAGCGCTTCCCTGGTTGCGCCTGCAACTGCTCCTTCATGTACATGGCACTCTTTTATTATGCCGCTTCTTTTTGCAGCCACAACAGCCCTTTCTATTATTTTGGGAATGGAAGAATTAAAATCCCCGCCTATATCCACTGCAGCAGCCATTATATTTCTGCTTTTCAGTTCTTTTATTATGGATTCTTCTGAAGCCCTTGTAGATATGGCTAAATTTATGGCAGCCTTAGCAACATCAGAACTATCATATGGCATGATATAACCTCCATTTATTTTAAATATATATCATAGTTTATAATATTTTGCCTGAAAAATAAACAAAAAAGGTTTCTGAAAAAATCTCAGAAACCTTTAAACTAGATATCCAGATTCCTTACATACTTAGCATTTTCTTCGATAAATTCACGTCTTGGTTCTACTTTATCTCCCATAAGAATAGTGAATATTTCATCTGCTGCTACTGCATCCTCCAAAGATACCTGATACATAGTCCTTGTTTCAGGGTTCATTGTAGTATCCCAAAGCTGCTCAGGATTCATTTCTCCCAGACCTTTGTACCTTTGTATTGAGATATTGTCTCTGCCTATTTCTTTCAGGATTTCTTCCAGTTGCTTATCGCTGTAAGCATAATAATCCTTTGGCTTTCCCTTGCCGGTCTTTCTTATTCTATAAAGAGGCGGCTGAGCTATATATACATATCCCGCTTCCAGCAAAGGCCTCATATATCTGTAGAAGAATGTAAGCAGCAGTGTCCTTATATGAGCACCGTCTACATCAGCATCTGTCATCAATATTATTCTTCCATATCTCATCTTTTCTATATTAAAATCATCACTAATGCCGGCACCAAAAGCTGTTATCATGGCTCTTATCATTTCACTTGATAAAATCCTGTCCAATCTGGCTTTTTCAACGTTTAATATCTTACCTCTCAAAGGCAGCACTGCCTGGAATCTCCTGTCTCTTCCCTGCTTTGCAGAACCTCCCGCAGAATCTCCCTCTACAATATATATTTCACATAAAGAAGGATCCTTTTCTGAGCAATCTGCCAGCTTGCCCGGCAATGTGGTGCTTTCTAAAGCAGTTTTCCTTCTTGTAAGCTCTCTGGCTTTTCTTGCAGCTTCTCTGGCCCTGGCTGCAGTAATGGCTTTTTCTATAATAGTCTTTGCAATGGATGGATTTTCTTCCAAAAATGCTTCCATTGCTTCAAATACAATACCATCAACTATTCCTCTAACCTCCGGGTTGCCCAGCTTTGTTTTAGTTTGTCCTTCAAACTGTGGGTTGGTTATCTTGACGCTTAAAACTGCTGTCAAACCTTCCCTTGCATCTTCACCCTGGAGGTTTGAATCATTATCCTTTAAAAATTTATATTTTCTTGCATAATCATTTATTGCTTTTGTCACAGCATTTCTGAAGCCGATGGCATGAGTACCGCCTTCCATGGTGTTAATATTATTTGCAAAGCTGTACACATTTTCATTATAGCTGTCGTTATATTGAAGAGCAGCTTCAACAATAATATCATCTTTTGTTCCTGAAATATAAAGGGGTTCGGGATGAAGAACTTCTTTATTCTTATTCAAAAATTTTACAAAAGAAACGATACCGCCATCATATTGATATACCCTTACAGTATCTGTTCTCTCATCTTTTAAGGTAATTTTTATCCCTTTATTCAGGAAAGCCAATTCCCTAATCCTGTGTTCAAGCACATCGAAGCTGTATTCCAATTCATCAAATATAAGTGGATCAGGCTTGAATGTTATTTTTGTACCTGTTGATTCAGACTCACCAATTACCTTAAGTTCGGTAACAGCTTTTCCCCTTTCAAACCTTTGATGAAATATTTTGCCTTCTCTTTTTACTTCTACTTCAAGATATTCTGAAAGAGCATTAACTACTGACACACCTACGCCATGGAGACCTCCGGATACCTTGTATCCTCCTCCTCCAAACTTACTTCCTGCATGGAGTACTGTCAAAGCTACTTCAACTGCAGGTTTTTTCAGTTTTGGATGTATGCCTACAGGAAAACCTCTACCATCATCAATGTTAGTAACAGAGTTATCCTTGTGTATTATTACTTCTATGTTTTTACATACACCTACCAAGGCTTCATCAATACTATTGTCTACGACTTCCCATACAAGGTGATGAAGACCTTTGCTTCCGGTGCTTCCTATATACATTCCAGGCCTCTTTCTTACCGCCTCCAGGCCTTCAAGTACTTGTATCTGTTCAGCTTCATACTGCTGAATCTGCTTTTTTTCAGCCATAAAAATTCCCCCTGTTTTTCTACTTTAGTGAAAAATCATCTAAAAATCTGGATCTCTTATAAAGAGTGGCAGATGATATGGGAGATAAATAAATAACTGTTTTATTATCTCTTTCAGAGAGAACAAAAGATTTTGGCTTATCTTCTGAAATCTTCACTATAAAATCTTCATCATCTGCTGTTTCTAAAAATTCCTTAGTATTATGAGAAATATTGCATAATTCTATATCCATGATTGCTATTATATCTTTAGCTGGTATTACTACATCTCCTCCGAGGTGAACAAACATAAAAATTCCTCCTTATATTATAACCTTTTATTCACTCCCTGTATACTTTCCCGCTTTTTACGTTGAAAATCCTATAATTAGGTTTATCTCCTAAATATAAATTGTCGTATTCTGTGCAAGTAAGAATTATTTGAACGTTTTTTATAAATGAAATTAAAAAATCCTGCCTGTTTCTATCCAACTCAGAGAAGACATCATCAAGCAGTAATATAGGCATAGATCCAATCTCATCTTTTATATAATACATCTCGGAAAGCTTCAATGATAAGAGAGCTGATCTTTGCTGTCCCTGTGAACCGTAGTTTCTTACTTCTTTATCATTTATATAAAGATTAAGTTCATCTCTATGAGGTCCATAATTGGTTATGCTGCGTCTTATATCTGTATCTCTTGCTTCTGAAAGCTTCTTATAAAATGCTTCTTTTATATCTTTAATATCATTTTTGCCTTCACCTACAGACGGCATGTATTTTAAGCGAAAGTTTTCTCTGCTGCCTGACAGTTCCTTATTTATCTCCCATGCCTTCTTATCTATGCTGTTTATGAATGCTTGTCTTTCCAATATTATTTTAGAACCATATTCTACTAATTGATTATCCCATATATCTAAAACTTTTTCTATGGATTTTTCATTTTTATTGTTCAAAAGCATATTTCTTTGAGTCAATACCTTTAGATACTGACTCAGGTTATAATAGTATTTTGGCTTTGTCTGAGATAGTATGGAATCAATAAATTTTCTTCTTTCCGATGGACCTTCTTTAATTATCTTCATATGATCGGGAGAAAAAATAACTGAATTAAGCTTGCCTATTATATCGCTTTGTTTTTCAAGCCTTACACCATTTATCTTTATCTGTTTCTTCTGGTTTCTTTTTAATATATAATCAATATCATATTTAAAATTATCTTTGATAAACCTCAAGCATATTCGGCAATCATTTTCATCCCATTTTACCAGCTCATTATATTTATTGGTTCGATGAGATTTACCCATGGTAAGCAAGTAAATTGCTTCTACTATATTTGTTTTCCCCTGGGCATTTTCACCATAAAAAATATTCATGCCTGGATAGAATTCTATATATTCTTCGCTGTAATTTCTGAAATTCAGTAAATATATGCTCTCAATATTCAATAAAAGCACTCCCTGACAGTTAAACTATCTTGAATTTGCGCTCTCCTATTTCAACTATATCGTCGACTCTCAGTTTCTTACCTCTTGCTGTTTCAACTTCTCCGTTTACCTTTACCTTACCTTCCAAAATAATGTTCTTGGCTTCTCCTCCTGTATTTACTAACCCTGCGAACTTAAGAAATTGGTCCAGCTTTATAAACTCAGTATTTATTTTTACTTCTATCACATAAATCACCTTCTTTTATCTTCTGCGAACAGGCAATACTAAATATAAAAATTCAGAATCCTTCAAGGGTTTAATTATACTTGGACTTACGCTTGTTGTAAACTCCACCACGATATCTTCCCTGTTTATAACTCTTAATGCATCAATTAAGTACTTGGGATTAAAAGCTATTTCGATGTCATCACCTGTTTTGGATATATTTATCTGTTCATGAACATCTCCATTATCGCTGTTTGATTTAATATTCATTACATCATCATATATTTCAAATTTTATACTGTTATTGGAATCCTTTGCAAATAATGCAGCTCTGTCACAGGCATTCAGTAGGCTTTCTTTCTTTAATACAATCTTTGTTTTATATTCTGTTGGAAGTAGCTGCTTATAGTTTATGAATTCGCCCTCAAGAAGCCTGGAAACAACTGTTGTTTCTCCTATGTGGAACAGTATCTGATTTTTGGAAATAAAAATATTAACCGGATCTTCAGTATCGCTCAATATTTTTCCAATTTCTACCAATGTTTTTCCAGGTATAACAGCTTTGAAGTTTTCATCATTTAGCGCGCTAGCAACTCTAACAGCCATTCTGAAACCATCCAGGGCTACCATAGTTACCTGATTACCGTCAACTTCCATCAAAACTCCTGTAAGTATAGGCCTTATCTCATCATTTGAAACTGCTACAATAGTTTGCTTTATCATTTCCTTCAGCATAGAGCTTGTCAGGCTCAAACCCTTCTCTCTGCTTACAGAAGGAAGCTGTGGAAATTCTTCTGTAGAGAAGGATAAAACCTTGAATTCAGAGTTTTCGCTTTTTATGTAAATAAAATTATCTACAGTCTCTATTTCAACATCTGAGTCAGGAAGCTTTCTTACAATTTCACCTATTATTTTTGAAGAAACTACAGTGCTTCCTTGTTCTATAACATCTACATTTGATGTAGTTTCTATTCCCATTTCAAGATCTGTTGAAACAAGAGTCAGCTTACCATTTTTGGCTTGGAATAAAATACCTTCCAAAATTGGAAGTGTAGTCTTAGAAGGTACAGCTTTTTGCACTATATTTATACTTTCAAGCAGCGTTGACTTGTCTGTTATTATTCTCATCTGTGGATAACCTCCTTTTTTCTGATTAAATAAATAATATTAATATATATTGTTAGTAATAGTAATAGGGCCTGTTAATTTGTTAAAAAGCTTATCAGACGTTTAAATAACTTGCTTTTAATTGTTGATAGCTTGTTGAAAAGTAAAGCTTGTACTAACATTGCTTATGAACAGCTTTTTTTGATCTATTAAATATCAACAACTTATATGCAGTTTATCAACAACTTATCAGTTGCTTTCGATTTTTTTAATTAAATCATTTATTGTATTCTTCAATTCAGGGTCTATTTCCATATCAGCAGATATTTTGTCATAAGCATGCATTATGGTGGTATGATCTCTGCCAAATTCCTCACCGATTTTAGGCAGAGAAAGATCAGTCAGCTCTCGGCAAAGATACATGGCGATTTGTCTTGGATATACTATGGATTTTGTTCTCTTTTTAGCATTAAAATCTTCTGATTTAATATTGAAGTATTCTCCAACCTTTTCTTTTATTAGAGCTGGAGTGATGAATTTAGGTTTCGTATTGGATATTATATCTTTTAAAGCTTCTACAGCCAATTCTTCATTTATTTCCCTGTTAGTCAGAGATGAATAAGCAACTACTCTTATGAGGGCCCCTTCAAGCTCTCTTATATTTGATAAGATTTTCTTTGCTATATAAAGTAGTACATCGTCAGGAATTACAAGATTTTCGAGTTTAGCTTTTTTCTTCAGTATTGCAATCCTGGTTTCTAAATCCGGGGGTTGAATGTCTGCAATAAGGCCCCATTCAAATCTAGACCTGAGCCTGTCCTCAAGAGTGGGAATTTCTTTGGGCGGTCTATCGCTTGAAATAATTATCTGCTTATTAGCTTCATATAAAGAATTGAATGTATGGAAAAATTCCTCCTGTGTTCTTTCTTTGCCGGCAATGAATTGAATATCATCAACAAGAAGAATATCAATATTTCTGTATTTGTTTCTGAATTCAATATTTCTATCATCTCTGATTGAATTTATTAATTCATTGGTGAATGTTTCAGATGATACATACACGACCTTTGCTTTCTTATTCTGATTTAAAGCATAATGGCCTATAGCATGCATTAGATGGGTTTTACCCAATCCCACACCTCCGTATATAAACAGAGGATTATAAGCCTTTGCCGGAGATTCAGCTACTGCTACAGAAGCTGCATGTGCAAGTCTGTTGCTGTTGCCGATAACAAATGTATCGAATGTATACCTGGGATTTAAGGAAGTATTGATTACTTCTTCTCCTTCTTTCTTGCCGGTATTATTGATGTTGTATCTCTGAGCATCTGCTTCTGTTTCATTGACAGTGAATCTGATGTCAATATTTTTGGAAGCAACCTGCTTTAATGCGTTTTTTATAAGTGTGGCATATCTTGTTTCTATGATACCCTTGGTAAAGTCGTCAGGAACATGAAACAATATCATATCATCATTTATCATTATAGGTGTGATAGATTTAAGCCAGGTATTAAAACTTACTTCTGTCAGTTCTACTTTGATAATTTCAAGAGTTTTGTCCCATATTTCAAAATTCTGGGGGTTCATTTCCATCCTCCTTACAGTATATATTAAAAAAGCATATTACTAGTTAAAAGCAATTGTGTATAAAAATATTGATAAATTGTTAATATAATATTAAAAATAATTTTGTCCACAAACTGCGAAAAAAAAATATTAACAATTCCAGCTAATAAATTTTAGTTGATTTTGTAAGATTATTGACTAAATTATTAAATTTAATACACAAAATATATCAGTTATACACAAATTTATACACATCTTGTGCATAAGAGGATAATTACAGGGAAAATTAAAAAGTTATACACAACCTCAAACTAATATTAACAAATTAAGAAGGGGAATTCAATTGGATTTTGAAAGTTATCCACAGTAAATAAATATATATACACTTTATATGGTGAATATAAGATTTGTCTTAAATTTCTTGACAGTAAATATTAATATATATATAATTTTAATGTATGGTGGCGTATTATGCTTTATATGCATATTCATAGACACGTAATCGTTGGGGGGTGTAGCAATGCTCAGAACATATCAGCCTAAGAAAAGACAACGAAAGAAAGTTCATGGTTTTAGAAAAAGAATGAGTACTTTGGATGGTAGACAAGTTTTAAAGAGGAGAAGAAGAAAAGGTAGAAAGAGATTAACAGTATAAGGCCGCTTATGTGGCCTTTTTCTCTACATGCCTCAATTGTGGAGGATAAATATGAAAATCCCCGGAAAAATAAAGAAAAATTACATATTCAGAAAGGTTTATTCAAAAGGAAGATATTATGCTGAAAACTGCCTGGTGCTTTATGTTCTGAAAAATGATGAAGATGACACCAATATGGTTGGATATTCAGTGAGCAAAAAAATAGGAAACAGTGTTAAACGAAATCGAGTCAAAAGATTGATGAGAGAAAATTTCAGAAAGATAAGTGATAAAATAAAGACAGGACATTTCATTGTGTTTGCAGCCAGGCCTAACAGCAGTGAAGCAAGCTATTACGATATTGAAAGAGAAATGATAAACGCTATGAAGAGGGCCAGATTATTCAAGGAAGATGTTAAGAAATGAAATATGTAATAATTTTTTTTATCAAGGCATACCAATTGATAATATCTCCCATGGTGCCGGGAAAATGCAGGTTTATTCCAACTTGTTCAAATTATACTCTTGAAGCTGTAAGAAAATATGGGAGTATAAAGGGAACTTTTTTGGGAATAAAGAGAATATTGAGATGTCACCCATTTAACCCGGGAGGATATGATCCGGTTCCATAAGATATGAGGTTTTGCCTGGAAGGCCGCTATTATAGTTGTTATCATTTTAAGATAGCAATAGTCTAAATATTAGGGGGAGATGTTTTGTTAGATATAATTTCTAAACCATTTGGTGCGTTGCTGAGAATAATATTTGATTTCACAGGAAGCTATGGTTATGCCATACTACTATTTACTCTTTTGACTAGAATTCTGTTGTTACCTATCAATATTAAACAGACCCAATCAACTAAGAAGATGAATGAAATCAGTCCTAAGATGAAAGAAATACAGACTAAATATAAGAACAATCCAGAGAAAATGAATGAAAAATTGATGGAGTTGTATAAGGAATATAACTATAATCCTGCTTCCGGTTGTTTGCCGCTTTTAATACAGCTTCCCATTATTATAGCTTTATTCGGTGTTCTGCAGAATCCTACCAAGTTTGTATTTACTCCTGAGGAATTCGCTGCTATATCCAAAAGCTTCTGGTGGCTTGCAGATTTAGGAAAACCAGACCAATTTTATATTCTTCCTGTTTTATCAGCAGTCACTACTTATTTGCAGACAGCTATGCTTTCTGCAAAAGGCAATGTTGATTCTTCAATGAAAACAATGAATACTATAATGCCTTTGATGATTGGTTATTTTACTTTAAAATTCCCCTCAGGTATAGCTTTATATTGGGTATTTGGTAATATACTAACCATAATACAGCAGTATTTTATGACCAAACTTGATGTTGGTCATAAGGGAGGCGAAAAATAGATGAAATGGGTCGAAAAGACGGCTAAGACCATAGATGAAGCTGTTGAGTTGGCTTTGAAGGAACTGAATATAACAAAGGATAATGTAGATATTGAGATATTGGAGCAGCCAAATAAAGGTTTGTTTGGATTGATAGGGACCAGGCTTGCCAAGGTCAGGGTCACTGTAAAAGAAAGAGAAGAGAAAATGGAAGAACTCCCTGTTGCAGATAAAAAGATTGTGGACAAAAAAGACAATGGGGAAGATAAAAAAAAAGAGAAGGATATTGCCTACAAGTTTTTGCGTGAAGTCCTCGATTGCATAGGCATAAAAGCTGAAATAAAGATAAAATGTACAGATGCAGGTCTTTATATCAATCTTGTCGGTCCTAAGATGGGCACCATAATTGGAAGAAGAGGACAAACCTTAGATTCATTGCAATATTTAGTCAGCCTAGTTGTTAATAAAGATAAGGGCAAGGACGAATACGTAAGAATTATTCTGGATACAGAAAATTATAGAAAGAAAAGAGAAGAAACTCTTGTAAGGCTTGCAAACAGACTTGCCGATAGAGTGGCTAAAACAAGAAAAAAGGTTGAATTAGAACCTATGAATCCGTATGAGAGAAGAATAATACATTCAACTTTGCAAAACCATCCCTCTGTTTTTACATACAGCGAAGGGGAAGAACCCAATAGGAAGGTTATTATTGCATGCAAGTAACCCAGTATGAAAATACTGGGTTTATCATATTTGAAAGAGGTGATAGGGTGCTGGATGATACTATAGCTGCCGTAGGAACTGCCCCGGGAGAAGCAGGCATTGGGATTGTAAGAATAAGCGGTAATAAATCACAGGAAATATTAGGCCAGATATTCAAAGGGAAGAAAGCAAAAGATATTAATGAAATGCCATCCAGGTATATGTCCTATGGTTTCATTTATGATGATGAAGGTAAAAAAATAGATGAAGTTCTTGCTGTGATCATGAGAGCACCGTATTCCTATACCGGAGAAGATGTGGTAGAAATACACTGCCATGGAGGTATGATATCCATAAGAAAGATTATGGATCTTGTGCTGAAAAAGGGAGCTAGAATGGCGGAAGCAGGAGAATTTACCAAGAGGGGTTTTCTGAATGGCAGGATTGATTTGGCCCAATCAGAAGCAGTGATTGATATAATAACTGCTAAAACTGATGAAGGCCTTGAAAATGCAATGAATCAGCTTCAGGGCGAACTTTCTCTGAAAGTGAAAAATGTTATGGATATATTGCTGTCCATGTTGGCTCATATTGAAGCTGCAGTTGATTTTCCAGAGCACGATATTGAAGAAGTAACGGAAGAAAATCTGAAGAATCAGGCTATGGAAGCAATGGGTATACTTAAGGAGCTTCAGGATACATATTATGAAGGCAAGATTCATAGAGAAGGACTCAGCACAGCCATAATAGGAAGACCAAATGTAGGCAAGTCCTCTTTGCTTAATCTGCTTCTTAAGGAAAACAGAGCCATTGTTACAGACATCCCAGGCACTACAAGAGATATCATCGAAGAATATCTGAATATTAAGGGTGTTCTTATAAAACTGATAGATACTGCAGGTCTGAGAGAGACTGAGGATATAGTAGAGAAGATAGGAGTAGAGAGAACCAAGGAAGCATTAAATAAGGCTGATTTGGTTATTTATATGGTGGATGCCTCAAAGGAATTGACATCAGAAGATACAGCCATAGCTTCTATGATAAAGGATAAGAAAGTTATAATTGCAGCCAACAAGGTAGATAAGGGAATCGAAGCTGATTTGGATATGCTGGCAGATACATTTGAAACTGATAATGTTATAAAGATGTCCGTAAAGGATAAAATAGGAATCGACCTGTTGGAAAAAGCTATTTATGATATTGCATACAGCGGCAATATTAGAAGTAAATCCAGCGCTGTTGTATCAAATATCAGGCATAAATCCCTCATAGATAAGGCTTATGAAAGCATTGAAAAGGCTTTGGAAGCAATAGATGAAGGCATACCTGTAGATTTGATATCGGTAGATATTAAGGATGCCTGGAGTTTTCTGGGACAGATAACTGGAGATACGGTTGAAGAGGATATAATAAATGAAATCTTCAGCAGATTTTGTATAGGTAAATAAAGTGGGTGATAACATGGAGTATTATGGAGGAGCATATGATGTAGTAGTTATCGGCGCAGGACATGCAGGCTGCGAGGCTGCTTTGGCATGCGCCAGAATGGGCATGAAAACCCTTGTAACAGCTATAAATCTGGATAGTATTGCCATGATGGCCTGCAATCCGTCAATTGGAGGACCTGCTAAGGGCAATCTGGTAAGAGAAGTTGATGCTCTGGGCGGAGAAATGGGTATAAACGCAGACCAGACTATGATACAGATAAGGACTTTAAATACAAAAAAAGGTCCTGCCGTAAGAGCCTTCAGAGCACAGATAGACAAGAAGAAGTATTCTGAAAGAATGAAATGGGTTCTTGAAAATCAGGAGAATTTGTATATTAAGCAGACAGAAATAGTAGATATACTGGTGGAGGATGGAAAAGTATCAGGAGTTGTAACAAATCTAGGGGCCAGATATGACTGTAAAGCTGTAATAGTAGCTACTGGTGTTTATTTGAACGGTAAAATAGTAATTGGTGATGTAAGCTATGAAGGAGGACCAAATGGTCTTTTTCCTGCAAAAGGATTATCCAGATGCTTAAAAAATCTAGGCTTTGAATTAAGAAGATTCAAGACCGGTACTCCAGCAAGAATTGATGGAAAAAGCGTTGACTTCAGCAAAATGATGGAGCAGCCTGGAGATGAAGATATGAAGGTCTTTTCTTTCATGTCCAAAGATATAAAGATAAAACAGCACAGCTGCTATCTGACCTATACTAACGAAACTACCCATAAGATAATAAGAGATAATATTCATAGATCTCCCCTCTATACCGGCGGTGTTGAAGGTGTAGGACCCAGATATTGTCCTTCAATAGAAACCAAGATTGTCAACTTCCCTGAGAGAGAGAGCCACCAGGTTTTTATAGAACCTGAAGGGCTATTTACCAGAGAGATGTATGTCCAGGGCATGTCATCCAGCTTGCCTGAAGATGTACAGATCGATATGCTGAGATCAATAAAGGGTCTGGAAAACTGTGAAATGATGAGAACTGCCTATGCCATAGATTATGATTGCATAAATCCTCAGGATCTTAAACTAAGCTTGGAAGCTAAGCATATAGAAGGCTTATACTTTGCTGGCCAGGTGAATGGAAGCTCAGGTTATGAAGAAGCCGCAGCCCAGGGAATTATGGCAGGTATTAATGCAGCTTTGAAGCTTAAAGGAAAAGAACCTTTGATATTGGACAGATCTGAAGCATATATTGGCGTTTTAATAGATGACTTAGTAACAAAGGGTACAAATGAGCCCTATAGAATGATGACATCAAGAGCAGAATACAGACTGATTTTAAGACAGGATAATGCGGATCTAAGACTTACTCAAAAGGGCTATGAGGTTGGACTTGTAACAGAAGAGAGATATAGGGAATTCATAAGAAAGAAAGAGAATATAGAAAGAGAAATTGAAAGATTGAAAGGCAAGTCTATAAGCCCTAGCGAAAAAGTAAAGAGTTTTTTGGAAAAGTATAATAGCGCAGATATAAAGAGCGGAATAACTCTGTATGAACTTCTCAAGAGGCCGGAGATAACATATGCATCATTGTCGGAAATAGATGACGACATGCCAGGTTTGAACGAACAGGAAGCAGAAGAAGTGGAAATATTGATTAAATATGAGGGTTATATTAAAAAGCAGCTGACCCAGATTGAGCAGTTTAAAAAACTGGAAGGCAAAAGGCTGCCTGATGACATAGATTATAAAGCTATAAAAGGCCTTTCATCAGAAGCTCAGCAGAAACTATCGGAGATAAGACCTTCAAATATTGGTCAAGCCTCAAGGATATCAGGAGTATCTCCTGCAGATATTTCTGTATTGTTGGTATATTTGGAACAATTGAGAAGGAGATAGGGTTTGGATGGATAATTTAGATATTTTGGATAAAGGGTTAAAAGAACTGGGTATAGATACAGACTCAGAAAAATTGAATAAACTTATTACTTTCAAGAATATTCTGTTGGAATGGAATGAAAAAATTAATCTGACTTCAATTACAGACGAAAAAGAAATATTCATAAAACATTTCATAGACTCAGCCACATGTCTTTGCTCCGGGTTGATAAAGAGCGGAAGCAAAGTAATTGATATAGGTACCGGAGCGGGGTTTCCTGGAGTGGTTGTAAAGATATTAAAAGAAGATACAAATATGACCTTGTTGGATTCTTTAAATAAAAGAGTTGTTTACTTGAGAGAAGCAGCAGATAAGCTGGGTTTAGCACAAGTTGACATAATACATGGCAGAGCTGAAGAATATGGAGTAAAAAAAGAATACAGAGAGAAATATGACATAGCGTTATCAAGGGCTGTAGCTCCTATAAATGTATTGGTAGAATACTGCATGCCATTTGTAAAGGTAGGAGGTTACTTTATATGCCAGAAGGGACCATCCTACAAGGATGAGCTGGAGGAAGGAAAGAAGGCTATAGAAATAATGGGCGGGAAACTGGAAAAAGTGGAAGAGCATTTATTGCCCTATAGTGATATAGAACATTATATTTTACTAATCAAAAAAATAGAAAACACTCCGACAAAATATCCAAGAAAACCCGGAAAACCCTCATCAAATCCAATAAAATAACTGAGCGATGGTAGAATAAGATAGATATTTGACATAATATGAAGGTCAAAAGTAGCGGTAATTAAGAAGGAACACGATAAACCATGGCGAATAAAATAGATAGGCAGTCCATAAGATTCTGGGGAAATATAATTCTATTCACCATCGGATATCGGCCTGGTCCATACCAGGTGAAATACCCGCAGATCAAGAGAATGTGTTTTTGGAAACTGCGGGCTTAGGGCGGGATAGTTCATCGTTAAATGTGTAGGGGGATGATGAAATTGAGCGAGAATAAAACCATAATCAATATTCCTATAGAAAGTATTGCACCTAATCCATACCAACCTCGTAAAAGCTTTAATAATATATCTCTTGATGAGCTTTCAGAATCTATAAAATCATATGGTGTACTCCAGCCCATTAATGTGAGGAAAATTGGAGAAAACGGCTATGAACTGATAGCCGGTGAAAGAAGACTTAGAGCAGCAAAGCTGGCAGGAATGAAAGAAATACCCGCCATTGTTGTGGAAGTGGTGGAACAGGATTCTGCCGTACTCGCACTGATAGAGAATTTGCAAAGAGAAGATTTAAACTTTCTTGATGAAGCAGAAGGTTATTATAATTTGATACATGATCATGGTATGACACAGGAAGAGTTAGCTAAAAAAGTAGGTAAAAACCAATCGACTATTGCCAATAAACTTAGATTGTTAAGATTGCCTCAGGAAATCAAGAATGAAATTTTAAAAAACAAGCTTACAGAAAGACATGCAAGAGCCTTATTGAAGCTGCCTGATGAAAAGCTTCAGCAAAAAGCTATAAAAACCATAATAAAAAAATCATTGAATGTAAAAAAGACGGAAGAACTGGTTGATAAATTATTGGATGAAATTGCAGTTACTAAAGAGGACAAGCCTGCAGAGAAAAGAATTAAGGGCAAGGTAAATTATAATATTTATGTGAATACCATAAAGAATACATATAAGCAAATTTTGAAGACCGGATTTAAAATGGAATATAATCAGGAAGATAAAGGCGATTATATTGAGATAAATATTAAGGTACCAAAAGCATAAAACAGAGCTCAGGCTCTGTTTCAGCCTGATGAAAAAGATGGGCTTCAGGCTGGAACAAGGGTATATATTAACATATAAGAAATATGACAATGCGGAAAGTAGTCTGGGTCTCGAGGGCTTCTCTGTAGAAAAACTGGCTCCTTCATACGAAGAATTAAAAGAGCTTCCTTACATTAAGAGAAGGAATGTGGAATCCTTCCCTTCGCATTTTGCTTCCAGAAGCCTACCCCGGAGCTTTACAGGGAACTGCTGGAGCAAAAGTGTTACGTTTCTATAAACGGCCATAAAGGATTGTTCAAATTGAAAGGTGAGCCTTATTTCATCGTATTTGATGAAAGCTTCGAAGGCATAAATGCTTTTATGAATTACTATCTGCTGTTACTGAAAGGAAAATGCCCGGTTCCGCCTTTAACCTCGGTAATGCAGTCGGACCTGGAGCTGATTCAGTCTCTCAAAGATGCAGGGTTCAAAATGATGGATCCTCCTGCCTGCGATTATCTTTATTTTGTATATTAAGAAGAACAAAAAAGGGCGGCCTTTGTGCCGCCCCTTTCTTATAAGCCATAGGAAAGTGTAAATTTACCTTAATATTAACTTTCCGAAATGGCTTTTCTATAATTGGGATGAAAATTGCATTGGTTTATGAAATTTCTGTTTGACTGATAGGAACTTCCCTTTCACACATTTCAGGTATTGCACTGCCTCGGACACTCTTGTCCTTGATTATTTTAGTACTGTTAATTTTTATTACTGTACTCCACTTATTTATTATTATTTTCTCAAAAATCAAGAAAACTCCTATTAAAAAACCTCCGCCAATAACAAGCGTAATCAGCCATGGTATTACCGTATGCTCGGAAAATGACGCTGCTATTGTGAAATAACAGAAGGTAACCGTATTAAAGAACGTATGCAAAACATCTCCAAGCATGATTATAAAAACAATATATAAAAACAAAACAATTATCGATCCTTTCAATGGTCCTGCATATTGTTCACTTAATTTTACTGCTGCCGGCAGGCTGGCTGTTAATATGAGCCCGGTTGCTGCACCGCAAAATATATTTTTTATATTGCTGATTTTTTTCTGACCCAGAATGAATAGCAGAAGGGCGATGGAAGCAGGCCATTTGTGTGAAAATCCGGCATACTTTGCACCAAGAACTACTAAAACTATTGCTGAGGCTATAAATACCCCTTCAATAACTGTATATAGTCTTATTCCTTTTTTTGTGATTTGATTGATGATGTTATTTTCCATTATTACTCCCTCTCATTCAAATAGTATTTACAATATTATTTCATGTGCCTGTATTTATTCCAATCAGCCATAATAGCTATATTTCCATTGCAGTGGTATAACTAAGATTCCCCTTCTCTTCTGAAACAGCAATAGCTATCAAAACCGGCAGATTTTCTAATAAAATTGTCCATATATACTTCCGTTTGCTGATATCATAACTATACTGCAAGCAGTCTTTTTCGGTATACAACAGCAGCAAAATAAGAAAAAAGTATTATAAGAGTGGCAGAATATAGCTAATATTGCGGATTTATAGGTGCAAAATTATATGAGAAAATTTAAACAATAAAATTTCTAAATTTACCAAGAGGAGATTTGAAAAATGAGCAAACGAATAATAATCATCGGAGGCGGCCCTGGAGGCTATGTTGCTGCAATCAGAGCAGCGCAGCTTGGTGCTGAAGTTCATTTAATTGAAAAGGAAAGCTTTGGCGGAACCTGTCTGAATGTGGGTTGTATACCTACAAAAGCATTGATACATATCGCAGATCAATATAACGAGTTAAAGAAAGCCGCTAAGCACGGACTATTGGCAGATAACCCAAGGATAGACTGGAAAGCAGTGATGAAGCATAAAAATGATATTATTAATCAATTGGTCGACGGAGTAACATGGCTGTTGAAATCAAACAAGGTTACCGTTCATAAAGGACAGGCAGTCCTGAAGGATAGTCAGACTGTAATAATTAATGGAGATAACAGTTATGAGCTTGCTGGCGATGCAATAATCCTTGCAGTTGGCTCAAAAGCCGCAAAAATAAAATTCCCCGGTTCGGAGTTGGAAGGAGTCATTGACAGTACCCAGGCACTTGAGCTCCCACTAATTCCTTCATCAATGACTATTATTGGAGGCGGAGTAATTGGAGTTGAATTTGCAGCTCTCTATAGTGCACTTGGTGCCAAAATTACAATAGTGGAGATGCTTCCGGAAATTCTTCCGCCTGTTGACGCTCAAATTACGGCTATTATTAAAAATGAACTGAAAAAGAGCGGTGTTGAAATCATGGTTGAGTCATCCCTGACAAGCATTGAAAAGAGAGGCTCTAACCTGATTGCTAAAATAAAGACCAAAGATGGTGATAAAAAAGTGGAAAGCCAGTATGTCCTCATAGCTGTCGGACGCAAACCCAATACCGACACCTGCAAACCGGAGGCTGCCAATATACAGATGAATGGATCTGCAATTGCAGTGAATGACTTTTTTCAAACCAATATCCCAAATATATATGCAATCGGTGACTGCAATGCTAAAACTATGCTGGCTCATGCAGCTTCAGCCCAGGGTATAGCTGCTGTAGAACATATCATGGGATGCAATCCGTCTTATAACAGTAATGTTATCCCCTATTGCGTATACTGCACCCCCGAAATAGCAGGCGTTGGGATAACGGAGGCACAAGCCGCCGAAAAGGGCATTCCCGTCAAAATAGGACAGTTCAGCATGGCAGGTAACAGCAAAGCCTTAATAGAAGGCAATGATACCGGATTAATTAAAATCATAGCCCATGCAGAGTCGGGGAAAATCCTTGGAGCTCACATGATTGGGCCAAGAGTCACAGATATAATTGCAGAGATAGCTGTTGCAATGACATTAGGTGCAACTGCCGATGATATTGTAAAAACAATCCATGCCCATCCTACCGTTAGTGAAGCTGTAGCGGAAGCTGTGCATGGAGTTAACGGACATGCAATTCATTGGCCTGCATAACAATTGAATGAAAGGAATGATACAATGGAATCTGAGATAGCTGAAAAGAGATATACTTTACTGGAAGCATTGATTAAGCTGGCTCCAAAGTTTCAAAAGGCTGTTCCCCTTGATGTATCTGTAACAGTTACAGATACGGAAAAAATTCTTGTCAGCTACTCTGCGGAAAAAGGAAAGAAAATTACTAATAATTTATCACCGGAAAGCTATTATGGACAGCCGATCAAAAAAGAAAGTGGCACTTATAAGGCTATACAAACAGGTGAATTTCAAGAAACCATTTACCCTAAAGAATTGTATGGTGTCAAATTCAAGAACTTTTCCGTTCCTATAGAGGACGATAATGGAAAAGTGATTGGCTGTATGGCAGTTGGAATGAGCCTCAGTTATCAGGAAAGGCTTATGGAAGCTGTTCAGACCTTGGCCTCAGCCAGCGAAGAGATCATAGCTTCAACTGAAGAGTTGGCTTCTTCAGCCCAAGTGCTTGCCGAAGGCATCAATACCATCGATGTCCTGCGAATGGAAATGGATGAACAAGTCAACAAGACAGACCTGCTTCTGAAAATTATTAAGCAGGTTGCGTCAAACTCTAATCTTCTGGGCCTTAACGCATCTATTGAGGCAGCAAGAGCCGGTAATGAGGGACGCGGTTTCGGGGTGGTAGCGGCTGAAATACGTAAAATGGCTGATAACAGCAGCAAGTCCGCAGAAGAAATCAAGCAGATTCTTGAAGATATGAGGAAAAAAATGTCCCGGATCAGTGAGGAAATCCCCAGGGCTTTGGAGCATTCGCAGCAGCAGGCGATGGCATCAAAGGAGATTTCAGATGCAATACTTACCCTAAATTCACATATTTCGAGTATTGAAGAAATTGCTAAAACGTTATAATCATCATACTTCTTCAAAAGAACCCCATCCAACAAAGCAATCAAATGCTGTTGGGTGGGGTTCTTTTTATTTATTAAAACTATGGGAATATGCATGCAAGAATTTCTTCCTTCGATATTCCTCCAAACAATGGAGTAATATCCATACCTTCCAGAAATGAACCAATGTCCTCCTTCATGTATCTTTTTCCCACAAGACCGGCTTCAAATTCATCCAAACTTTTTACAGCGAGGAAATCACCGTATATTTTGCAGTATTCAATCAGTCCGCCTTTAATGTTGAGGTTTATTTCAATACCTCCGCCGCCAAAGCGCATGTAGTTCTTGAAGTTGCACTTCGGCGATGCGCCGTAGTTCCATTCCCAGGTTGCAAATTTCTCACGCTCAAGCTTGTGTATGTATTCAATATCATGCCTGGTCAGGGAATACTCTTTGAATTCCTTTCCTTCGAAAAGATATTTCAATATAAGCTTTTTGAAATCCAATATGTCAATATCCTGTTTCAGGTAGCCTTTAATATTTGTAACCCTGCTTTTAACAGATTTCAGGCTCTTTGATTGTATTTTATCTGCTCTTACATTCAGTGCATTGCTTAATACATTCATATCCGAATCGAAAAGAAGTGTTCCGTGATACAGAAGCTTATTTTTCCATATATATTGTGCTGTTCCGGAAATCTTTTTCCCTTCAATGGTTATATCATTTCTGCCGCTAATTTCTGCAGCTATGCCCATTTTCTCAAGGGTTTTAACTACAGGTACGGCGAAAGCTTTATAATCAAGCGTTTCAGCCTTGTCAATTTTCAATATAAAAGAGTAGTTGAGATTGCCCAAATCATGGTATACAGCTCCTCCACCGGTAAGCCTTCTTGCAACTTTAATACCATGAGCTTTTACAAAATCACTGTTTATTTCTTCAAATGCATTTTGATTTTTTCCTATGATAACAGAATTGTCGTTACGCCAGAGTATAATAATGTCATCATTTAAACCCAGGTTTTCCAGGCAGTATTGCTCACATGCCAAATTAAAGTACGGATTAACGGAATTGTTTTCAATATATATCATTACAGACCACCTCTGATATGTATTTTCCCCAATACTGACTGACTGCTTAACCTTTATATATCTTTGCAGTTTCTTCTCCTCTCAATACTCTGAGACACCCCTCTGCAAGAGCTTCCATTTCAAATTCCCCGGGATAAACTTTTACGGGAGCGATAAAGCTAACCATTTCGATAATCTTTGCCACCAAGACTTTATCGTTTACTATTCCACCGGTTAATCCGACAGCATCTACTTTTCCTCCAAGCGCAGCTGCGTAGCTTCCTATAGCCTTGGCAGTCTGATATATCATGGCGTTGTACACCAGCGCTGCCTTCTCATCACCATTTGCAATCCTTTGTACGACTTCACGCACTTCACTTGTTCCAAGATGCTGCAGTAATCCGCCGTTTTTGGTTAATAAGTCCATTATATCCTTTTTTTCATATTTCCCTGAGAAACACATATCAACAATTTCGTCTGCCGGCAAAGCTCCGCATCTGTTGGGAGAAAAAGGACCGTCTCCGCAGTATGAATCTGTTACATCAACGACTCTGCCCTTCTGATGTGCAGCAACCGAGATCCCTCCACCTAAATGGGCAATAACCACATTAACCTCATCATACCTTTTATTAAGTTCTTTGGCCAATCTCCTTGCAACAGCCTTTTGATTCAATGCATGGAATTTACTCTTTCTGCTGATCCAGGGCAAACCTGTAATTCTGGCGACAGGCTGCATCTCATCCACTGTGGTGGGATCAACAAAATATGCTTTGACACCTATTTCGTTGGCAAAATCATTTGCAATTATTGGGCCCAGGCTTGCGGCATGCTTTCCTACAATTCCGATTTTGCAATCCTCCAGTGTCTTTTCATTTACGATATATGTGCCGCCTTCACAGTAATTCAATCCGCCGCATCTACTTACTACAGCGCACATATCGGAAAGTTTAATATTATTCATATTCAACATATCTAAAATAGCTTTTTTCCTGAAATCAAGCTGGTGGTATATTTCCTTATACTTTTTCAGTTCTTCCGGCTCATGTGCAATATTTGTCTGGAAAATTTTATTTTCATTTTCAAACACAGCTATTTTAGTTGAAGTTGAACCTGGATTAATAACAAGAATTTTCACTTTATCCCTCATACATACCTCACAATTACAATTTTATTAATTTATGCTTCATACTGTTCAGCCATTAATACGCATAATGCTATAGAGGCAAGCTTCTTCATGTCGCTGTCTGCACGGGATGTAATAATTACGGGTGCTTTTGCACCTGTGACTATTCCTGCAGTTTTTGCCTTTGCAAGATAGATTAGCGCCTTATAAAATACATTCCCGACTTCCAGGTTTGGAAAAAGAAGAATATCCGCATCCCCGCCTACCGGATTATCATATTTCTTGTGCTCTGCTGATTTCTTTGAAACTGCGATATCAAGCGAAAGAGGTCCAGCTACCATGCAGCCTGTTATCTCTCCACGCTTGTTCATCTCTTCAAGCTCTTTGGCTTCTGCAGTGGACGGAAGTTTTGGATCTACGTTTTCCTTGGCGCTTAATATGGCAACTTTAGGATTTTCTACTCCTACCGCTCTTGCGACCTTAACGGCGTTAGCAAGAATTTCCTTCTTGGTTTTCAAATTGGGAACAGGGTTCATTGCAGGGTCACTATAGAATATTAACTTGTCAAATCCGTCTATTTCTGCCATGCCTACACAACTGATAATACTGCCTGTCCTTAAGCCAATTTCAGGATCCAGAACTGCTTTCATGAAGGTAGATGTCTCAAGCAAACCCTTCATGACAATATGTGCTTTCCCCTCTGAAACAAGCTCAACAGCCTTTCTGGCGGCTTCTGCTTCATCCTTGATATCAATTATCTCAAAGCCTTCAATGGAAATTGAGTTGTCTTCAGCAATTTTCTCTATCTTTTCTTTATCGCCTACCAATATAGCACCGGCTATATTTTTCTTTTTGGCTTTGCTGATTGCCGACAGTACATCATAGTCATGCGCAACGGCAACTGATATCTTTTTGGGTGTTACCTTTTTAGCAGCTTCCATTATTTCTTTAATAGTTCTCATAGATATATCTCCTTGAATTCAAACATATTGACATTACATTTCAAACCGGTTTATATTTGTATTCCTATGCCATAACGTGGAAAAGGTCAATTTCCTTTTCCACGTTACGGTTTAGTTCAGCATTATTTCTTTATCAGGGTTTTAGCTGTATTAACTATGTCTGCAACAGTCGGAATCATAAAGAATTCCGCTCTGCCATATGGAATGGGGGAATCAAATGCTCCAAGCCTCATTATCGGGGCCTTGAGATAATCAAAGCATGACTCAGTAATAGACGCACTGAGTTCTGCTCCGAATCCACCGGTTTTGCATCCTTCATGGACTATAATGACTCTGCCTGTTTTCTTTACGGATGCAAATATTGTTTCTTTGTCAAAGGGCTTTACAGTTATCGGATTTACAATTTCTACGCTTATTCCTTGCTTCTCCAGCTCGGCAGCCGCTTCTCTGGCTCTTATAAGTTCAAGCTGATAAGCAATTATTGTTATATCAGTACCTTTTTTTTCAACTTCAGCTTTTCCTATTTCAACTATGTATTCTCCTTCAGGAACCTTACCAGGAACACGGAATAAGTTTTTCGGTTCAAGGAACAGAACCGGATTATCATCTCTGATAGCCGCTTTCATTAGTCCTTTTGCCTGATATGGGGTGGTAGGGCAAACAATCTTCAGCCCCGGTGCATTCATAAACCATCCCTCAACGCTTTGTGAATGGTGTGCCCCTATACCGGCACCGGCACCCTGAGCAGCTCTGATAACTAACGGACAGGTAATCTTGCCTCCTGACATATAACGCATTTTGGCAGCCTGATTTACAATTCCGTCATATACAACACTTAGAAAGTCCGCAAACATTATTTCCACAATCGGTCTTTTTCCGTAAAGGGCAGCTCCTATTGCCATAGCTAATGGTCCTGCTTCACACAAAGGCGTATCAATGACCCTTTCCGGACCAAACTTTGCAAGAAGACCTTTTGTAATTCCCCAGGAGCCTCCCATCTTCGCTATATCTTCACCAAGGACAAATACATTAGGGTCTCTTTCCATCTCTTCATGAATCGCTTCATTCAAAGCTACATTCATCGTTATCTCTTTCATTACTCACACCCCCTTTTATTAAGCATAGACCTTGCCCGGATCTATTACATAATCAGCAGTTGCATCTGGCAAGTTAAGCGCATATTCATATGCATCATCAACAATTGCCTGCTGTTCCTTATGAATCTTTTCAAAGTCATCCTTATCAAGAATATTGTTCTTAAGCAGATACTTCTCGTATATCTTTACAGGATCCTCATATTTCATTGCAAATTCTACCTGTTTCATATCACGGTACAGGTCATGACGGTCTCCCTCAAAGTGTCCGCGCCATCTTGTCACATTATAAGTGTTTATAGTGATTTCACCTTTTCTCGCCCTTGCTATAGCTTCTTCCATTGTTTCTCTTACCAGAAGGATATCATTTCCGTCATATACTCCCCCTGGTATTCCAAATCCTTTCCCTCTTTCTGTAGGATTAGGTATTGAATTAACCTCCTCCCAAACAGTTGAAATAGCAAGATGATTGTTTTCAATGTAATAACATACGGGCAGGTCATAAATCTTAGCGAGGTTAAAGCATTCAGAGACTATTCCTTCATTAATTTCTCCGTCACCAAGGCCGATTACCAGGACAGCATCGCTTTTGTCCAGTTTTAAGCCTTTTGCAAATCCAAGGCCAATTGCCGGAACATTGCCCAGAACACCGTTGGCTGGACAAACTCTGAGATGAGGAGCGTAAAAATGAGGATAACTTGCCATACCTCCGCAACAGCCGGCAGGTTTGCCTATCATTTCTGCTGTAAAATCCCTTGGGCCAGCCTTTAGTGCATAAAGGGGATGGCATCTTGGATGTGGAGCAATCCAGTCGTTTTCTCCAAGTGCGTGCAGAACACCAATTTGTACTGCCTCCTGTCCGATTGCCAAGTGATAGAATCCCGGCAGCTTTCCTGATCCAAAAAGATCAACGACCTTCTGCTCATAGAGCCTTGCAAATACAAGGTCTTCATACATTTTGACAAGTTCTTGCCTGGAATACATAGTCATTTCACCTCTCTAATTATTTTTTTAGTCCGCTTTAAGGTACTCTTCCGGACTTTTAAGCATTTCCCTAATGCTTCCCATAAACTTTGCAACAGGAACGCCGTTCATGATAGAATGGTCAAAGCTTATTGAAACAAATGCCATATGCTTTGGTACTATATTGTCATTTTCATCATAGCCTGGTTCTTTTTTTATTGAGCCAAAAGCAATAATGGCAGCCTCAGGCATGTTGATAATCGGTGCAATGGCATCGGAGCCGAACATGCCCATACTTGAAACTGTAAAAGTACTGCCGGTCAAATCGTCCATGGTGATTGTTTTCTGCCTGACCTTTTCTCCGAATTCTTTAATCTCTTTGGAAATCTCAAGCAAGCTTTTGCTTTCTGCATTTCTTATAACCGGGACCAGAAGTCCTCCTTCTTCATCTGCAGTAGCAACACCAATATTGATCGATTTGTATACGAATATTTCATTGCCTTGCCTGGAGGAATTCAGTATTGGGTTTTTTTCCAAAGCTAAAGCACATAATTTTACAAACATATCTGTATAACTGACATTTATACCCTTTGACGCAAGCTGCTTTTTATAAGAGACCAATGCAGTCATGTCCATCTTTGAAAATCCCGAGCAGTGGGGCGATTTTTTACGGCTTTCTTCCATTCTGGAGGCAATTACTTTGCGCATCCCCTTCATTGGGATTATTTCGCTGATTACTTTACCATCAGGTGTGACATTAAGTTTTTGTTCATCTGTTGACATAAGATACCTCCGATTTTCATAAAAGTTCCGGATGCCTATTTGATCAATGCAATCAAAGCGCCGACATCAGCCGACTCATCCTCTGGAACTAAAATTTTTTCAATGATTCCGTCAGCAGGAGCATTGCAGGTATTTGTTATCTTCTCAGTAGAAATTTCCGCAATAGGCATGCCTTTTTTTACGGCATCACCTTCCTTAACAAGCCATTTATCAATTCTGCCAACCTCCATGGTCGCACCAAATTTGGGCATAGTAACTTCAATTGACATAAAATACACCTCCTCATATATTCCTATCAGGTAACTGTTCATATCTCAAGAAGCCTTGATTTTGTTACCTTTTCCTTTCAGCTTTATTTTCACATAATCAATGGTCAGGTTAAATTAGTCATATTAGCTATATTTATATAGGAGACTAATACTTTTTTCTTATTTATCGATAAAAGATTCACAATTTTCATTTTATTCCTTCACTTTGCCTGTGGTTTAGTTTATAATTAAGAAAAAAGCAGATTATTCCATGAAAAAGCAAAAATTTTTAAAGTTTTTCGTGAAATTTTCAGAATAGAAATGATCTCCGCAATTGACAGGAGGTTTGGAAGATGTTAAGCAACCGCGAATATGATTCTATTTTAGAATTTGTATATGAATTGGAAAAGAACCATTACAATTTTCCTCAGCAAGTACTTCATCTTCTGAATAAGCATTTTAAGTTTGAACGTTCTACTTTTTTTCCTCTTTACAATAATAACCTGTCATATACAATTGACGAATCTACCGACAAAAACAGCAAGATTAACAAGGCTTTCAACAACTTCGTCGCATTAAACTGTGACAGTAAGAGATTGAAGCTTTATAGCGAGCAATATTATAAAGCAGATATTTTTCTTCCTTCCAATCTGCCCAAGCCACTTTTAGGAAAGCCGGTATTGTCCATAACGGATATTATGCCTTACAGCAAGTATCAGACAACAGAGTATTATGACTTCCTGAGATATAACGGCCTGTATTATCAGGCATGCATCTATTTAAATATAGGTAATTTACATTTGGGCACAATAGGAATTTTACGCTTAAAAGAAGATGGTGATTTTTCAAAGAAGGATTATGTAATTTTGGAAAACATCCATAAATATATTGCATATAACTATAAAATTGCAGTTGATATGGCTAATGCTTCCTTCAGGCAGGATTTGTTCAAGAATTGCGTAGAAAAAACACCTGTAGGAATGCTTATTCTTGACAGCAAGTTTACATTGGTTGAATGCAACAAATCGGCATATGAGTACTGCCAGGAGATTTTTGACACCAAAGAAAACCATGACAATTCAAACTACCTAAATATAATCGTTACATCTAATTCCAGCAATGTTTATATACAACAGGCTATTAACGCTATAAGAAATAATATTGCAAAGTGTGATTCAAGCAAAAGCTTTAAAATATGTGCCAATAACCACGTTTACAGTTTTACTATGACTTCGTTCCTTCTCTCCGATGCTTTCGGCAATATTGAAACCATCTATTCTGTTTCTATAAACAAGCAAACAGCACAATCTAACGAAACTGTTGAAGAGATAGGAAAGAAATATGATTTGACAAAGCGTGAATTGGAAGTCGTATCTCTCATAAGACAGGGATACAGCAACAAAGAGATAGCAGAAAAGATGTTTATCAGCAATCATACAGTTAAAGCACACATTATGAATATATTCAGCAAAGTGGGAGTGACCAGCAGGACTGCCTTGATATTCAAGTTCGGAGGAGAATCAAATAAGAATCAGTAAGAATTATATAAAAGGGTGGAGAATATGCTCCACCCTTTAGCATTTTTAGCCTCCGACTATCATTGCCAGAAGCTGTACCTCATCGCCGCCTTTAAGGTTTATATTCATATAGTTATCTGCTGCTATATTTCTGCCATTCACAAATATACTGCAATCGTAAAGCATCTCACGGCTTATTCCGTATTTTCTGCATATTTCAGAAAACAGCTCATCCAAGCTTGATGCATCATATAATTCATCCTTTGCACTGATGCCTTCCATACCAAAAATTCTGACTTTTACCATGATATCCACCATTTCTAATATAGATCTTTTATTACAAAATCAAGACCCAGTTCCTTAAGTTTTGTCATGGATGGCTTTCCGTCTCTACTCCATCCTCGGGCTTCATAATATTCTTCCAGCTGTTCTTCAAAATTCATTACAACCCCTTCATTTGGGCCGCCTATTTGGGGAGTCATTACCCTCAGTGGAAGGATATCGTCTTCCCTGGTAATCCCAAAACGGTTATTGAATGCTCTTTGAAGGTTAATAACTCTCTCACCTATTTTCAGGATGTCCTGAGCATTATAATCATAACCTGTGGCAATCTTTAATGCTTCAGCCAAATCTGCTGGTCCCAGTGCATAGGTTGTAAAGAGACAAATTATAGATGAGCTTATTGCTGCACTATAATCCTGTATAGCTTTAGCAAGCTTGCCTTTGCCACTTGTTGAATGCTTATCCTGGGCTTCGGTCAATCCCGCTTCAGGCAAACCTCGGCGCCCGTCCCATCCTCCGATATATCCATGGCAATGGCAGCCTCCTCTTGGTGAAGTCGCATAAGTTATTCCATAGCCAAAAAAAGCTCGCGGGTCATGCATAGGCAGCTCAAGGCCTTTAACATGAACGGCAAATTTTTCACTGTCTCCGCCTAACACTGACGCTGCGTGCTTTACCCCATTACCCAGAAGCTTTCCAAAGCCTTCATTGTTAAGGATTTTTTTGAGCATTGACAGTATAGCTTCCTCATCGCCCCATTTAAGTCCAATTCCATCCGTATCTTCTTTTGTGATTATGCCCTTTTCATAAGCTTCCATTGCAAAAGCAATTGCGGAGCCTGCCGAAATTGTATCAATGCCGTACTCGTTACATAACATATTCATATATGCTATGGATTCCAAATTACTATTCAAGCAAAGAGAACCGAAGGATCCTAATGTTTCATATTCCGGTCCGCTTCCTTCCATTTTGTATGGTCCATCCTTAACCTCAACATAACGTGAGCATTGTATAGGACAGGAATGGCATTCTGGAGCATGTTTTTTAAGAATGGTATTGCTCATAGTAGGCCCGCTGATATTCTCATACTTATCCCATGTACCATACTGCCAGTTTTTTGTAGGGGCATCACCTGTTTTAGGGGCTGATGCCATACCTACCGCAGTACCGAATTGTTTGAGCGCTCCCACAATCGGATTGGCTGTAATCTTTCCAATAAGCTGCTTTACAGTTTCCTTCCATTCTTTATCCATAAAACTTTCTATTTCCATATCCCCTGCAACCAGTATTCCCTTCAGCTTCTTTGAACCCATAAGAGCTCCTGCTCCTCCGCGTCCTGCAGCCCTGCTTTCGTCATTAATTACACATGCCGTCCTGACCAGCTTTTCCCCTGTAGGGCCTATTACAGCCACACTTGATTTATCTATACCACATTTTTTCTTAATCAGTGCGATAGCCTCCGATGTTGTCCTGCCCCATACATCCGATGCATCCCTTATTTCCGCATGCCCGTTGTTAATATATAAATAAACTGGCTTATCTGATTTTCCCTCAATCATTATAGCCATGAATCCTGCTCTTCTCATATAGTAGCCAAATTTACCAGAAGAGCTTGTATCCAGCCATATGCCGGTCTGCGGAGAACGGCACGATATATTATAACGCCCTGATGTGGGGAAAAATCCCCCATTGAGAGGCCCTACCGAAAAGCATAGCTTGTTGTTTTCATCGAATACATCACTGCTTACAGGAATTTCGTCATACAAATATCTTGCTGCCAGGCCGGCCCCCCAAGATAGTCGCGTAAATAATTTTCCGGTATGTTTTCTTTGCTGATGTTTCCATTACTGAGGTTAACCCTTAATAGCATCCCATCCATAATAGATTTTGCACCTCCTGTCAAATATAATTCCATGTTTAAGTAATTATAAAATTACCTGTAAATAGGATGAAGTAAATTCTTCATCCTATTTACAGATTCCAAATTAGCAAGACTATTTAGTTTCAGCACCGCCATCGACATTTATTGCTTGAGCAGTAATCTGTCGGGCAGATTCAGAGCACAGGAACAGAACCGTTTCTGCAATATCTCTGGCAGTCTGTTCCCTGTTCAAAGGAGTTGTCTTCTTAATTTGAGCAAGGAATATATCCCTGCCTGTTACTTTTTCATCATTGGGTGAGATTAAATCCTTGAGCTTATTGCCAAAACTAACCCATCTTTCAGTATATATGTATCCGGGGCATACACAGTTGACATTTACGTTATAAGGTGCCATTTCCTTGGCAAATGACTGAGTGAAGTGGATAATCGCAGCTTTTGATGCTCCATAATGGGGTATAGAAGTCTGGCCTGACTTTCCCGCTATGGAAGATATATTTACGATCTTGCCATGCCTTTGGTTCTTGAACAAATCCAATACTGCAGCACAGCAAAATACTGTTCCCATAAAGTTGATGTTCAAACATGCCTGCCAGTCGCTAATCGGGATATTTGTAAGAGGAGGGCCTATTTTTGTTGTGCCCACTCCTGCATTATTTACAAGAACATCAAGACCCCCCAAGGTTTTGACTACATAGTCGACTGCAGCATTTACAGATTCCTGATTGCTTACATCAATTTTTACACCTGTGGCCTTACCGCCCATCTTCCTTATTTCCTCACAAGTATTATTTGCAAGTTCCTCATTTATATCGGCAACTACAACATGTGCACCATTTTCGGCAAATAATTTTGCCATTTCAGCACCTAATCCTCTTCCTGAGCCGGTAATCATAACAATTTTGTCTTTAAAATCATCATCAAATCGCATCATACAAATATCCCCTCTTGTTTAATTTATATTCTTATTTTTTATTAGGATAAAGCATTACTTTAAACTGCCCGTTGGACGGGTTTTCCAACAGTTCAAAGTACTTTTGGGCTTCATCCAACGTTGCCGAAGCTGTATGATATTGCTTTACAGGAAATCTGCCGTCTGCAATTGCCTGTAAACATTCATCAAAGCTTGCAGGCGAATAATTCAATAGCCCATAGGCTTTAATTTGCTTCATTACCACACTGAATAAGTTGAAGGATATGGGTTTAAAAGGTATGCCTACAAAAACAACCGTGCCTGCTTTTTTCAGCAATGAAATACCAAAATTAATAGCCGCTTCGTTTCCGGAGCAATCGATAAATACGTCAAACCCACCGCCTTCAGCTATAGTAGGTGCTCCTGTCTTCTCGAGCATCTTTTTTGATACATCCGGTTCTCTTGGGTCAAATACCTCATCAACATATCCAAAGGATTTTACTTTTTCCAGTCTGTATTGGTTAACCTCCGTTAATGCAACATAATCTGCTCCCATTGTCTTTGCCCATTGTATTGTCATTGCTCCGATAATCCCGCCGCCGGCAACCAATACTTTATCTCCTTTCTTAACTCCCCCGACTTGTGCTGCCCGCATTCCTGTAAGTGCAGGTTCGTTAAGGGCGGCTTCTTCAAAGCTCATATTATCTGGTATTTTTCTTATATATTCATTTTGTACCGGTGAAAAAAACTCAGCATATGCTCCGACATTTTTAGGGCTTAAAATTCCAGGTGCCCTGCTATTGGCATTGCATAAGTTTTCCTTTCCACTCTTGCATAAATCACATTTAAGACATGGAGCTGTTGATAAGCATGTGACCCTGTCACCAACACGTAAATCCTTACGATCGCCAGGATCTACGATAGTCCCGGCAAACTCATGTCCCATGATTATTCCAATTCTTTCTCCGGCTTCCCAGATATGCAAATCGGATCCGCAGATACCAACACACTCTACCTTCATAATGACCCTTTTGCCATCGGCTACCGGGGGTTCTACTTCCTTTACAGCCAGCTTCTTTTTATCTTCCAGAACTAAAGCACGCATATTTTATACCTCCTTAAAATAACTGCGGATATTCTGAGGAAACCTGTTCTTCTAATTATTAACAGCAGCTAATTGATTAGACTCTTTTTTTCTTTTGCCTACTATTGCTGCGATAAAGATGAGAATTGGTGCTATAAGCTGAACACTATAGAAATTTGAAAGTGTAATTGACATTGTTTCCGGGCTGCCTGATATCAAGCTACCCAAAATTCCCGTTGCAAAAGTTATACCTATACGTTCAATGGTAACAAATAACCCTAAAGCAGTTCCGGCACGGGGACCTGAAACTTCCGGCAATTGCAGCATCAGAACCTTTGAAGCAGGCACAATTGCGCCGTAGCAAATTCCACCTATGGCCATACATGCTGCAATGGTCACGTAACTATAGCTGCGGTAACCGACTATGAAGGACAAAGAAGCAATAATACCGCCTATAATTGCAAACTTATTGTAATGCTGACGTCCAACTTTGGCAATAATAATTGGAACAACAACGTAGGCTATCATAGAAGCAAAATTGTTGAAAGCCGGAATCTGTCCTGAAATTGACTTGTCAAGCATCCATCCCGGGTCAGTCTGAAGAACCAGTTGCCCATATGCCCCTCCTGCATAAATTGATCCCAGGAATGCCATGTTGGCAATACAATAAACCCAAACCATAGGGACTCTTAAAATGCCTCCTATGTTTTTCCAGAAACTCAGGTCAGCAGTCTTTATTATTGAGGATTTCAATGCTGCATCAGCGCTTGATTTATCCCTTGCAATAAAGAAGTAGAAAGCCACAATTATGAGAACACATACACCTATAGTCATGTATAGCATTTGCCAGCCGCCTAATTTATTCATAATCTTAACTGCAAACAGATTGGCAGTTATCTGGCCTATCGGGCTGGCTGCTGTAAGCCATCCGTTGGCATATGCAAGTTCATCCTTGTCAAACCACAATCCAATTGTTTTTGTGCATGCAGGCATATAAAATGCACTGGCAACACCAAAAGCAAACATTATTGAAAAGAAAAACATGAACCCTTGAGCCTGGCCTCTCAAAAAGACTAATACAGCTACGATGAAAATGGTTGTCGCCATAATCTTTTTCACACTAAAACGGTCCAGCAAAGCTCCTGCTACAAATACAAACCAAATCATCCCGGAAGACATTGCCGTAGCTACTGCTGTTCTTTGTACGGCGGTCCATCCCATATCCTTTGTTATGGTTCCAAGAAGAATGTTAAATGACTGATTTGTAAAGCCTAAGATCAGAAAATAAAAAAGACAGATAAAAACCAGCATTACCCAGCGAAAAGGGTCTTTTTTTACTATTGCATTTTCCATAGTAATTTCTCCTTTCTATATTCATATTTTTTATATTAAATGCTTTGACAAAGAAAATAAGCATTTATATTACCTGTAAGTCTTAGTGATTGATCGGATGTTGGTTGAAATGTTTATTTTATTAATTTAACAAATATTCTGACTGTTGTTATTGTCATTGTCTCACAGATTAATTTCCTCTCCAATTAGTCATATTGGTTATATTTCTTATTAAATCTAATACTTTTTTCCTATGTGTTTGCTAAAAAACAACATTACAAAGTCCAATAGATATCCGAAACAGGCAAAGTAAATGTAGCAGATATATGGAGACAAAGCTTACGCTCTTACCTGGGGAGGCCTCATGGACGTGATGAAATTAAATTTGAATCACGGATAAAACAAGATTTACATGAGAAGTCAGCAGAGGTCATAGTAACACGGTAGTCATAAATGCATTGTGAAGGAATAACAAAAAGAAAGCTGGACATGTGATGTAGGAGTGGAACTCAAGGATAACATGAGAGCGCATAGCATTTCCTCGGCATTTGAGAACGGAAAAGACGATGAAAAGCAATACGCCAATAACTTGCTTGAAAAGATATTGACAGAAACAACTAGAACCTGGCATACAAGAAAGTCGTGTCCGATAAGGAAAGCCATGGAGCTGACAAAATAAAGGTAGATGATCTTCTAACATACCTTAAACAAAATGATAAAGCCCTAAGAGCGAGCATATTGGAAGGAACATATCGTTTAAGTCCTGTCAGGAAGGTGGAAATGCCAAAACCTGATGGAGGGAAGAGATTACTAGGGATACCTACAGTGATTGATAGAATGGTACAGCAAGCTAATGCACAAATATTAAGTCCCATATTTGAAAATATATTTTTCAGACAACAGTTATGGATTCAGACCTAAGAGGGATGCAAAGCATGCCATACTAAAATCTAAAGAATATGTAGAGCAAGGATATAGATGGGTAGTATATACAGACCTATTTAAATACTTTGATACAGTAAGCCATGATAAGCTCATGGCATTAGTAACGAGAGAAATCAAAGATAAAAGGGTATTGAAATTAATAAAGCTATTTCTGCAAAGTGGAGTAATGATAAATGGGCTGGTAATGGAAATAAAAGAAAGTTGTCCACAAGGAGGCCCAATCATACCGTTATTTGGAAATATCATGCTAAACGAGTTTGACAAGAAGCTTGAAAGAAGGGGACATAAATTCTGCCGATACGCCGATGCCTGCAATATATATTAAGAGCAGAAAAGCAGGAGAAAGAGTTATGAAAAGCATAATAAATACTTGGAAGATAAACTTAAGCTCAAGGTAAATAAAGATAAAAGTACAGAAGATATAACATGGAAAAAATAGCATAAAATAACATTTTATAAATGGTACGAAAAGACAGGAATAAGAGTGCGTGAGAAATCTGTGGTTAAGCTCAAAGCAAGAGAAATTACTAAAAGAAGCAATGGATGGAGTAAGGAATACAGGTTAATGAAACTTCGTCAGATCATAATAGAGTGGACAGACTATTATGGAATAGCAGATATGAAGCAACTTGCAAAAGCACTAGATGAGTGGATAAGGAGAAGAATAAGGATGTGCTTCTGGAAGCAGTGGAAGAAGATAAAAATAGGCACGACAATCTTAGAAAGCTTGGAGTTGAGAACAACTGCATATCTTGAAAAGATAGGATATACAAGTATCTATAAAAGATATAAGCTAGTACATTAAATCCTATTGAATCGTTGTATACCGAACGGTACGTACGGTGGTGTGAGAGGTCGGTAGGTAAAATAAAAACCTACCTCCTACTCGATTTTATACTTTGTCTTCAGTCTGAAACAGAGCTAAGACTCTGTTTACTGCTGCTATAAAATTATATCTTATTTAACAGTGTCAATATACCCATTATAATGAACAATATTCCTGCAATATTCTGGATGTAGTTAGGGGGAACATGCTTTGTTATATATGTACCGGCAAATACTCCTAATAGAGAGGAGCAAATTAATGCCAATGATGCACCTATAAAAACAAGGGCAGGTGAATTATTTTTTGCTGTCAATAGCATAGTCTGCAATTGTGTTTTATCCCCTAGTTCAGCAATAAAAACACATATAAAAGTAGATATTATTACCTTTAACATTCTAATCCTCCCGTATGGCAGATAATATGATTCCAAAAATTGAGGCTACAATGAAACCGATAAAGCCTCCCCACAAAACTGTGAGAATAAAGATACTTTTGTCATAAAGAATTGTATTATTGCTCATAATTGCTTTTCCTATGCCAATTGATAAAAACACAGGCACAGAGCTTATCTTTGAGGGAATACCGTTGTGTTTAAAAAAATCTATCCAGGCAAATATTCCCCAAACAAACCCCAGACAAATGCATTTTGAGTAAATTTTCTTATACATAAAGCCCACCTTCACAATTCTTTCTATAATAATATTCATTTTGACTTTAATATATTATCACTTTGTATTAATATAATTATATGGAGAAGGTGAGGTGTGGATTATGTCGAAATCAATTGCAGTATTTAATCAAAAAGGTGGGGTAGGTAAAACAACAACGGTAATAAATTTATCTGCATGCCTTGCCTACCTTGGTAAAAAGGTTTTAATGATAGACATTGACCCCCAGGGTAATACAACAAGCGGTATCGGTATTGATAAAAACAGCTTGAAATATACTATATATGATGTATTGATTAATAATATTTCTCCTGATGAATGTATACTACCTACTGGAGAAGAAAGATTGTTTCTTTTACCTGCAAGTGTGCAATTGGCAGGAGCGGAAATAGAACTTACTTCTTTGCAAGGTAGAGAGCTTAGGTTAAGAGAATGCATATCACAAATAAAGGAGAAATTTGATTATATATTTATAGATTGTCCGCCATCTTTAGGGCTTCTTTCTGTAAATGCTTTATCTGCAGTAGACAGCGTTTTGATACCAATACAATGTGAGTATTATGCATTAGAAGGTGTAAGTCAGCTTATGAATACTTACTCCCTGGTTAAGAAAGGCTTAAATCGAAAGCTGGAAATAGAGGGAGTTATACTAAGCATGTTTGATGGCAGGACTAATCTATCGATACAGGTAGTAGAAGAAGTTAAGAAATACTTCAGAGGAAAAGTCTATAGGACAATGATACCAAGAAATGTGAGATTGGCAGAGGCACCAAGTCACGGTCTTTCGATTATTTCATATGATCCCAAATCTAAAGGAGCAGAATCATATCTTGAACTTGCTGCTGAATTTTTAGAGTTATCAGAGGAGGCGATATGATGGCTAAGAAGGCTTTAGGCAAGGGCTTAAGTGCTCTTATACCTGATAATCCCCAGGAGGATAATGAAAGCAGTATACTCCAGTTGAAAATTACAGATATAGAAGCCAATGAAAACCAGCCAAGAAGAAAGTTTGATGAAGAAGCTTTGGCCAGCTTAGCTGAATCAATTAAGGAACATGGTATAGTTCAGCCATTAGTAGTAAGGCGCGAAGGGACAGGATATCAAATAGTCGCAGGAGAAAGGAGATGGAGAGCAGCCAGGATTGCAGGACTTAAAACGGTTCCTGTTGTAGTCAAAGATTATAGTGACACTCAGGTTCTTGAAATAGCTCTTATTGAAAACTTGCAAAGAGAAGACTTAAATCCAATAGAAGAAGCTAATGCTTATAAGGCATTGATGGAAGAGCATTCTCTTTCTCAAGAAGAGATCGGCAAAAGAATAGGAAAGAGCAGATCTGCAATAACAAACTCCCTGAGATTATTAAATCTGCCATCAGAAATAATAGAATACTTGATTTCAGGAAAATTAACAGCTGGACATGCCAGGGCATTATTAGCTTTTGAGGATGATAAAAAGAAAATAGAAATTGCCAATAGAATAATCAATGAAAATTTAAATGTAAGGCAAGTAGAAAAGTTGGCTAAAGAAAAGCAGAGAACTAAGAAACCTAAAACTAAATCTGCCGAGATATGCGAAATTGAAGAAAGACTAAGGAACATTTTTGGAACTAAGGTTACAATTACCCATAGTAAAAAGAAAGGAAAAATCGAAATAGAATACTATGGTATAGATGATCTGGATAAAATTTTAAATTTGCTGGAGAAAAAATGACCTTTTTATTTGGCTTTAGAGCCATTTTAAATATATTTTTAATATCTAAACATTAGAAAAGACAAAAATTCGTTAAAATCCAAAATTTTAGCTTTGGAGGGCACTTTATGAAACAATATATTTTAGCCTCTTTTATTTCAAGAAAGGGAGGAGGAAATAAAGCTGCAGTTGTCCTCGATGATATAGGCCTCTCTGAGAAAGACATGAAAGATATTGCAAGGATTAATAATTTTTCTGAAACTGCCTTTATAGACATGAAGAAATCAGTCCATCCTGATTTTACTATCAGATACTTTACTCCCAGCGAGGAAGTGGATATTTGTGGTCATGCTGCTTTGGCGTCCTTTTATATATTGGACAAGCTGGGTTATCTAAAGGGTGATGAAGCATTTCATTTGACCAAAGCCGGCAGATTAAAGGTAATTAGGAAGGAAGATATATTTTTAATTGAAATGAAAGAGCCGGAAATAGCGGGTTATGCTGAAATTGACGATATCGAAAAAATAACCAGCTTAAAGAAAGATGATATTATTCCGGATATGAATGGCAAAATATCCATAGTGTCTACCGGCTTAAAGGATGCTATAATAGAAGTTACCAATTTGATGGTTTTAAAGAACATGAAGATAAAAAAAGATGAAATGATTGCCTTTTGCAATAGCAAAAACATAGTGGGAGCCCATATTGTTTCACGTGAAACATTGGAAGAAGACTCTGATTTTTCATGTAGAAACTTTGCTCCTGCTTATGGTATAGATGAAGAATCTGCAACAGGAACGTCTAATGCTTCTCTGGTTTACTACATAAAAAACTTGGCAAAAAACAAAATTATTAAGAACCAGTTTAAAATAGAACAAGGTTATTTTATGGATAGCCCCAGCAACATTTATGTGTTTAATGATGAGAAAGAACCGAACAGGCTATATGTTGGCGGGAAGGCTCAAATAATTGAAATTCAACAGTTAGACGATTAATGTTTCACGTGAAACATTAATTTAAGGAGACTAAATATTCAGTGTTAATCTAGAGGAAGAGGTATAGATATGAACTTATTAGAGTTAGTAAAAGAAAATCAAATAATCATATTAGCTTGCATCGCATCAATAGTATTATTATTGATATGGAATATTGTTTTGACTGTAAGTTTGTCCAGGTTAAGAGGAAAGTATAAAAAAATGATGAGGGGGAGTACAAATAAAAATCTTGAGCAGATGATGATGGATTTTATGTCCAGCGTTGATGCTACAATGGAAAGGGTACAAATGCTGAATCAGGAAATAATTCACCTGAAAGATCAGACTGATAGATGTATACAAAAGGTAAATATAACAAGATATAATGCCTTTTCAGATACAGGTTCAGATTTGAGCTATTCAATTGCAATGCTGGACAACTATAATAACGGAGTCATATTAACATCCATATATGGCAGAAATGAATCTGTCACATATGCCAAACCTATTGAAAGCGGCAGTTCAAAATATTCATTGTCTGTAGAAGAAGAAATGGTTTTGGACAGATGTTTGAAAATCAAAAGATAGTATAATACCACCTCGCTATAGGGATAATATCCTAGAGGTGGTATTATGATTATTGCGGTAGAAAGAGGTCTGGAAGATTTAAAAGAACAATTGGAGAGCAGGGGTTTCGAGTGCTTTTATATAGGTGAAGGCCGTGTAGCAGATGCAGTTATTTATAAAGACAGAGATTCTCATCCTTATTTTAGTGTAGATAACCCCGCATTGGAAAGCAGATTTAATCCGGCCAATTCAACATTGCCGGGAGTATTATTGATAAATGCAGAAAACAAAAGCCTGGATGACATAATCAAGATATTGATAACAAGAACATATAGTCCCTTGTTCTGATTGCATTATCAACAAGATGCTGGAATCAGGATAAGAAACGGGAATTATATTTATCTCCGTCAATGTCAGCGGCTACAGAAGAATTGGGACCGAAATACTTCCATAAGTTATATCTTATTCCGCTGGATATTACATTGGCAAGATTCATGACAAGGCTTAGGCGTGTGTTTTGAAGCACAGCTATTTCCATAAAGCCGCTGATATTGACAATACCAGTAATGCTTATATGGCCTACAGGCGGAAGCTTTTTATTTACACCAGCCCCCGGAGTTAAAGGACCTTCTTTTATGCTTATAAAACCAATCCTGTCCACCTTGCCTAGACAAGCATCTATGGCTATTACAAAAGGATTGGTATAGATTTTTAATTTATCAATATACATCTCCAAATTTTTTGCATGCACCGGTTCATCCAAGGACCCCAAAATATGTACATTTTTTAATTTCATATCTTTTAATTTGTAACCTACCAAAGGTCCCAGACAATCTCCAGTTGATCGATCTGTCCCAATACATAAGAGAACTATATCAGTATAGCTGTTATTGTAATTCTTTTTGAAAACTTCTTCAAAATATGAAGCGAAATATATAAAGGAAAAAGGTTTAGAAATATCTACTGATCTTTCGTATAAGCCCATATCTCGTACTCCTTATCAGATTATCAGTTAAAGTATTTCCAAAAATCTATGTTTGAATACAATATTGAAATGCTAAAAGACATATAAAATGATATAATCAGTGTATGAAGATGTTTTATTTGGTCAGGCATGGACTCGATTAACGCTTAGTGGAATTTCAACATACTAAATGAAATTCATTCTACATTGAGGGGTGTATAGGATGAAAAGAGTAAAAGGAATATCATATTTAGTTCTGATTATAGCGGTCTTTGCCTTTCTGGGTTTGCTATTGTTGAAAGACATAATTACAGGAGATAAACCTTTATTGGGAGAAGTGAAAAGGCTGGAAGTAGAAGGCGAGCTTGTTCCTGTATCAAATAACAGTGTTATATATTATGGTAACGATATAATGATTGAAGGTGAAAACTCTAATATTAGAGCAAAGAACATAGAAGGAACTATATTATGGAGTATGAAGCTGCATGGTGATGTAACCAGCATCAATAGCTGCGGAGAAGGCTATGTGGTAAATATTGAGAATAAAAGCATTATAACAATATCAAAATCTGGAGAAATGTTATGGGAATACGAAATGGTGATTCCTGCTTCAGATATATATTGTTCAGATAAAGGGCTGCTTCTGATTCAATATAAAGAGAGCAGTTATAACTCATTTGAGATATTCAATATAAAAGGTGTTAAGTACAGTCAAGGAATAATAAATAACGCCCAAGTTGTTTCTTTTGACGGGACAGCTGATAAAAATTATACAATATCAATGATTGATACTTCTTCAGGTAAAATTATTACCAGGTTGGCTACATATAACAATAAAGGTGAAATAATATGGGCTCAGGACTTTGAGAATGTTATAATTCCAAGGTTAATATACAATTCCAGAGGCGAACTGATAACAGTATCAGATGAATCCATGATGAAATATAGAGCAGATGGAAAGCTTATAAAAAAAGAAGATTTTCCAAATCCTCTGTTGAAAGTATCCGTCAGTGATGATTTAATGGTAATAATACAGAAAAACAAGGAATTTTATGATGTTTTTGTATACGATTTAGATTTAAGACAAATTGGATCAGCCGCATTCAAATCAAAACCAGAGGGTGTATTCGCCGGACAAAAGTATTTCCTGATTTATGATAAAGACAACTTGACCATGATTTCCAGGCAGGGAAATATAATGGCTCTATATGAATCAAATATTGATATAAATAATGCATATATATATGATGATACCAGCATATATATAGTATCCAATAGAAGGCTTCAGAAACTTATTTATTAAGAAGGTGTTGGAATGAATTGGTTGGATTATACAATCTTATCAATAATAACCATATTTACTCTGTATGGTGCGGCAAGGGGCTTCATACATGGCTTATTCAGCGTTGGAGGCCTTATCATATCAATTATTGTAGCAAAAAAATATTATGCCCATTTTGCTGAGTTTTTAATTGAAAAAACAGGTATAGAAGATGTTCTATTATCATTCATAGAAAAAAATAAAGTCACTGAAGCTTTTGCAATGACACTGCCTTTTGATAAGGGATTCAACGACATATATCAGTACATAACAATAGTAATCATAAACTGTATAGGAATACTTCTGGTATTTATGGCAGCCAGAATATGCCTTTCTCTTTTGGAAGTTTTTCTAAAGGAAGTATTCAGGCTTCCTGTACTTAGTACAATAAATCATAGCTTTGGTGCATTGCTTGGCTTTACACATGCTGTACTCATTATACTTATTTGCTTTGCCATATTTATGCCTCTGGCTTCGTTAGAAAAGTTTGATTTCATTCATCAGGCTATATCCAATTCATTGCTATCAAAATATTTTTATCAGTATAATTTCATATTTGGGTGGGCATTGAATACTACCTTGAATATATTTATAAAGTAGAGGTGACAAACATGAATGGAAGGCGTTCCATATTAGGATTAATTCTTATATTGATAGGATTATCTGCAATATTAAAAAACTTAAGATTGATGCCAGATAATTCTTTGCTTATTTTTGCTGGAGTATTTTTGCTATATCTATGGCATTTGACCAGGCAGGGACTGTTTATGGTTTTAGGAATCTTAGGAACATTATTTGGAGTAATATCTTTACTTGATTTTCATGATATTTTCAGACTAAGGATGTCAGCAGAGTTTTTGCTTCTTGCATTGGGAATCATATTCCTCTATTTGTATTATTCCAAAAGGATTCTTGGGTTTGTCTTTCCCGGTGCCATATTGATTTCCCATGCTGTCTACCTATATCTCATGAACAATTTCAGTTCAGAAAAATTGTGGCCCAGCTACTTTCTCCTATTGGGCTTTGCTTTCTATCTAATATATTTTATAGCATTTTATGAGAAAAGCAGCTGGGCATTAGTGGTCGGCACTATTTTAAATATATTAGGCATTGTGTTTCTCGGATTCAGCTTTGGCATATTGAATTTGCGAATATATAGATATTACAGCTATATATTGCCGGTATCATTAATTATTATAGGTATAATACTATTGATGAAAGTTTTTGATGGCAGAAGGTATTAAACATCCATTATATTTATAGATGAATTTGATGTAGATGCTTCAATAAATAATCTTTTGCTGAAAGATTCATAATTTGTGCTTGTTATAGTAGCTTCTGCCCTCGTATTTCCCTCACCTCTGTCGATTATATAAGAGGAGCCTAAATTTGATATATTTATATTTCCAAGGGAAGTTCTGGCTTTTACTTTATAGCCAGAACTGCTATTTTTGGGCAGATAAATTATTATTCTGCCATTGGAAGTATGAAGCTTATATGATGCTTCTCCCATATCCGGGGAGTCAAAACCATTCAGAGTTATGGTGCCATTGCTTGTATCAGACATAAGTTTGCCCAAAATTGAATTTTCAATTTCTATGTTGCTGTTGGAAGTATGGATCTCCGCTTTATCAGATTTTAAACCATAAACATATATTTTGCTGTTGTTTGTTCTTGCTTTCAGTTCACCTGCATGACAGTTCTTTAATTCAATTTTTCCATTGGAAGTGGTGCAATATAATGCTTCTCCCTTGAAGCCCTCCAATACGCATTTTGAATTGCTTGTTTCTGCTTCTATTACCTCCACATTCTTAGGAAGGTTTATAATCATGCTGCCCCAGGTTCTGATAGGAAAGTCTGTTTGAAGATAAATAACACCGTTTTCGTATTTGGTGGAGATAAAGCTATCAATATCGGGATTTTCAAAAAGGCATTTCAGCTTCATTTCCATACTGACTTCAGAAGCATCTGTGCAGTTAGTAGTTATTGATACATTCTGAGTTCTTATAATCAGCTTTACTTTATCATCAGCACCTAATGGAAAACTATAATTCTTTGTTATGGATTTGTATACATCTGAATTATTAAAACCTGAGTTGATATAATTAACTATTTTATCTGCAAATTTTACCGCTGCATTTGCAAAATCTGTGCTGACGCTTTCTACCTTTGAAATAAAATCAGGACCGAATTTGTCTGCAAATTTCTCAGCCTTCTTGCTGAATTTATTTATAGTGTCGTCAAGTTTATCGCTGAAATTGCTTTGTTCTGCTTTGCTTGTTCTATTGGTATCGGAATCTGCTCCTTTTGTTTTATCCAGGGATTCCATAAGTTTATATGCTTCTTCTGCAGTAATTTTACCTTCCTCCAGCATTTTAAGAATCATCATTTTCTCTTCCATTTTTATTACACCTCCTTTTCATTGATCAATTTGATTGCTTCATCGGCAGTTATTTTTCCGTCATATAGCTGTTGAAGCACTTCTTTTTTGTAGTCTCCATCCCTGGGCTGGCTTTTGTATCCCAGAGCTTCTATGAGGTTTTCCAATTTGTTTTTCACTGTAGGGTAAGAAATTCCCATTTCCCTTTCTATTTCCCTGATGTTGCCTCTATTTTTGATGAATATTTCTGCAAATTCTTTCTGCTCCTTTGATAACATGCAAAATCTGCATAATTCAAAATCTCCTTCAATGGAAATACCGCAGCTTCTGCATTTAAGCTTTGCAACTTCCAATTTGCTTGCACAAACAGGGCATGTGCCTATCACTTCTTTTCTCATGTAAACAACTCCTGACTAAAAAATGGATATCATTGTATATTATTTTATATTATATTTTAATAATGTCAATATTAAAATTAAAATATTCAATAATTTTGCATTAAATAATTAAAATATTTAATTTTGAATTTAATTAGAATCCAGCCTTTTGTATTCTTCTTTTCTATTAGGTGATAAATAATATTCCATGTATAGATTAAATCTATTATTAATGCAGCTAATATTGATTATATCTATACCAATTTTTCTGAAATGGAAAAAGTATTAGAATAAAAATAAAAGTTATATGGTTGAGGAGGAGAAATTAATGTTGGAGATAGATTGCAGAGGTCTGAAATGTCCGGAGCCGGTTATAAGGACCAAGAAAGCTTTGGAAGAAATAGATGAAGGCATTGTAGTATCAATAGTTGACAATGTAACTGCCAAAGAAAATGTGAGCCGTTTGGCTTCAAATTTAAATCTTAAATATGATATAGAAGAAAAAGAAGGCTGCTTTTATATTTCTATAAATAAATCCAAGGGACAGAAAAGCGATTATATTAATAATGATGATATAATCGTAGTAATTACAACTGATAAACTGGGCAACGGAAATGATGAGTTGGGAAAAGTACTTATGAAAAGCTATTTGTATGCTTTGACAGAAGCCTCAACAAAGCCTAAGGCTATGATGTTTCTCAACGGAGGAGTGAAGCTTACAACAGAAGGCTCTGAAGTTTTAGAAAATCTTACAAAATTGAGTGAAGCCGGTGTTGAAATAATAAGCTGCGGTACATGCCTGGATTTTTATGGTTTGAAGGAAAATCTAAAAGTAGGAGCAGTAGGCAATATGTATTCTATAGTAGAAAAAATGCATGCTGCGTCAAAAGTAATAAATATTGGATGATTCACGGCCGATAGATTAATTCTATCGGCTTTAATAGTATATGAAGACAACTATTTACCAAATATTAAGTTATTATAAGGTTTTATAATGGAACTAATGCAAGGATTATGATAATATTAAATATAATATGTTTTTATGTTGTATAATTAGGTTCTGATGTTAAGAACCTGTTACATGTTTGTAGAAATTTAAATGAAAAGGAGTAAGGAGGCTGCTATGTACTATCCAAAGAAGTTTAATGTTGGAGATGTAGTTGAAACAAGAAAGGTTCATCCTTGTGGCAGCAAAGAATGGGAAGTTACGAGAGTAGGTGCTGATTTTAAGATGAGATGTCTGGGATGCGGCAGAGTTGTGATGCTTCCAAGAGTTAAATTTGAGAAATCTGTAAAAAAAGTAATAAAATCTGCTGAACCTGAAGAAAATATTTAGATAGACAGTTGATGTTAAAAAATTAAAGTGATATAATATTATGGCGTAAATTCCTCGCTCTGCAATAGCAGGGCCGTCAGTCCGAGGGGAGGAGGTGAATACAAATGAGCTTATATGAAACAATTTACATCATAAAGCCTGATGTAGAAGAAGAGGCTATAAAATCTCTTGTAGACAAATTCAAAGCTCTTGTTGAAGAGAACGGAGAAGTTGACACCATTGATGAATGGGGCAAGAGAAAGCTTGCTTATGCAATAGAAGACTATACAGAGGGCTATTATGTTTACATGAAGTTTAAAGCTGAAAGCCATGTTCCAAAAGAGTTGGATAGAGTTTTTGGCATAACTGAGGACATAATCAGACATATAATTGTAAAGTTAGATAAATAACAAAGGCGGTGTATTATATGAATAAAGTTGTCCTTGTTGGTAGATTGACTAGAGATCCCGAAATAAGGTATACTCCTGACAGTCAAATGGCGATCACCAGGTTCACAGTTGCGGTGAACAGACCCTATAGGAAAGAAGGACAGCAGGAGGCCGATTTTCTGCCTGTAGTAGTTTTTGGTAAAATAGCAGAAAATGTTCATAAGTATATTGGTAAAGGCAGATTAGTGTCCGTATGTGGTAGACTTCAATCCAGGACTTGGGATGACCAAGAAGGAAAGCGTCATTATTCATATGAGGTAGTCGCCGATGAAGTAGGTTTTTTGGATAGAGCCTCTGATTCTAGGGGCCAAACCGACCAGTTGGGTTTTGGCGCTGAGACAGAAGACTTCCATCCAGTAGATGAGGAAGATGATCTTCCATTTTAAGATGGATAGGAGGGAATTATTTTGAATAAACACGGAAGTTCAGGTGGTGGTAAAATGCGTAAGCCTAAGAAGCGTGTTTGCAACTTTTGCATAGACAAAGTTGAATGCATAGATTATAAAGATGTAAATAGATTGCGCAGATATATTACTGAAAGAGGTAAGATCATACCAAGAAGAATTTCAGGTAACTGTGCAAAGCATCAAAGACAGCTTACTGTGGCAATAAAGAGAGCAAGAAATATTGCATTATTGCCTTTCACAGCAGAATAAGATACAACCCGGAGAAAACCGGGTTTTTCTTTTATAATGCATAGAAATGATTTTAATGAAAGCCTTTCTTTATAATACATAGGAAAGTCTAACATAAACTTTAATGGGTTTCTTAAGCAATCCTTCCTTATTGTTAATAAAAATGTAGTGTGTTATTATAATGATTAACACTAGTAATGATTAAAGGCATTTATTACTTGAAGGATAATACTTAAATACATAGAAATATTTATTAGTTATCAGGGGGGATGGTAATGCAGAATGATACTGATATTACCAGAAATATAAGATTGATTGAGTTCTTGAAAAGCGAACTTCTGACATCTGTGGCTTCCTTGTTTCAAATATTACTGAAAGGCACTAAAGCAAGCCGGGATGCCCTATTAGATATTTTGGCAAACCTTATACTTGTTACATATTTATTAGGAAAAAGGCTTGGATTACCTTATAATGTAATTGATTCTAAAATAATGGACAAAATAAAAATTGGTATGTTGGAGGGTCATGAAACGGAAAAATGGTATGGAGATTTGTCTGACCTTTCTGAATACCTTCATAAGCATTGAAGAGGTGGACAATGAACAGATATAATACAAAATCCATTGTTGAAGGTGCCATATTTGCTTCTGTTACGGCAGTATTAGGTATTATGGTTTATTATATGCCCTTTTTTTCATTACTGGGAATGCTTTGGCCAACTCCTATAATAATTATGGGTTTCAGAAACGGATTAAAGGTCAGCTTTATATCTGCGGTAGTGGCAGCAATAATAGTAGCAATATTCACAGAACCATTCAGCGGGCTATACATGTTCATGGTTTTCGGTATAGCAGGAATAGTCATGGGATATCTGATGCATAGAAAGGTAAGTCCGGCTTTAAATATAACAGTTTCTGGACTTATATTGGCTGTATGTTCAGTATTTGGTATTCTATTTGGATTTTTCCTGGTAGGGCAGTCTGCCACGCAGGCTGTAGAGCAGATGATGAATATTATGAGCCAATCTATTGATTCAGCTGCCAGCCTTTATAAATCCATGGGAATACCAGAAGAACAATTGAACAGTACTATTGCCATGATGAAAGAATCTCTTTCGGCTATACAATATGTAATACCTACTCTTTTTCTTTTAAGCGGAATGTTTTTCTCTTTTGTGAACTATAAATTTGTCAAATTGGTATTAAAGAGAATGAAATATGAGATAGCAGATGTGAAGCCCTTTGCACTATGGAGAGTGCCGGATAATTTTTCTATTGGCATGCTGATAATACTGCTTTTGTCAATAGCGGCTTCCTATTTTGGAATACCAAATATACAAACAGTTCAAATAAATATCATATATATTATAAAATGGGTATTTACAATTATAGGTTTGTCCGTGGCATACTTTTTCCTTGATAAATATCGCATCAGCAAAGCTCTTAAGATTGTTATCATGTTTTTCCTATTTACTAGTTTATCAAACTATCTTGCAATAGCAGGGCTCGTTGAAACGGTTTTTGACTTTAGAAAACTTAATAAAAAGCATATCGGGGGGATATGATGAGAGGCAGGTTTTTCCATAGAATGTTAATGCCTGATTCCAATATATATTTATGGATTATAGGTATAAGCGTTCTTATAATTGGTTATTACAATCTGCTTGTTGGATTGCTGGGAACGGCATTGCTGGTTTACCTCGTTTACTACAATGTAAAGCAGAAGGTTCAGAAGAAGGAAGAACTAAGGCTTTATATTGAGAAACTATCGGAGAGTGTGGATTTTGCGACAAAGAATGCCATACTCAATCTGCCTTTTCCGCTGGTTATCTGCGATGAAGAAGGGAATATAAGCTGGTACAATTCATTATTTCTGCAGATGTTTCAGGGAGATTATCTGTTGGATAAGAATGTAAAAAACTATTTGCCTGGCTTTGACCTGGATATGGTATTGAAAGAAGGAAAAAGAGAGTTCAAGAACACTAGCGTCAAAGACAGGTATTATGATTTGCACTGTGAACCTTTTGATATATCCGAGGATGATAAGGAAAAGAGAATTATAATAATATATCTAATCGATAAGACAGAATATGTGCAGCTTAAAAACAGATATCTGGAAGAGAAAAATGTGGTTGCCATATTGGAAGTAGACAATTTGGAAGAAGTGTTGAAGGATGTGGAAGAAGCTTCCCAACCGGTTATATTGGCGGATTTGGATAGAATCATAGGTTCTTGGGCAGCAATGCACAATGCTTCTATACAGAAATATATGAATGGAGAATATATACTTCATTTTAACCAGAAGCAGCTTTCTTTAATTGAAGAAAAGCGTTTTGAGATTCTGGATACCATCAGAGAGATAAGCTCAGGAAACAAGATTCCTCTGACACTAAGTATAGGCGTAGGTGTCAATGGGAAGACTCATGCTGAGCTTCAAAAATTTGCAAAGAGTGCAATGGATATCGCTTTAGCCCGTGGCGGAGATCAGGCTGTAGTCAAGAATCATGATAAGCTTTCTTTTTATGGAGGCAAATCAAAAGCTGTAGAAAAGAGGACAAAAGTAAAGGCGAGAGTAATCGCTTATGCTTTGAGACAGCTCATTGAGCAATCTCAGGATGTGCTTATAATGGGACATGAAATGCCTGACCTGGACTGTCTTGGTGCTTCTCTGGGAATATATAGGTGTTGTAAAAACCACAATAAGCCGGTTAGAATAGTATTGAACAAGGTTAATGCAGGTATAGAAAATCTATGGGCAGAGCTAAGGGAAGATGAAGAGTATGATGATGCATTTATCAGTAGTGAAGAAGCCATGTCTTATGACAGCAAGGGAACCCTTCTCATCATTGTGGATGTACATAGGCCCAGCTTTACAGTGAAACCGGAGCTGATCAATAAAATAGAGAAGAAGGTTATAATTGATCACCATAGAAGAGGTACAGAATTTGTAGATGATGCAGTGCTCACATATATAGAACCCTATGCCTCATCCACCAGTGAGCTGGTTACTGAGATACTTCAATATATGTTTGAAAAACCCAAGATTAAACAGATTGAGGCGGAAGCATTGCTTGCAGGTATATTTATAGATACAAAGAACTTCTCCTTCCAGACAGGAGTAAGAACCTTCGAAGCTGCATCCTTCCTGAGAAGGGCTGGAGCTGATACCACATTGACCAGACAGCTATTCCAGGATAATATGAATACCTTCCTGGCCAGAGCTGAAGTTGTAAAAAAAGCGCAGATGTATAGAAACAATATTGCCATTTCATATATACCGAAAAATACGGAGAACCCTGCTCTTATTGCAGCTCAGGCTGCAGATGAGCTGTTAAATATAAAAGGAATCAACGCTTCTTTTGTACTGTCTGAGAGCGGGGGAGATATTTTCATAAGCGGAAGATCCCTTGGCGATATTAACGTACAAGTTGTATTGGAGAAGCTGGGCGGTGGAGGCCATTTAACTGTTGCAGGGGCTCAATTATCAGGCATAGATATGGAAGAAGCCATCACAATGGTTAAGAATGCAATAGACGAATATATAAAGGAAGGTGAGAGATAATGAAGGTTGTTTTGCTGCAGGATGTAAAAGCTTTAGGGAAAAAGGATGACATTGTAAATGTAAGTGATGGATATGCAAGAAACTTTTTATTCCCAAAGAAGCTTGCGGTTGAAGCCACTGCAGGAAAGCTTAGTGAAATAGCCGATAAGAAGAGTTCTTTGGAAAACAAAAAGAGAAAAGAACTGGAGCAGGCTAAGGCATTAGCCGAGAAATTGAATAAAGTGGAGATTGTAATCAAGACGAAGGCTGGAGTAAACGGAAAGCTTTTCGGCTCCATTACTGCAAAGGATATAGCTGATTTACTTAAGCAAAAACATAAAATAGAAGTAGATAAAAAGAAAATAGTTCTTGATGACGCAATAAAATCTCTGGGATCTTATGAAGTTGAAATAAAGGTTTATCCAGAGGTTACAGCAAAGGTGAAAGTAACTGTTGCACAAGAATAGAGAAGAGGGATTACATTGGAATATAGCATGGTATGCAGCAATAATGAATTACTAGATGTACTTATTGATTATAGCAAGAAAATTTACGGAGACATGAAATGTACAGGCATTGATGATTTAAAGGATCCAAAGGCGAAGGCTAAAAAACTCTGGCAAATACTGAATCCGGAAGACGCTGAGGCATTTCTGGACCAGATGGATTTAGACTATATGCTTGAATCCATCAGGGACAAGCTGTCGGATAAAGCTGCCAGAGTATATACAGAAAAGCTGATTAAACAGGAAATACTCCATAAAATTGAGGAAAATGAAAAAGAGTACTTAAATCAAATAAAGCTTCAAATTATTAAAAAACACTGTGATAGTGAAAATCCGTCAACTTTGAAAAAGTATGCAGAATTGGAGAAGAAGAAAAGGATATCTTTGACTAAGCAAATATCAGATATATTAAGGCCTCAAAAAGAAGAAGAAATTATAGGACAGCACAGGGGAGTAAAAGCATTAATATCAAAGATTGCTTCTCCTTATCCTCAGCATGTTATTATTTATGGCCCTCCGGGTGTAGGAAAAACATCTGCTGCCAGAATAGCCCTTAAAGCAGCTAAGGAGAAATCATACAGTCCTTTTGGGAAAGATGCGCCGTTTATCGAAGTCAATGGAACAACATTGAGATGGGATCCTAAAGAGGCGGTAAATCCACTCCTTGGTTCTGTACATGATCCTATATACCAGGGAGCAAGAAAAGACTTATCTGATATAGGAATCCCAGAGCCAAAACCGGGTCTGGTAACAGAAGCCCATGGCGGTATTTTGTTTATTGATGAAATTGGCGAACTGGATATAATGCTCCAGAACAAGCTTCTTAAAGTGCTGGAAGACAAGAAGGTTTATTTTGATTCCTCCTACTATGATGAAAGCAGTCCTGAAATACCAAAATATATCCATATGCTGTTTAAGGAGGGAGCTCCAGCAGATTTTATACTTATAGGCGCTACTACCAGAAGGCCTGAAGAAATAAATCCCGCATTAAGATCCAGATGCGCTGAAATATTTTTTGATCCATTAAGCCCTAAGGATTTGGAGAATATTTTAGAAAATGGTGCCAAAAGGCTTAATATAACTATAAAAAATGACGCTAAGAAGCTCATAAGCAAGCATACCTATGATGCCAGAAAAGCTATAAATATTTTGTTGGACTGTTATTCAAGCCACCTTTATGAAAAGCCTGATGAGGAGGTTATAATAGATTATGAGAGAGCAAAAAGAGCGCTAGGCCCTCTGGTCAGAGAGGAATATACAGAAGATCGAACAGGCTTTGAAATTGGAAAGGTATGTGGGGCTGGGGTAAGCGGATATATTGGAAGCATTATAGAGTTTGAAGCCTTAGCCTTTAAAAGAGATGACGAGATGGGCTCTGTGAGATTTAATGAAACAGCCGGTTCAATGATACGGGATTCTCTGTTTAATGCTCTTGCAGTGCTTAAGTATAACATGGGCATAAACCCTGACATATATGATATACATGTTAACTGCATTGGTGGAGCCAAAGTAGATGGACCATCAGCAGGTCTCGCCATAACATGTCTTCTGTATTCAGCAATAATGCAGCAGCCTTTGCGCAGAGATTGCTGTATAACAGGAGAAATATCAATAGGCGGAAATATAAAAGCCGTAGGCGGGGTAAGAGAGAAAATAAATGCTGCCATAAGAGCAGGTTTTAAGCATATGATAATACCCTGTGAAAATAAAAAAGATACCATTGACATAGAAGGTATAAACATAATTGAAGCAGGCAATATAAAAGAAGTAATGGATTTTTTGACCATATAAACCTGGGGTTTGTGAGGTGTAATTATGAGTGAGCTGATACAAAAGATACCGCCAAACAGCTTGGAAGCAGAGCAGTCTGTTTTAGGAGCAATGCTTTTGGACAAGGAAGCTATATCAGCGGCTTCTGAAATATTAAAAGGTGATGATTTTTACAGAGAAGTACACAAAGAAATTTTTGAAGCAATCATAGATATTTATAATGAAAATAATCCTGTGGATTTAATCACGCTGACAGAAAAGCTAAAAGGTAGAAACACTCTGGAAGCAGTTGGAGGTATTACATACCTTACTCAGCTTATGAATATTGTACCTACAACCAGCAATATAAATCATTATGTAAAAATTGTAGAAGAAAAATCCTTATTAAGAAAGCTGATAAAATCATCCAATGATATTATATCCAAATGCTATGATAATCCTGAAGATCCTTTTGAGGTAGTAGATCAGGCAGAAAAGAGCATATTCAATATTTCCCTGAGCAAATCATCTCAAGGCTTTGTACCTATTAAGGAAATATTAACATCTAATTTTGACAAAATTGAAGAACTTTACCTCAATAAAGGTAAAATAACCGGGATACCAACAGGTTTTGTAGACTTGGATCAGAAGCTGTCGGGCTTGCAAAGATCTGACCTTATATTGATTGCAGCAAGACCATCCATGGGTAAATCAGCCCTTATGATGAACATTGTGCATCATGCCGGAGTAAGAGAAAATATTCCTGTGGCTATATTCTCATTGGAAATGTCAAAGGAGCAGCTTTCACAAAGGCTTCTTTGTGCAGAAGCATTGATAGATGCTCATAGACTCAGAACAGGAGACATAACGGAAGATGAATGGATAAAGCTTGCCAGAGCAATGGGTGTTCTTGCTGATAAACCCATATTTATAGATGATACTCCTGCTATATCTATTACGGAGATGAGGGCAAAATGCCGCAGGTTGAAATTAGAGCATGGCTTAGGTCTTATAGCTATAGACTATCTGCAGCTTATGTCCGGCAGCAATACTTATGACAGCAGACAGCAGGAAGTTTCTGATATATCCAGATCACTAAAAGCATTGGCTCGTGAGCTGGATGTGCCTGTAGTGGCTTTATCTCAGCTTAGCCGTGCTCCTGAAATGAGAGCAGATCACAGACCAATATTATCTGATTTAAGAGAGTCAGGAGCCATCGAGCAGGATGCAGATGTGGTTATGTTCCTTTACAGGGATGAATACTATCATCCTGATACAGAAAAAAAGAATATAGGAGAAGTAATAATAGCAAAGCAGAGAAACGGCCCTACCGGTGTTGTAGAATTGGTATGGCTAGGTCAGTTTACAAAATTTGCAGACAAAGCAAGATTGTAGAAAACCGCGGTATTCGCGGTTTTTTTTATTATCCGACATGAGGTATGTTTAAGTTATCCACAGAATTTTATGTAACGAGTGGATAACTTGGATAAAGTTATAAATTTCGATTCTACAGGCATTGAAATTACATATATGCAAAAGGGTATTCGAACATATGTGCATATCTCTGTGGATAATGTGGATAATGTGGATTTGAAAATTAAAGTTTTAAGAAATAAGTGAATGCGGAATATTCGAGCAATTTGATAAAAATTGATATATTAACATAATATATGTTGAATAATGTACTCAAAAAAATGTCAAATAATCTGCTAATAGATAAAAATAGATATATTGTACACAATAATGTTGTAACTGATTGCTTATATATTGTTGATAACATGAACTGAGTTGACTCTATAATACACATCTGTTAATATAAGAAAGGCTTCTATGTAATCGTTATGACTTATACACAAAGACAGAAAAAATATGCTGATGAATAAAGGGTGAAATATATGAAAAATAAATATGATGTCATAATAATAGGTGCTGGACCAGCAGGCATTTTTACAGCTCTTGAGCTGGTGAATAACAACAAGGATTTAGACATACTTATTTTGGATAAAGGTAGAACTTTGTCTCAGAGAAAATGTCCAGCAAGAAGCATAGGCAGATGTGTAAGTTGTGATCCTTGTGGTATTACCTTCGGCTGGTCTGGAGCAGGAGCCTTTAGTGACGGAAAACTGTCTTTAAGCCCTGAGGTTGGAGGAAATATTACCGATTACATGACAGAAGACGAAGCAAAAGAATTGATAAATTATGCGGATTCAATCTATTTAAAATTTGGAGCACAAAGTGAAGTTCACGGATTAAACAGCAAAACAATTGATGATGTAAAATACGAAGCTTCTAAACACAACATACAGCTGATTCCTTGCCCTGTAAGACATTTAGGAACAGAAAAAGCCTTCTATGTTTTGGAAGGAATGTACAAGTACCTGGTAGGCAATCCAAAAGTTGAATTTTCTGAATTGACAACGGTGTTAGATATAGTCGCTGAAAATGGGAAAGCTAAATCTGTAATCATAAGAACAAATGATAAAGAAGAAAAAACCATTGAAGCAGAATATATAGTTGCAGCACCAGGAAGAGGAGGCGCTGAATGGCTTTCTGAACAGACCAGAAAGTTATCCATAAACACATATAACAATGCTGTTGATATAGGTGTGAGAGTAGAAGTTCCTAACAGCATTATGGATCATTTGACAAAGGACCTATATGAAGCCAAGCTTGTATATTATTCAGATACTTTTGACAACAAGGTAAGAACATTCTGCATGAATCCAGGCGGAGTAGTATCTCAGGAAAATTATGAGGGTGGTCTTGCTTTAGTAAATGGTCATAGCTATGCTGATGAAAGACTGAAAACTGATAACACCAATTTTGCCATGTTGGTTTCAACAAGGTTTACAGAGCCGTTTAAAGAACCCATCGAGTATGGAAAATATGTAGCAAGGCTGGCCAATATGCTGACAGGCGGAGGCATACTGGTTCAAAGGCTTGGAGATCTGCTTCAGGGAAGAAGAACAGACAGGGACAGATTGAAAAAGTCTACAACAATACCTACCTTGAAAAATGCAGTACCTGGAGATTTAAGCTATGTACTGCCTCATAGATATCTTGTATCCATTATAGAAGCCATGCAGGCCTTTGATAAAATAGCGCCCGGTTTGTATTCAAAAAATACTCTTCTGTATGGAGTAGAATGCAAGTTTTACTCCAGCAAAGTAGAGGTTAATAATAAATTTGAAACTGCAGTCAAGAACCTTTACACAATTGGTGATGGTGCAGGTATTACACGAGGGTTAATGCAGGCATCTGTGACCGGTATAGTTGTGGCAAGAGATATACTTAGCAAGATATGATAATTTTCTATATAAAAAATCAAAGATTTGCCATTGCAAAAAATCAAAAATCCAATTATAATATCATTATCTCACTTAATTCTGCATGTTAAAAAACACGTTAACTTAACATAAAATTGGAAGCAAAAAAATAAAAAAATAGTGTTGACAAAACGGTCTGAAACATGTAGAATGTATAAATGTGAGCGCTATGAATGACTCACAGATGATCCACTAGCTCAGTCGGTAGAGCACATGACTTTTAATCATGGTGTCCGGAGTTCGATTCTCCGGTGGATCACCATTCAAGTGGCCCGTTGGTCAAGCGGTTAAGACATCGCCCTTTCACGGCGGTAACAGGGGTTCGATTCCCCTACGGGTCACCATTATATATGGGCGCATAGCTCAGCTGGGAGAGCATCTGCCTTACAAGCAGAGGGTCATAGGTTCGAGCCCTATTGTGCCCACCATTTTTATAAAATCAGGCCCAGTAGTTCAGTTGGTTAGAATGCCAGCCTGTCACGCTGGAGGTCGACGGTTCGAGCCCGTTCTGGGTCGCCATTAAGTAGGCTGGTGTAGCTCAATAGGCAGAGCAGCTGACTTGTAATCAGCAGGTTGGCGGTTCGATTCCGTTCACCAGCTCCATCTAAAAAGATAACACTGCAAGTGATTGCAGTGTTTTTTTCGCATTTATGTGTTATTAGAGACAATCTTATTTGATTTTTCCGATTTGCAAAAATCCAAAAAGCTTTTAAGTGCAGGACTATGCTTTATACAATTGTTCCATAGAATGCTGATAGTCCTGCTTACTTTTCTCCCCTCAAAGGGAATGGCAGTGATTTTATAGTTGTCGAGAGCAGGTATTTTAGGCATTATAGCTATTCCGAGCTGTGCTCCTACAAATGAAGCCATGGAATTGCATTCATCAACTTCAAAAAAGATGTTTGGAACCATATTATATTTTTTAAACAAGGAATAGGTCTGAAAGTAAAGATCTGTTCCTTTTTTTATCATTATGAATTTTTCATTTTTGAAATCTTCTATTGTAACTGAGGTACGGCTTGCTAAAGGGTGGTTGTTGTATACGACAAGAAAAAGTTCCTGTTCAAATAAAGGAATGGACTCGATGCACTCGTTAGCTACAACAGTAGCTGGAGCGATGACAACATCAAGGGAGCCTTCTATCAGTCTTTTTATCAGCAAATCTGTCATATTAACCTGAAAGCTGAAACTGATATTACGATTGCCTCTATATATATAAAACTCATCTATTAAGCTAGGGATTGCATCAAAGCTGACAGTATAAATATATCCCAGGTTAATGTTTCCTCCGGAAGGATTATACATCTTGTTAATCTGAGCTTTACCCTGAATAAGTATGTTGAGGGCACTCTCAGCATATGGAAGAAAGGCTTCGCCGTATTCTGTCAATGAAACCTTTGTTCCTTCTTTTCTAAACAGAGGCACACCTAATCTATTGCTTAGCTGAGTCATTGCATAGCTTAGACTGGGCTGAGAAATATTAAGATTTTCAGCTGCTTTAGTGAAGTGAAGTGTATGAGCGATTTCAACAAAGTAACGTAGTTGCTGCAGGGTCATGACATCGCCTCCTGTGAAGCTCAATATTGCTTTATTTAAAGAGTTATATTTCTATTTCTAATACTTAAATAAGTCATAGAGAACTTTTATTACATTATATAAAATAAGTATTAGACAGTCAAGGTAAAAGAACTTATAATTATCATAAAATAAAGAATATTAATACATTTTATAACTTCATAAAATTTATGTGTTCACTTCAAACTATCTGATGAAATTTATCATTATACTTAATAAGAATAACCATATATGATGAACCATATGATCAATTCAAATTTTAATCTTCTTTTCTATAAACCATAATATATCATACTACTCCTACTAAAATCTCTCTTATACATTGAAAGCTTTTATTAATTAATATTTATTGTTAATACTTAATTATGTATATGGAAAGATATTATAACAAAATTATAGTATCGCTGAAGCAGGATTTTTCGGAAGGTTAGCAAGTTATTATATCTAACCGTATTTCAGCGTGTTTAATTATTTTGGAAGAGAACTATGAAGCGATTTGATAATAGTTATGGATGATTAAGCTGCATGGAAACTGTATCGGTCTATGTGGTTTGATTTATATCACATTTTTATATAAATAAGACGATGACTGTTCTTCCAACATATCAAATTTTCCGTGAACAAGAAATCAAATAATTAACTTTAATAATACATAGCAATAAGCTTTAATTTATAAAACTATAAAAACTAATGAAAGAATTGAGGTGATGAAGAAATGTTTATTTTTGATACTTCATAATCTGTGTCTTAACCTAAATTTATTTATTTTATCATGTTTTAGGATAGTCTGTATATTAAGTTTTCTATGAAAGGAAGTGAATGAAAAGTGAAAAGAAAAATAAATAAGCTTTTGGTACTGTTATTGATTATATCTATGATAATGTCATTGTTCCCAGTTACTGTTTTGGCATCTCCAATTTCACTCGATTTACCCTATCCACAATATGGGTACGCCCGAGCAAATAAACTTCCTATGACCGGTTATTTTAGCAAGTCTTTTTCTGTAAATGGTCAGATCCGTACAACTAAGATTTATATATCACCTGATGCTCCCATACGTTCTTATTTTACTGTAATTGCCGTTCCCGATGGAATAGATACTGAGGAGTTCTTGAGAGAAAGCGGTTGGATAGATTTAACCGACAAGAAAGAAGAAGGCTTATTCATACTTGAACCAGGAAGTAACGGTTGGGGTAGTTTCACTGCTGAGATGGAATATGTAAAACGAGCAATGGATTTCTATATTTCAAACGGTTATTTTTCAATCTTCGGTGAGCATTACCTAGTCGGATACGGAAACGGTGCTCCGGTTCTTGAAGCTTGGGCTGCAGCAAATCCATTGAAAGTGATTAGCCAAGTATATATAGATTCGAAAGGTTTGAATGCGGATTACTTAAAACAGTTTAAGACAATGGAATTCGGCGGCAAGAACGCTAATTATCTTGAAATCAAGTTCCCTGAAGGTTTCAAGAAAGTAACATATGATGAAGTAGTATTGCCGACCTGGTATATCCATCCTGATAAAAACAGCATATCTGACAGCCTAAATTACTGGAAGAATGCCAATGATTGTGTTGTAACACCAGTTCAGGACAAAACATTTGGTAATGTATTTAGGCAGAAAGAGGACTCTACTCGTTGGATGACTAATTATTCGGGTTCTATATCCAAGGTGGCTGTTCTGGAAAAGGAGGTTGATTATTTAGATAAGAAGTTAACACAAGACATAGATGATTTCCTCACTTATTACACTCGATATGAGAATGCGGTAGCATACGGAAATCAGCTGGTTGAGAGGGCAGATTATGAAAAGTTAGGGATAGAGATACACACAATGAAAGTAAACGGCCAAATCCGGGAATATATGGTATATGTGCCTGATACAGCAAAAAAGATATGGGGAGATGCTGCTCCTGTATTGTGGATTTGGGCGGGGAATAGTCAGACAGATAAGGTATTCCTTGATGCAACCCAGTGGTGGAAACCTGCACAGGAGAAAGGTTTTATACTTGTAATTCCTTGTGAGCAATACAGCTCTAGTTCCACTTCTGTAAGCCATAAGGATTGCGATCAGTTCTTTAAGCAACTAAAAGAAGTTATTATCAAGAATTATGGCGTTGATCCTACAAGGTTTTATTCTACAGGCCAGTCAGCAGGCAGCATGGTAACTCAAAGCTTTGCTGCTGCATTCCCTGAATACTTTGCTGCTGTGGCTTCTACATCGGCAGTATCCGCTCCGTCATCTCAGGGAACTGTAAGAATTGATGGATTAGGTGGAGAGGAATATCCTGCAAAGAATCTTATGATTCCTAACTATTTAATTTATGGCGCAGGTGACCTTACTATGATAGAAGGAGATTTATGGGATGATAAGGTAAATGATCTTGATAAGTGGGCTAAATACCACCTCACAGTTAATGGCTTTACATTGGAGGATGTGGATGATGTTAATGGTGTGGTAAGCGGATGGTATGACAGATACATAACTTGGACCTGGTCAAAGAAGTTTGACAATAAAGAAGTTCCTCTATTTAAAATGACCAAAAATATATATCGTTCGCACAACTGCATATACGAGGAAATGCCCATGCTTTTAGACTTCCTTGAACACTATAGCTGTGAAGTAGATGAAAACAACAATATCATACGCTGGTACAGCGAATCTAGCTTCAAAGTGAAAGGTGACAAGATAAGAATTAATTAATTCGCATAATTTATGCATTGTAAAGCCCGGGCCAGTGAAAAGAGTTAACTGACTCGGGCGGTACCAATATATATTTTCCAGAGAGGATGAACCATTTGCTTGTTTACTGCGCTGATAACAGTGAAATAAGTCTGTACTAAAGTTTTCATAAGGCAAGCGGGGTACTTAAAGGGTTAAAGAGTTCATTATAAAAAATAATAAGGGGGTAAAATTGTGTTAAAGCCTGGTAAGATTAAAAAATTAATTTCTTTCTTTATGGTCATAGCTTTGTTATTGCAAGGAACTGTTTTTGCTTTGCCATCTGATGAAAGATTGACTAAGGCTGAATTTGTTGCTGCAATTGCAGATTTCTTTCAATGGCCTCATCCAACTGAGTACAACGATATTTGGCATCCACCTATTAAACAGTTTAATGATGTAAAAACTTCAGATCTCTATGGCAAACAAATTGAATGCGCCTATGAGGAAGGAATAATTGAACCTGATAAGGAGGGTAATTTTAATCCTAATACTGAAATTACCCGTGAGGAAGCGGCTGTTATTTTGGTTAAAGCTTTTAAAATACCATTGACTGATAAGACAGTTATGTTTTCTGATAATGTAACCATAAGTCCAGAAGCTAGGTCTTATGTGAATACAATGGCAGATCTAGGATACATGTCTGCAAAAAAAGGCTCACTATTTATGCCAAAAGATCCTTTGACTAAATCTGAGTTTGAAAGAATCTTTGCAAAAATTACTACTACTATGGTTGCACCTGTCCAAGCATTGCCAAAAGCATATTATGAATCACCAAGGCGTTATATAAAACTTTACTGTCCTACACCGGGTGCTACAATTTATTTCACAACAGACGGTAGTGAACCAACAACTGAAAGTGATATATACACTGTAGAGACAAAGGGTCACATTATGGAGATGGTAGGAACAAGAGGAGGAAGCATGGAGGGGGTTGATCCCGAAAGGGAAGTAGTTTATAAAGCTTTTGCTGTAAAGGATGGAATGATACCCAGCACAATACAGACTTTCAAATGGCGACTCTACCGCCCTGCGAAAGATGATTTCCAAAGTGACTTAATACTTGAAAAGACTGAATCCAGCCCAGCTGTATATAGATTATACAATGACTCTGAAGCAGTGCGTCCAATGGCTTGGTATATTGAAGGAAAAGATAGGGGAATTCTTTATGATGCATTACAGACACCTGCTGATGCTGGAAATCTTAAAGAATATGTGGATAAAAATCTAGCAACCAAACCTTATATTTTAATTATAGGACATGAACATGGAGACCATGATGCTCAGGCACCTAACTTCCTGAAGGCGGGTGTGGAAGTATACCTGAATAAACGTGGCTGGTCTTCTACTGCAGGTTCAGGTGGCCCATTTGCTCCTATCTTCCCAACTGCAGAGGATCAAGCTAAGGTTAAGGATATAGAAGAAGGAATGCAATTTGACCTAGGCGGAGGTATAATATTTGATGTTTATGCTATACCAGGACATGCAAACGGCAATATTGCATTGCATGATAAAAAGAATGGTCTTTTATTCGCATCTGATTTCTATGGCTGCACTCGTGCTGGTTCAGCTGATAATGTAGGTGTAAGTGGGGTAAAAGCTGATTTGCTCCTTTCATTTGTTCAGCAGGTTTATTCTAAATATACAAAAGATGGCGGCAAGGTAGATATGTTGTTTACCGGACATGATGAAAGTCCTCTTGGAGATTACAACCTAAGGCTTTTCGAAGCAGCATTGCAGCAGGTAATAGATAATGGCGAAGCCGGATGCATGCCTACCCTCCGAACTAATGACGCGCCTAACTCCAGAACAACAATGATAGGCGACATGTGGAAGGACGGAACCAATTGGATATCTTTGAAATTAGCAGGCATAATGGGTGATGATACAGAATACCTTACAAACAATTCAATAGCTAACTATAATGGAAAAGACGGGTATTTAAAATATTCAGTACTATCTAATATAGAGATTGAAGGTGGAGAACTGATTGGAACAACTGTTGAATGGGCTCCTCCAACCACGTTTGAATGGGCTGGCAAGAAGATAACAGTATACAATTCTTTGACCAATAGGTTTGATCCTTGGACATTTAATTATACAATAAAAGTACCTAAGTCACAGAAAACTATTACTGTTATGCCTACAACAATGTCAACAAAGGTAACTTCAATCAGATTGAATGATAAAGAGATAGGCTATCGTTCAAGAAACGAGATACCTGTTTCTGATGGGGCAGTTTTCACAATCACTGTTGTGGCACCAGATAAAACTACTGCAAGCACTTATACTTTCACAATAAAAAATTAGCTAGCTATTAGTAAAGTCAAAAGAGGAGCTATATTGCATTTATTGCAATTATAGCTCCTCTTTTAACTACTGGAATATTTATATGTAAGTTTTTAGTCAGGCTATTTAATTTTTAGCTTCTGTATTAAAAACTTGAATTTTATTTAGAATATAGCATTACTTATCAGAGCATCGGAGTAGTTGCATAAAAAGAGTCTGGTCATAAAGAATTTCTATAGCATTATATAAAATAAGTATTGGACTGTGAAGTAAATAAAACTTATAATTGTTATAAAATAAAGAATATTTGCGCAAATGGTAAATTGGAGATTATCTAACTTATTAATAATTTAACTTGCCTAGCAAGATTATGATTAAACACCTTTCATTTAATTCATTGCTAAATTACTTTTCTGTATTGGGACTCTTCACGTAGAAATTTTATTATTTATTCCATAAGAAAAGACAGTAACCCAATTTACTTAAAAACTACTTATGAAGGAAGGTGCTCAATATGAGAACAATAAAAATTGCATTAATAGGAGCAGGCTACGGGGGAGTTCTACATGCAAATGGCTACGGTAAGGTCAGTAAAGTACCAGTAAAGATTAAAACTATAGTCGATGCCTGTGATATGGGGAAAGCACAGAAATTTGCTGAAGCTTATGGAATTGAAAATGTAACAATGCATATAGAAGATGCACTTGACGATCCGGATATAGATATTATTGACATTTGTACTCCTCCTATATCTCATGTGGATATAACAATGAAAGCTTTGAAAGCCGGTAAACATGTTATCTGTGAAAAACCATTAACCGGTTATTTCGGAGAGGAAGACGATGAAAAACCTATAGGAATTAAAGTTCCTAAAGCAAAGATGTATAAGAAGGTTATTGAACAGGTAGAAGAGCTGAGAAAGGTTGTGGAAAGCAGCAACAAGCTTTTTATGTATGCAGAGAACTTCGTATATTGTCCTTCAGTTATAAAATCAGCAGAAATCATCAGAAGCAAGAAGAGCAAAATTCTCTTCATGAAAGGCGAAGAAAGTTTAAGAGGTTCTTCATCACCTGTAGCGGGTCACTGGGATAAAACCGGCGGCGGTTCCCTCATAAGAATTGGCTGCCACCCTCTGACAGGAATACTGTGGCTGAAGCAAGTAGAAGCTGAGGCAAGAAATGAAGAAATTCATGTGGTAAGCGTAACAGCTGATATGGGCAATACAACCACTAATCTTACAGAATATGAAAAAAGACATCTAACTATCAAACCATATGATGTTGAAGAATTTGCAAATGTAACCCTGACTTTCTCTGACAACTCAAAGGCTATCATCATAGCCAGCGATAACGTGTTAGGCGGCACAAAAAATTATATCGAGATCTATGCTAATGACGGTACCCTGATTAATAACATAACTCCCGCAGATAATCTAAGGGTTTACTTCCTGGATCAGGAAGGCATAGAAAATGTACAATTTTCAGAGATGCTGCCTGAGAAAACCGGTTGGAATAATTTGTTTGTTTGTGATGAAATACTGCGAGGCTATGTATATGAAATGCAAGACTTTGTTGAATGTGTTGCCTATGGCAGAAAGCCTGTTTCCGGTTTTGATTTGGCTTATGAAGCCATAAAGATTATATATGCTGCATATCAATCTGCAGAAGAGGGAAGGAAGATTGAATTATAGCGTATATTGATTTAGAAATGAAGAATCCGAAGTAATAATAGAAGTTTCTGGGATATTTATAGTTGCTGATCAGAAATAAACTTACAAAAAAATCCATAGACAATTTCTATCAAATTATACAAAACCGGTATTAGACAGTCAAATTAATATTATTTAGAATTAAATTGAAATAAAAAATATTTAATTAATTAAAGGGGGGAGAAGCATGAACCTTCCATCAAAGGTAACCATTTGTGAAGTTGGCCTTCGTGATGGTCTGCAGAATGAAGCAAAGATATTGCAAACCTCAGAAAAGCTGGAGATAGCCAATGAGCTTATAGATGCCGGTTTCAAGGTAATTGAATTAGGTTCATTCATGAGTCCGAAGGCAGTACCTCAAATGGCAGATACCGATGAGCTTTACAAGCATTTGAATCAAATTAAAGGGGTAGAGCTTAGGGCATTGATTGCCAATAAAAAAGGTATAGAAAGAGCGATAAACTGCGGATGTCGCAAGGTCAAGCTTAATGTATCTGCAAGCCGAGGACATAACCTGGCAAATTTGAACATGACACCTGAACAAAGTGTTGCTGGTTTTAAGGAAATTGTTGACATAGCAGCACAACATGGCATTGAGGTGTCAGGATCCATATCTATGCCCTTTGGATCTCCGTGGGAAGGCAATATACCACTAGAAGATGTCCAAAGCATAGTCGAAGCATACCTGAATGTAGGAGTAACCGAAATATCCCTGTCGGATGCTTCTGGAATGGCTGTACCAAACCAGGTTTACGAAATGTGCAGCAAGATGAAAGAACGCTATCCACAGGTAAGATGGTGGCTCCATTTCCATAACACAAGAGGAATGGCTATGGCCAATATCCTAGCTGCAATGCAGGCTGGCATAACTCAATTTGACTCTTCCTTCTGCGGCTTGGGCGGTTGCCCTTTTGTTCCTGGAGCAGCGGGGAATGTCTCATCCGAAGATGTGGTACATATGATGGATGAGATGGGAATAGAAACAGGCATCGATATTATTAAGCTGATAGAGATTTCTAAGAAGGTAAGGCAAATGGTAGGCCACGATACTGATTCCTATATACTTAAGGCAGGTCGTTCTAAGGATTTAATTAAAAAATAAAACCAACACACATAGAAAAGGAAAAACATTTAATTAGGGGGAATTGATATGAGCAGGATGAATTCAATGGATGAAGCCTATGCGAAACTTACTCAGGATCAGATTGACGAAATAGAGGAGAAGTTTGCAAGGGCTGATGCTGCACAAAAGATATTTGAAAAATGGAGCCAGGAGGAAGTTGATCGCACCATCAGAGCTATAGCATGGAAGGTTGCAAATACTCAGACTTTTAGAGAACTGGTTAAAATGAGCATTGAAGAAAGCGGTATGGGCGATCCTGTAACCCGTGAGAATAAGAAATACAAGATTAGAGGTGTGCTGAGGGACGCACTTCGTCAGAAGAGCGTAGGTATTATCGAAGAAATACCAGAGAAAGGTATAGTTAAGTATGGAAAGCCTGTTGGAGTAATTGCTTGTGTTATACCAGCTACAAACCCAGACCTAACACCAGCAGGCAATGCTATATATGCACTTAAAGCCAGAAACGCTATAATTTTCTCACCCCATCCGAGAGCAGTTAAGACAGGTGGACGCACAGTTGAGCTTATGCGTGAAGGATTGAGACAGGTAGGTGCACCTGAAGATTTAATTCAGATCATAGGTACTGGAAAAGCAAAAATAAATAGAGCTATGTCTGAAGCACTCAATACTAAATGCGATTTGGTAATTGCTACTGGCGGACAGGGTGTTGTAAGAAGAGCATATTATTCAGGTACTCCAGCTTATGGCGTAGGTGCAGGCAATGCCACTATGATTTGGGATGAAACAGCTAAGCAGGACCTTCACAAAGCTGCATACAACACTATGCTTTCCAAAACATCAGATTTCGGCTCTGGATGCTCTGCTGATGGCAACATAATTATTCATGAGAGCATCTATGAAGATGCAATTAAGGAATTGATTGCAGTAGGAGGCTATTTGCTAAACGAAGAAGAGCAGGAAGCTATCAAGAAGATCATGTGGGATGAAGAGTGCCACCGTTTACCAGATTCAGTAGCTCAATCACCTCAGAGAATGGCTGAGCTAGCAGGATTCTCCATACCTGAGGATCGCAAGTTCCTTATAGCTAAGGGCACAGGCTCCTACACAACAAGCTATGAGGATGTATGGTGCAGAGAAAAATTAACAACTCTATTGGCAGTACACAAATACGAAGGTGAATTCCAGAATGCTAT
>Ga0134092_1000117_pt1 | contig 78210 bp, 66 predicted proteins | sample 3_6taG_FD_94454 | JGI IMG/M metagenome (GOLD analysis project Ga0134092, IMG submission 94454) | Switchgrass degrading microbial communities from high solid loading bioreactors in New Hampshire, USA - 3_6_20_6_A3 metaG | ecosystem: Engineered > Bioreactor > Semi-continuous > Anaerobic >... | reverse complement strand
GAATTTTGAATTCTTTGAACAAACAAATTATGATTTCAATGTAGTCTTTTTACCTGGAACAGATTTTATAATTAAGTTTGTTTATAATGCAGCTGTATATGATATAAAGGATGTTGAAAACATGAAAGAGCATTTTATGAACTTGACAATAAATATAGCAAAAGGCTCTGAAGTGACAATTGGGAATTTGGATTTAATATCTGATGAAGAAAAGAGAAAGATATTATTTGATTTTAATGGTGAAGTTCATGATTATTCTGGAGAAACTATACTCAGCTTATTTGAAAAACAGGTGAAGAAAACTCCGGAAAACATAGCACTGGTGTTTGGCAATTCTACACTTACATACGGACAATTAAATGAAAAATCCAATCAACTGGCAAGGAAGTTAAGGCAAATAGGAGTTAAGCCTAATAATACGGTAGGACTTATGGTAAAACCTTCAATTGAAATGATAATTGGAATAATTGGTATTCTAAAGGCAGGGGGAGCTTATGTTCCGCTTGACCCACAGTATCCCTCCGAAAGAATTAAGTATATGCTGGAAGATAGTGGAGTTGCATTGCTATTAACACAGTCTGAGATTGCTAAAATTATTGAATTTGATGGAGAAGCTCTTGATATAACTGATGATGAAATATATAAAGGTGATTCTTCAAACCTTGAAAATGTTAATACAATTGAGGATTTAGCTTATATAATGTATACATCGGGTTCAACAGGTATGCCTAAAGGTGTATTGATAGAGCATAAAAGTGTAGTGGACTTTATTGAAGGAATGTCAGAGCAGATTAATTTTAGTGAGGGAAAGTCAATATTGGCAGTTGCAACTATATGCTTTGATGTATTTGTCTTAGAGACTTTGTTACCACTGTCAAAAGGCCTTAAGGTAGTAATTGCAGATGAACATCAGCGGAAGGATCCTAAGTTGTTGGCAGAATTAATAGCAAGGAATAAAATCAACATTTTGCAAACTACACCATCAAGACTAAAACTTCTTACAGAAATAAAGGATCTAGATTTTTTTGGTGTATTGGATGAATTAATTGTAGGAGGTGAAGTATTTCCTTCAGAGCTATTAAAAGTACTGCGCAAAAACCTGAAGGCAAAGATATATAATGTTTATGGTCCGACTGAAACTACGGTTTGGACAACTGTAAAGGAGATTTCAGATTTTGAATCAATTAATATAGGTAAGCCAATTGCCAATAGGCAAGTCTATATATTAAACAAAGATAATTGTATTCAGCCGATTGGAGTGCCTGGAGAGATATTTATATCAGGAAACGGTGTGGCAAGAGGATACCAAAATAAACCGGAACTTACAAAGGAGAGATTTGTTCCAAATCCTTATATGCCTGGGAAATTAATGTACAAAACGGGAGATATGGCAAAATGGCTTCCTAATGGAGAAATAGAGTTTTTGGGAAGAGTTGACTTTCAAGTCAAAGTAAGGGGATATAGGATTGAGCTTGCGGAAGTAGAAAGTCAAATGGCAAAATATGATTTAATAAAAAAAGTTGTGGTCACAGCTAATAAACTTGATGAAAATAATAATTATCTATGTGCTTACTATATATCTGATAGAGAATTGGCTACATCGGAAATAAGAGAATTTTTATCAAGGATGCTTCCTGATTATATGATTCCATCATATTTTATCAGGATGGAGCAATTTCCATTAAACCCTAATGGAAAAATAGACAGAAAGTTGCTGCCGTTACCACAGGACATTATTAATACAGGAAGTGAATACGTTGCACCAAGGAATGAAATTGAAGAAAAACTTGTTGATATATGGTGTGAAACACTTAGTGTGAAAAGAGTAGGCATTAATGATAATTTCTTTGATTTAGGTGGTAATTCGGTTTTGTTAGTACGAATATATTCGCAAATAGAGGAACTATATCCTGGGGTCGTTACGGTTGTTGATCTTTTTACATATCCAACAATTTCGAAACTTGCTGCTTTTATAAAGGATAAAAAATCAGCAATAAGTAAAAATATTCAGTTTAATATTATTGAGTTCCCTGAGGTATATTTTAAGGAAGAGAATGAGAAAAGTAAAAAGTTGATATATGAGTTTGCTATAGATGGAGTAAATTTCGAGAAGATAAAGGATATATCTATAAAAGAAAATACTAATTATAGAAATGTAATCCTAGCAGTCTATATACAATTATTCTATGAAATAACAGAAAACTCTCAAATGTCATTCTATGTGATGTTTGACAATGCAAATGAAGTTATACAGTTAGATATTGATCTAAATGATGTATCTGATTTTCAACAGCTCATTAAATTAGTAATTGAAAGAAAGAATTTAAGTAGTAAAAAAATATATAGGTTGAAAGAACTAATTGAAGTAGCTCCAGCCAAAAAGCCTGGGTATATTAGTACTTTTATATATTGTAGAGAACTATTTACTGAAAATGTAAATTTGTTGGATGCTTATGATATTATATTTGCTATTGAAGAAATGGATAATGGGGTTAATATACGCTGTGAGTTTGATGAAAGTAGGATGAATAACGATAAAATGCTGGAACTAACTAATATGTATTTGCAATTAATGGATATTTTCACAGATTCTTATCAATTTGATTAGTTTTATTTGAGTTGCAAAATTACATTTAGGGGGAAATATAATGGCAATAAAGCTTTTAAACGTAAATAGCAGTAAAACTAATGCTTGTTCTGAGCAGAAAATAAAGATAAGAGAAATTTCAACAAAGGAAATTGCAATAATAGGTATGGCTGGAAAGTTTCCGATGGCAGAAAATGGACTTGATGAGTTTTGGACTAATATTAGAAACGGAAAAGACTGTATTACTAAATTTCCGGAAAGCAGAAAAAGAGATACGGATTATTTTATTAAACTTGTAGGTATGGATGAAAGTAACATTAGTTATATGGAAGGGGGATATCTTGAATCAATTGACAAGTTTGATTATAATTTCTTTCAATTATCACCTAAGGAAGCAAGTCTTATGGATCCTAATCAAAGACTTTTTTTGGAAACAATATATGCTGCTATTGAGGATGCAGGTTACGGTGGAAAGAAAATTAGAGGAAGCCGTACAGGTATATATTTGGGATATTATGAGGACGGCTATACGTACAAACAGGCAATTTCATATATTGCTCCTTCCCTATATTCTATGTCCATACCGGGAAATCTATCTGCAATAATTGCGAGTAGGGCTTCATATCTATTGGACCTTAAAGGACCATCCATGTTGGTAAATACAACTTGCTCATCATCACTAGTTGCTATTCATTTAGCATGCCAAGCAATTAGAAATGGTGAATGTGATATGGCTATTGCAGGTGGAGTTAAAATAAATCTGCTACCTATTGTGTTTAAGAATATTAAAGATATAGGAATAAGATCTTCAGACAATAGAACGCATACCTTTGACGATAACTCGGATGGAACAGGCTGGGGAGAAGGTGTTGCGGCAATTGTATTGAAAAGTTTAAGCAGGGCAATTGATGATGGTGACAATATATATGCTGTAATAAAAGGAAGTGCAATAAACCAAGATGGAAACTCTATTGGTATAACGGCTCCAAATCCCAATGCACAGATGGATGTAATAATAAGAGCATGGAAAGATGCGGGAATAGAGCCAGAATCAATTTCTTATATAGAGGCTCACGGAACCGGTACAAAACTTGGAGACCCGATTGAAATTGAAGGTATATCAAAAGCATTTAGTAAATATATAGATGCAAAACAGTTTTGCGCTATAGGATCTGTAAAAAGTAATATAGGACATCTTGACAATTTGGCAGGTTTGGCAGGAGTAATTAAGTCAGTGCTTTCTTTGAAGAATGAGGAAATACCAGCAACAATAAATTTCTCACGACCTAACAAAAATATAGATTTTGTTAATTCACCTGTTTTTATATGTGATAAAGTTTTGGAGTGGAAAAGGAAAGAAGGAAAGGTTAGAAGGTGTGGAGTTAGTTCTTTCGGTTTAAGTGGTACAAATTGCCATTTAATTTTGGAGGAAGCACCTCAAAGATATTATGTGCAAGTGCAACAAGATAATAGGCCACAGGTATTAGTGTTGTCAGCAAAAAATATGAATGTTCTTAAAAATATTGTGAAAAAATATAGGGATTATTTGGGTGAAAAGGGTGATGTAAGCCGAATATGCTATACTGCAAATACAGGGAGAGAGCATTATAATTGCAGGTTTGCAATGGTTATAAAGAATTTTGATGATTTGAAGGAAAAGTTGCGAAATTTATTAAATTTAGATGTAAGTTTAAATGGTGATATAAAAATCACTGATGGAGTGTATATTGGTGAAATTGAGAGGAATAATAATGAAAAAGCTGTTGAAAGTATAGAAGAAATAGAAAGAATAAAGAAATTAAGTGTGGAGGCATCTTCAAAAATTAGAGAGTATATAGAAAGCGGAGAAGATAATGTAGAATTGCTATATGAGATATGCAAATTGTATGTAAAGGGAGCAAACATAGATTTTGATGAATTATATAGAAATAAAAAGATTACTAAAGTAAGTCTGCCTACTTATCCTTTTGAAAGAACTAGATGTTGGCTTGACAAAGTTGATTTGAATATAGAGAAGGAAGATATTGTCCTTAAAGGAAAAGAAGATGGAGAATATAGCGAAATTGAAAGAAATATAGCTTGTGTCTGGGCTGAAGTTCTAGGTTTGGAAGAGATAAATATAAATGAGTCATTTTTTGAATTGGGTGGCAATTCTATAAACGCTATAGAAGTATTAGCAAAGCTCAAAGATAAATATGATGTTAGTATGAATAATATTTTTGAATATCCTACTGTATATAGCCTTGCCCAAAGTATATCTTTAAAAAATGACAGTGTAAAACTCAGAATTGAGCAAATAAAAGAATTACTTTTAAATAACTTGGATCAAAGGCATGAAGATCTGCCGGAAATGGAAGATTATAATCAAAAATTAGCAAAATATAATGAAACTGATTTGCTTCAGAAGAAAAACTATGAGAATATTTTATTGACAGGTGCAACAGGCTTTCTCGGTTCCTACTTGCTTCGTGATTTGCTGATGAATACAAATTCAGTAATTTATATAATGGTACGGGGTAAGGATTATGAAGAAGCAAAACAGAAATATGAAAGTAAATTTAGTTACTATTTTGGTGAAGATTTAATTGCTAAATATAGTGAAAGGGTAGTTATTGTAAACGGAGATTTGAGATATGACCATTTTGGCCTTGATATAGACTTATATAATGATTTGGCAAGAAAAATTGATTGCATAATTCATTCCGCTGCTATAGTAAAACATTATGGTATTTACAGCGAATTCTATGAAATAAATGTTAAGGGCACAGAAAGATTATTAAGATTTGCGCAAACAGGTCGAGATAAAGACTTTAATCATATATCTACAACAGGTATTGCATTTGCCAATATTGAAGGAAGGGAACGAGTACTTTTTACTGAATATGACTTTGATTTTGGTCAGAAATTAACCAATGTATATACGCAAACTAAATTTCTTGCTGAAGAAATAGTTTATAAAGCAAGGGAAAATGGGTTAAATGCAAATGTATTTAGAATTGGAAATATTGTTGGTGATTCAAAAACTGGAGTATTTCAATTAAATATTGAGGAAAATGCAGTTTATTCCTTGTTACGCTCGCTGATTAAATTAGATTATATACCAAATTGGCATTATAATAATATGGAGATTTCTTTCATTGATTACATAAGTAGGGCGATTGTGTTATTATTTAACAGGTTAGAAGTGATGAATCATACTCATCATATTTATAATCCAAATTTGGTGAATATAAACAACCTTTGTGGAGTATTTTCACATTTGGGTTATAGTAAAGAAAGTATGCAATTAGTTGATTATTTGGATTATCTATATGATATATATAGAAATAGTGAAAATAATACTTTAAAGAAAATGGTTGAAGTTATGTTTTTACACTTGGGTATTTTTGATGAAGAAGTGAATAGAACGGAAATTATTTTAAGATGTGATAAAACCAGGTTGATACTGAGTAAATTGGGATTTGAATGGCCTGAAATAAATGAAGAACATATAAAAATGATGATTGACTACTGTAAAAAAGTTAATTTTATATAAAAAAAGATAAGTATGTTTAAGGTCTATTTATAGCAGGTTGATTTTTGTGAGTTTATATTTAAATTAATAAATACAATTGCTTTAAGGGGGATTTAAATTGAATTTGGGGTTGTTAAAGAATAGGAACTTCTTATTTTTTATATTGGGTAATGGTATTTCATTAATTGGTGATGACTTCTTGGCTGTAGGGCTTTCACTGTATGTTCTTAGTTTAACAGGGTCAGCCAGTCAATTTGCAACTGTCTTGGCAGTATCAATGCTTCCTACTGTATTTTTATCGCCAATAACGGGTCCGATTATTGATAGAATTAATAGAAAATTTATTTTAATACTCAATAATATGCTCCGAGGGGCAATAATGATTGCAGCATTTATATATTTATCATTCTGCAAAGCTAATCTAATGGAAATATATATAGTGTCTTTTATTTTTGGAATATGCACCAGTTTTTACCAACCCGCTGCTATGACAATAATACCATCAATATTGGAAGAAAAAGATTTAGTACATGGTAATTTGATGAGTTCTATTGTTAATCAGATTTGTAATGTTACAGCTCCAATTGTAGCAGCATATGTATATACTTTTTTTGGACTCAAGGCAATATGTTTAGTAGATGGAATAAGTTTTATTGTTATGGGGCTCATTATTTTATCCATAAAAATAAAACCTAAACAGGATAAAAAAGAAAAGAAAATATTTAAAAGTATTGCAGATGGATTTAGGTTATATAAAGATAAAGAGGTACTAAGTATCAGTTTAAATGCTTTACTGACTCATATGTTAATAGTGCCTGTTTTTAGTATAGGATTTCCATATATTATAAAGAGTATATTCCAGGGAAATGATATTAACTATGGTACCATTCAAACTATATGTACTATAGGGACGCTACTTACTTTTATTTCTGTTCCATTTATAAATAAAAGGTATAATAATTTACAAGCATTAAATGTTACTATGTGTGGAATGTTAGGGGCAATATCAATACTTTTTACTCTAAATATAAAGAAACTTTTTAATTTTATGACTACAAGCAATTTAGGAATGATTATATATTTATCAATAATTGGCTTTATGTTTTACTTTTTCTTTTCTACATATTTAGTATTCTATACTTCTTTTGTTCAAAAAAAAGTCATGTCGGAGTATTTAGGAAGATTTTATGCTTTGCTTGAGATGCTTATCGCAATAGGAGGAGTAATTGGAAGCAAATTGTATGGATTTGTTTTTGACATAAACTTTTCATTTTATCCAATATTGATTGCTTGTATTGGAATGATAATTAAATTGCTATTGAATCTTATGATTACGGTAGATAAGAAGATAAGTGTGAAAGCAGAAGTATAAAATTTTTAAAACTATTTTATTTAATTATTTTATAATTAAATTTATTTGTGTTAGCCAGGAGGTATAGGCTTGGGGATTATTGTAAAATTTATAATTACTAATATAAAAGAAAAAAAATTCAGAACTTTTCTGATAGTTTTTTCAATAACTATTTCTACTGCTTTATTCCTTTCAGCAAGAGCATTATTGGATACCATGTTAAATGAATCTATAAACAGCATGAAGAGCTATTACGGAAATTGTGACCTGATTATTAGTGCCGATGAAGATTCTCCTTCTCAGATATTTTACACAAAAGGGGCAGAAGAATATAAGGAGGATTTTGAATATATTATTGGTACGCTTGGAGCAAATGCAGTATTCAAGTCTCAAGATGATGAATTTGTCAGATTTGATTTAAGGGGAATAAATTTGGAAGATCAGGATAAGCTCAATCCCGTTATATATGCACAAACACACAATCTCTATCCCTTTAGTGGAAGGAAAATTATAATAAATTTAGATACTGCCCAAAGGCTTAACTTAAGTTTAGGAGACAATATTGAGCTTGAGATAGACGGAATAAAGAGAAATTTCATTATATCCGGAATTGCGGAAAATGAAGGATTTTTTCAGCAAAGGGAAGTAATTAGTGCCATTGTTCCTAAAAACACATTGGCTTCGTTTTATAATGCGGACATGAGAGTTTCTGCAATTTATTTAAAGCTTAAGGATATATCAAAAAAGAATGCTTTAATAAAAGAATTATCAAAGGCATACAAGCAATATGATGTTCGTGAACCCTTTACCGAAGAAGAAATAAAACAGACTTTAAATGCGATAAGTACACCATTTTCACTAATAGTTGTAATACTATTGTGCACCACCATGTTTATTATATATTCTTCCTTCAAAGTAATAACCTTAGAAAGACTACAGGTAATAGGAACCTTTAGAAGTATTGGAGCTACAAGAAAAGCCACCGATTTTATCCTTATAGCTGAAAGCCTTGTGTATGGAATAATAGGGGGAATAAGCGGAATAATACTTGGAATAGGTGCTTTATACTTGATGAAGTTAATATTATTGCCTGATTCTACCGTTGCTTTTCCGTTTACCTTGCAGCATATTTTAAGTGCATTTTTTGTTGCATGTTTAATTACTTTGCTAAGTACAATTCTACCTATAATTAGAGTTTCAAAAATTCCTTTGAGAGCTATTGTTTTAAATGATATTGAAAAAAAGCCTAGGACGAGGAAATGGGATTTTTGGATAGCTATTCCTATGTTAATCGTTACTATTGTTGTTCCTCGTATTGTTCCAAAGAATATAGCTTTCATCGGTAATGCAATTTGTGCAGTTATTCTCGTTTTGGCAGTGGTGCTGATTATTCCCTATGTAGTTTCATTGTTTGTTAAAATTTTTGAAAGAGTGTATATTCTTGTTTTTGGGAATATAGGTATACTGGCAGCTAAGAATTTAAAAGACAACAAAAGTGTTTTAAACAACATTTCTTTGCTTGCAATAGGGCTTTCAAGTTTACTTACCATGAATACTGTGAGTCATGACGTAGTCACATGGATAGTCGACCATTATAATACAAGACTTTATGATATCATGCTGGAGGATAGGAAAGCTGATAAAAATCTGGAACAGCTGCTTCGCAAAGTTGACGGCGTTAAAGATGTGTACAGCATATATGAGACTTATAGTGTTGAGGTAGAAGGATTCAATTATAGAATCAGAACTGTTCAAGGAGTCGATAAAAACAAATTTCTTGATTATTGGGATATGGATATTGAAGGGGATAGGGAAAATCAAATAAACAGGCTTGATGAAGGAAGAAATATATTGATTACCAATTTGCTAAAAGACGCTTTGGGAGTAAAACAAGGGGATGAAATAACTTTAAAATTGGGAAATGTAAGTAGAACGTTTAAAATTATTGGGTTCTATAACACGAGGATATTTAGCGGAAATTGTGCATTGGTTTCCGAAAGGTATCTTAAATCAGACCTTCAAGCAAGATATTACAGCAGGGTATATATTAAAACCTATAAAGACCCTAAAGAGGTAGAAAGGACGTTAAGGGAAAAATTAATCAGGAGAAAAACTACAATTAGTAGAATTGAAGCCCTTAAAGAATCTGAATTGGCAGGGAATAGAAGGTTGTTTTCCATTTTGGATATGTTCTCAATATTTACACTGCTTATCGGTATACTAGGTGTATTTAACAATCTTATAGTAAGTTTTTTGGAAAGAAAGAGATCTTTTGCAATGTTTCGTTCTATTGGTATGAGCAGGTCACAGATATTGAAGATGTTATTTTTGGAAGCATTGAGTGGCGGAATCATCGGTGGAATTATGGGGGTGGCAACAGGAGTTATAATGGTATCCGATATGCCCTATGTAATGAAATCGATTAATCAGACCTTGGAAATAAAAATTTCTCCATACTATCTGTTTATATATTTTGTGGTGGGTGTAGCAATTACTGTTCTGGCGTCGGTTGCACCGGCAATGAAGACATCGAAATTGAATATTATTGAAGCTATAAAATATGAGTAGCCTTATGTAATTTATTTTTGGGTTAAGGGGGTTAAAGGTGTTTTGAATCCGGTAGTTGAGATAACCGATCTTTATAAAACATATAAACTTGGAACTGTAGATGTTGAAGTGCTAAAAGGCATTAATCTTTCCATTCAAAGCGGTGAATTTGTATCTATTATGGGACCTTCCGGTTCGGGTAAAAGTACTCTTTTATATTTAATTGGAGGTTTAGATAAACCCACTTCCGGAAGTGTCAAAATAAACGGCAAAGAACTGTCTGTCATGAAGGACAAAGATGAAAGTGTAATGAGAAGAAGAGAGATTGGGTTTGTGTTCCAGTTTTATAATCTCATACCCAACTTAAATGTGGAGGAAAATATTATGCTTCCAATTCTATTAGATGGTAAAAAGATAAAAGATTACAGAAAGAAGCTGGATGTACTTCTTGAAATTGTAGGTTTGTCGGACAGGCGCCACCACACACCCAGGGAATTATCGGGTGGACAGCAGCAAAGGGTAGCAATTGCCAGAGCGTTAATAAACGAGCCTGATATTATTTTGGCCGATGAACCTATCGGCAACTTAGACAGTAAATCGGGAACGGAAATCATGCTTCTTTTAAAGAGGATAAACCAGGAAAAGGGGAAGACAGTAATACAGGTTACTCATTCAAAAGAAGCAGCAGAATACGGCAATAGAATAATACATGTGAAAGATGGGAGAGTTGAAGCATTATGAGAAAGATATTGGGAATGATATTGGTTGCAGCGATGCTTTTTATGCCCGGCTGCAGTGAAAAAAAAGAGAATTCCACGCCAACATCTTCCGATGTCGTGGAAAGACTTACAACGGTGGATACTTTCGGGATTGTTAAAGCAAAGGATGTTAAGGACATTTATGTAGATTTTCCTGCTATTATTGAAGATATACCTATCAAGAATGGACAGACGGTTAATAAAGGTGATGTGCTTTCGGTAATAAATTACGATGAATTTAAAAGTCAAATAAACTCTACTGAAGTTGAAATTAATTCGTTAAGGCTTGAGATAGAGAACAATCAACTGGAGATGAAGAATACGCAACTTACCTTGGAAAAATTAAAAAAGGATTTGAAGGAACTGCAGGACTACTTAAAAAATAACAATCATCCCGACATAAAGCAGTTGATGAGTGATTTGGAAAATGCCAAGAAAATATACGAAGATTCTCTTGAGGATTTACAAACATGTGAAGAACTATTTAAAGCAGGAACTGCATCGAAAGAAGAAGTGGAGATGCATGAGAGAAATGTTGAGAAAAGCAAAAAATCTGTAAAGGATATAGAGACATCTATTGAGAAAACTAAATATAACCTTCAAAAAGAAATTGAAAATTTAGAACTCTCAATTAATCAAAATAACGTCAAATTGGATAGTTATAAAAACTCAAAAGCTATTTGTGAAGAAAAGATTAAAAGCCTTGAAGAGAAGATTGAATTGATGAACAATAAGATTAGCAAAAGTTATATAAAGGATAATACAATAATATCCGATATGGAAAAAGCCATAGTTTATGATTTGAATTATGTTAAAGGAGAAAGCATAAATACAACCAAAAAGGTATTAAGTATGGTTGATTTAGACTCAATGATAATTGAAGCCGATGTTCCGGAAGAATTTATAAAGGACGTAAAAGTAGGCTCAAAAGTTAAAATAATTCCACAAGCAGACAAGTCTAAAGAGTACAGCGGTAAAGTTGCATATATTTCGAATACAGCTAAAGAGAAAAACGGAGAAACAATAGTTACGGTAGAAATTGATATTGAAGAAAATGATGGTTTTTTAAAGCCTAATTTTAATGTTAATATAGAGATAAGTACGGAGTAAGTTTTAGTATAGTCTAGAATTTTAGGAGGATATATAAATGACCAAACCAATTATCGGAATACCCATGGGAGATCCTGCAGGAATAGGCCCTGAAATAGTAGTAAAAGCTCTAAAGGAGAAAAAAATATATGAAGTATGCAATCCAGTGGTTATAGGAAGTAAGGATTCAATTTTAAAAGCTATGTCGGTATGTGGATTGAAAACGGAATTAGTTATAATAGACGATATACATAATGTAAATCCAAGTCCGGATGCCTTATATCTGATAGATGATGAGACAGTGGATACCGGTGAGATTGAATACGGTAAAGTACAAGCTATGGCCGGAAAGGCGGCATATAATTATATAAAAACTTCAATTGATTTGGCCATAAAAGGAAAAATCGATGCTGTTGCTACAACTCCCATTAACAAGGAGTCGCTAAAAGCTGCAGGGGTTGATTATGTCGGACATACGGAAATTTTTGCAGGTCTTACCGGGACTTTAGATCCGCTAACCATGTTTGAGGTAGGAAATTTAAGGGTTTTCTTCTTGAGCAGGCATGTATCATTGAGAAAAGCTTGTGACATGGTTACTAAAGAAAGAGTCTTAGATTATATCATAAGGTCGTCAAAAGCATTAAGTATGTTAGGATTAACCGATGGTACCATTGCAGTGGCAGGACTTAATCCCCATTGCGGTGAGCATGGACTATTCGGAGATGAAGAAAGATGCATTGAAGAAGCAATAGAGGAAGCCACTAAAATGGGCTATAAGGTTGAAGGCCCCATTGGAGCGGACTCTGTATTCTATCTGGCGTATAAAGGAAAGTATGATGCTGTGCTGTCCCTTTATCATGACCAGGGGCATATTGCGACAAAGACTCTTGATTTCGAAAGAACCATATCTATAACTATAGGACTACCTTTTTTAAGGACGTCGGTGGACCACGGAACAGCTTTTGATATTGCCGGAACCGGAAAGGCAAGTCATATAAGCATGTTAGAAGCAATTCTGACTGCAGCAAAGTATTCCAATAGCTATAACAACAGATAGGGCGTTTTTAATACATATAATATTTTTTAAGCAGCTGATTTCAAAATTTTTTTGGAATCAGCTTAATGTTTTCGCTGACTTTTCAAACTATTGATAAATTAATTAAATATGTTAAAATTAATAAGAAATTTGTTTGAAGAATTATAGATACCGGGGTGTGCCGATGTATTTAAAAAGGCTTGAGATGCAGGGATTTAAGTCGTTTGCTGACAGAATAACTATAGAGTTCAATTCAGGAATTACAGCTGTTGTGGGGCCTAATGGAAGCGGTAAAAGTAATATCTCCGATGCCATACGATGGGTTTTGGGTGAGCAAAGTGCCAAAACCTTAAGAGGCGGCAAGATGGAGGATGTTATCTTTGCCGGTACAGAGCACAGAAAACAGTTGGGTTTTGCAGAAGTATCCCTTACCATTGACAATGAGGATCACTTTTTACCTATTGATTACAGTGAAGTTACTATAACCAGAAGGGTTTACCGTTCGGGAGAAAGTGAGTATTTTATTAATAAAAGTCCTTGCCGACTAAAGGATGTAAATGAGCTTTTATTAGACACAGGTATCGGTAAGGACGGATATTCTATTATAGGACAGGGAAGAGTTGACGAAATACTAAGTTCTAAATCGGAAGATAGACGAAGTATTTTTGAAGAAGCCTCGGGAATTATGAAGTATAAAGTCAGAAAGATTGAGGCTGAAAAGAAGCTGGAACTTACGAAGCAGAATCTTCTCAGAATTAATGACATTATTAATGAGTTGGAAACACAGCTAGAACCGTTAAAACAGCAGTCGGATGTTGCCAAAAGATATCTTAATCTTAGGGATACCTTAAAAGAGCTGGAGATAAATGTTTATATAGAAAATATTTCTAAGTACAAGGAAAAAATTAAGGAATTTGAGGAAAGTTACATTTCCATTAAAGAAGATATTGATAATGAAAATAGGAAGCTTGAAGATATTACTTTGCTTAACCAAAAGAAACTTGCCATGCTAAAGGAGCTTGAGAATAAGCTCGATAATTCAAAGCAGGAGTTTTACAATCTTGAAAACAGTTTGGAGAAATGTAACTCGGAAATTAAGCTTAACGAGGAGAAAAAGAGCAATCTTTCCTCTAATATTTCAAGGCTTGACGGTGAAATAGAAGAGATAGAAAAGAAACTTGCAAGCATTTCCGAGGAAGAGATTGAGAAAAATCAAAAAATAAAGTATTTAAATGAAAGGCTTGCCGATTATAATGGTAAGTTGGAAGAAGCTGAGAAAAAGCTTCAAGATTTATTATCTACGTTAAATGAACATGAACGACACATTGAAAACTTGAAGTCCAGCATTATGGATAAATTGGATTTACAGTCCGATAAGAAGACACAGATTAACAATGTTAAAAACCATATTGAGGTTATAAATAAAAGAAAGTTGAGTATTGATGAAGAAGTTAGGCAGCTGTCTTTGGAAAAAGACCGGGAGACCATGAAGAAAGAAGACCTTTGTGACAACATTACAAAGACAAAGGGTTTAATTAAAGGTTTGAAAGATAAGTTGGAAACCTTAAACACTAAAAAGACCGAGTTGGCTCAAACTCTTGAAGCTGAGAGAAAGAAGCAGAATACTGTAAAGTCAGACATACAGTTTAAAACTTCAAGGCAAAAGATGCTTAAAGATATGGAAAGAAACCTTGAAGGGTATAGCAAAAGTGTTAAACTGCTTTTGCAGGCATGTCAGCAGTCACCCCAGCTAGGCAAGGGTATTCATGGGGCTTTGGCGCAGTTGGTCAAAGTTGAAAGCCGGTATGAGACTGCAATAGAAATGACTCTTGGAGGAGCCCTGCAAAATATTGTTACTTCAACAGAGGAAGATGCTAAAAGGGCAATTGAATATTTAAAAAACAACCGATTGGGAAGAGCAACATTTTTGCCTATTTCTTCAGTCAATGGAAGAACTTTTGATGACAATATTCTGAAAGATATAAAAAATCAGGAAGGCTTTATAGGTGTTGCTTCCGACTTGATTTCCTATGATCCTCAATATAGAGGCATAATATTAAGTTTTTTAGGTAAGGTTGTCATAGTTGATAATCTCGATTCGGGTATTAAAATGGCTCGCAAGTTTGGGTACAGCTTTAGAATAGTTACCCTTGAAGGTGATATCCTAAGTACTACCGGATCTATGTCCGGAGGTAGTAAAGAACATAGAGAATCGGGGATACTAAGTAGAAACAGGGAAGTACATGAGTTGGAAGAAGCTTTGGTGCAGCTTAAAGCTGAAGAGGCTGCTTTGGAGAAGAGTATAAGCGAACTGAACCAAGAACTCGGGGCTGTTATAAATGATATTTCAATAGAGGAAGAGAGTTTAAAAAATAATGAACTTGTTATAATCAGGGATGAAAGCCATTTAGCCCAGGTTGAGGACAATATCAAGAGAATTGCTGCAAGAATGGAGATGCTCAAGCAGGAGAAAGAGCAACTGTCGAGACAGGTGCAAAATACCGAGCAGGAGCTTTCAAAATATGTGGAAGAATTAAATCAGATTGAGAATGAAATTGCAGAAACTAAAAAGGTTGTGGCCGAATATCAGGAAAAACATAAAGAAGGTCAATCGGCCCGTGATGCTTTACATAGGGATATTACCGATTACAAGATTTCTGTCAATTCAATTTTAGACAGCATTGCCGGAGTCAATGAGACACTCCAAAGGATTGCTTCGGAGCGGGAAAGCCTTGCAAAAAGCATTGAAAGAAAACGCTCGGAAAAGAATAAAAACTTCGAAGAGGTTAAATCTCTAAATGAAAAAAATGAAGGCTTAAAGCTTTTGATTAAAGGGTATGAAGAAGAAAAATTAGGAAAGACTTTTGAAATAGATAGAATAGTTGAAGAAAGGAAAGAACTGGAGAAAGAAACGCAGGATATATTAAATCAGATAGCCGAGATTAATAAAAATATCCTTTTGCTTCAGGAAGAATACAACCGCATAGAAGTAAAAAAAGCAAAGATAGAGTCGGAAATGGAAGCGATTCAAAACAGGATGTGGGATGAATACGAACTCACCTTCACCAATGCTTTGGCTTTTAAGAAGGATATCGGAAGCATTGCCCAGGCTCAAAAGCAGATTAATGAAATAAGAAACGAAATAAAGGAACTAGGACCTGTAAACGTTGCTGCAATTGATGATTATATAAAAACTAAAGAGCGGTTTGAGTTTATGACCGTTCAAAAAAATGACATGGAACAAGCCGAAGAAAAGCTGCGCAAAGTTATTGATGAAATGACCTCAATTATGAAACGCCAGTTTTTAGAGCAGTTTAAGCTCATAAATGAGAATTTCAATAAGGTATTTCAAGAGCTTTTCGACGGAGGACATGCTCAACTGATACTTTTAGACAAGGAAAATGTGCTTGAGAGCGGAATTGAAATTGAAGTTCAGCCGCCGGGCAAAAAGCTTCAGAATCTCATGCTGCTTTCGGGAGGAGAGAGGGCATTTACTGCCATCGCGCTATTATTTGCCATATTGAGACTTAACCCAACTCCTTTCTGTGTTTTAGACGAGATTGAAGCGGCATTAGATGATGCTAATGTAAACAAATTTGCACAGTATCTCAAAAAGCACTCACACTTGACGCAATTTGCGGTTATTACCCATAGAAAAGGAACAATGGAAGTGTGTGATACGCTTTATGGTGTTACTATGCAAGAGCATGGTGTTTCAAAGGTAGTATCGTTAAAAATGGGTGAAAAGGTTAGTTAGAAAAGTACAAAATATTATTCTTATGGCTCATTAAAAAACTTTCCGTATTGAGGGAAGCAGCCATTAATCATAAAATAGAGAAAAATTTTATAAAAACTTTTTATGTAATTTTGAATGGAGGATAAACTATGGGATTTTTTGATAAGTTAAAAGAGGGACTTAAGAAAACAAAAAATGCGATAACCGAAAGAATAGACCAGGTTTTAGTTTCCTTTGGGAAAATTGATGAAGAGTTGTTTGATGAATTGGAAGAAATTCTTATCACCTCGGATGTAGGTGCCGAGGCAACTCTTAAGATTATTGAAGATCTTAAGAAAAAGGTGAAGGATAACAAGATTACCGATCCTTTAAAAGTTAAGGAATTACTGAAAGATGAGTTGAAGGAACTGCTTTCAACGGGCAGCAGCGAATTAAATGTAGAGACTTCTCCTAGTGTTATAGTTGTAGTGGGAGTAAATGGTGTAGGAAAGACTACTTCCATAGGGAAAATTGCAAATCAGCTAAAACAAAGCGGTAAGAAAGTTGTAATGGCGGCAGCCGATACCTTTAGGGCAGCGGCTATCGATCAGCTGGAAATATGGGCCAATAGAGTAGGTGTAGAATTAATAAAGCATGCTGAAGGATCAGATCCCGCTGCTGTTGTATTTGATGCTATACAGGCAGTAAAAGCAAGGAAAAGCGATGTGTTAATTTGCGATACGGCGGGAAGACTTCACAACAAAAAGAATTTAATGGATGAGCTGAAAAAGATATTCCGTATTATTGAAAGGGAATTGCCGGAAGCTTCTAAAGAAGTACTTTTGGTACTGGATGCAACCACAGGGCAGAACGCCATTGTTCAAGCTAAGACTTTCAAAGAAGTGGCACCGGTATCGGGTATTGTTTTGACAAAACTGGACGGTACAGCTAAAGGTGGAATTGTAGTTGCCATTTCTTCAGAGCTTAATATCCCTGTTAAGCTTATTGGAGTAGGGGAAAAGATTGATGACCTGCAAAGATTTAATGCCGATGAGTTTGTTGAAGCTTTATTTTCATAAGGAGCAGATATGAACAAGGAAATTGAACACTATGCAAAAATTATTTGGGATTATCACCATATGAACCATGGGTTAACTCATGCCGACTGCATATTGGTTTTAGGAAGTCATGACACTCGTGTTGCTGAAAGAGGAGCTGAGCTCTATCTTATGGGTTTGGCTCCTTTTATGGTTATAACCGGGGGCTTTGGCAAAATTACTAAAAATCTCTGGAACAAGACAGAGGCTGAAAAGTTTGCAGAGATTGTATGGGGCATGGGAGTACCGAAGGATAAAGTATTGCTTGAGACAAAGTCCACAAATACCGGTGAAAATATAATTTTTTCAAAGGATTTGATTGAGAACAGAGGAATAGAAGTTAATTCAATTATTGCAGTCAATAAACCTTACATGGAAAGAAGAAGTTATGCCACTATCAAAAAACTATGGGATTTAAAGCAGATAATGGTGACTTCTCCTCAAATTAATTTTGAAGAATATATGAATACATATATCGAAGGTGAGATTACCCGCGAGGAAGTAATAAGCATAATGGTTGGAGATTTACAGCGCATAAAAATATATGCAGATAAAGGATTTCAGGTATATCAGGATATCCCGCAAGATGTGTGGATAGCCTTTGAAAAATTAGTTGAACTAGGGTTTACCGGTCATTTGATAAAATAATGTAATGGGCTTTCCGTATTTTAAAAAGTTAAAAAACAAAAGGAAATATACTTTTGGCTGATTATTAAAATTTTATAACTTATTTTTATTAGTAGTTTCAAAAAGGACAGAAAAAAGGTATAATATCACTTGAATACGTAATGTGCAATTCTGTATTAATTAAAGTCCCAGGATAGAGTTTACGTTTTGAAATTTACTTTATTACAAGGCAGGAATTATTTTATTTTAAGAAAGATATGGGACTCTCCGGTTTTTGTATAAAGCTCTATAAAAAAGTGTGAAAAAGGATTTTTTCTTTTCTAATTCAAATAGGGTGCTTAGGCTAGTCGCTCCGCTGTGCAAAGACTTCAAGCCTATGCGTCAAAAGAGATATCCGTCGAAGGAAAATATTGAGTTCTTACTAATAATGGTTATAGTAAAAGTTTAATTTTTAGGTATTTAGTAAAAATGGCAAAACTAAAGGATTTACATAGAAAGCGCAGGGGGTGAGACTGCCGGCATGAGTATTAATAATGAAAAGGATCTGATTGAAAAAGCAAAATCGGGGGATATAGAAGCCTTTGAGCAGTTAATAATTAGCTGTGAGAAAAAGGTATTTAATATAGCCTACAGAATGATAGGGAACTATGATGATGCAAATGAATTAGCACAAGAGGTTTTTATTAAAGCTTTCAGATCCATAAAAAATTTCAAAGGAGATTCATTATTTTCAACTTGGATTTATAAAATTACAGCTAATGTATGCCTTGATGAATTACGTAAAAGGAAAAATAAAAATATATTATCTTTGGATCAGGATATTGAACTTAATGATGGGGATGTTAAGAGGCAAATATCCGATAACGCTCCATCTCCGGATATGGAAGTTGAGAGTAAGGAAATTAAAACTATTGTAAACGAATCAATTCAGCAATTGCCCGATGATTATAAAAGTGTGATTATACTTAGAGATATTCAGGGATTTAGCTATGATGAAATTTCAAAAATAGTTAATTGTCCTGAAGGTACGGTGAAGTCTAGATTAAATAGAGCCAGGCAGGCACTTAAAAAAATTCTTCAAGCAAGGAAGGAACTTTTTGATGATAAATTCGTCAAATGATATAGAAAGGAGGGGATGAAGGTGAAAAGATGTGAAGAGATTTTAGAGTTATTATCGTTATATATAGATAATGAATTGGATGATGTGACTGCCAAGGCTGTCGAAAAACATATTGAATCTTGCAGTTCATGCAGATCGGAGCTTGAACAGCTGCGTGAAATAGTAAAAATGTGTAGTGAACTGGATGAAGTTGAACTGCCCGATAATTTCAATGAGGTTTTGCATGAAAGATTAAAGCTAGAGCAGAAGAAGATGGAAGATAATAAGAAAACAATATTTATGAGAAATAGAATAATGGGAGCAGTTGCATCTGTTGCTGCAATCTTTATATTAATATTTGCAGTAGGCGGATTTATGTTTACTGGAATGTTTAATAAAACTGCGGATTTATCAGTGGGAAAAAATGAAGCCGCTAATAGTATTTTTAATGATACTGAGCAAAAATTATTTGAGCAAAAGCGAGACGGTGCTTCGGAAACAGAATCGGCAGATGAAATTAAAGCCTTTGCCTATGATATGGAACAGGATAAAGACGGCAATGGGGATTCATATAAATCCCGTGGAATAGATTCTCAAGATAGTAGTGATGAAAGTAAATTAAAAATGGACTCCGATAGTAAAATTTCAGCAGCTGTCGGTTCCCTTTCAACTGTGGCCCCTAGCAGTACGCCCGGTGACGAAGAAGTTCAGATAATGTTTAACGAACCTATAAAAGAAGATGACGGTGCTTACTCTGTGGCTGTGCAATTTAACGAAAACATTGATGTAGTTGTTATTGGTATGACTGCATATTCCAATAATTTTGAATCGGATATATCAACTATAAATGAGATTGCCTGTAAATTCGGTACCAAAATTGAAGAATCCGATATAAATTCTCCCGATTCAATTATGGCAAAGGGTTTGACTAGTGGGGAAAATGTTGAATTTACCGTGACTAATAAAGAAGATTATGCTGTAAGTTATACTATGGATAAATTAAGTTATGAAAAATTTATAAAAGAAATCAATGATAAATACAAGGGTAAGTATTATGTTAGCAATAATGAAGAGGAATTGAAACAAAGACTCAAAGATGTGGAAAAACGTATTGACGCACTTGGAAGCAGCAAGGAAAGCGATACTGATGAATATAAAGATCTTACTTACGAAAAAGAAACTATACTTAAACAGTTAGATAGTATAAATTCAAGTAATAAGGTAAGAGTCAATATTTCTATTATAAATAACAGATAAGATAAAAATTAGAAATTGTCTTAAAAACAATTTGGTGTTGCAGGTTTTGAAAAAATAATACAGATTATATCGAGAATGTGTTGAATATAGAAATATAATAAAAAATATCGGAAACAGCAGTTTACTGCTGTTTTGTTTTTGTGTAAAATGGTTTTGTACTTAATAATTATACATAAAAAAGGTGATGGTACTGATGGAAATTAAAGCGGTTGTTGACAGAATTGAGAACGGCTATGCTATTTTAAAGTCTGAGGATTATGAAATGGAAATTTGCATTCCGGCTGATACTTCTGATAGAAAATACATCAAAGGTGAAAATATAACTTTGTCACTTAGCGGAAACATTGAAAATAACGGATAAAATTCAAATATTGAGAAATATTAGTAATGAACTTATGATATGAGAGGATGCCAATGAAAAAAGAAAAATTAATGGTTATTGATGGAAACAGTATATTGAATAGGGCCTTTTATGGTCTCCAAGGTGCCAATCTTTTGGCAACATCCGATGGATTGTATACCAATGCAGTATTCGGCTTTATAAATATAATGAACAAATATATGGATGAAGAAAATCCACAGTATCTCTGTGTTGCTTTTGACTTAAAAGCGCCCACATTTAGACATAAGCAATTTGAGGGTTACAAGGCAAATAGAAAGGGAATGCCCGATGAATTGAGGGTTCAGGTGCCGGTTATCAAAGAAGTGCTTGATGCAATGCGTATTAAGCGCCTTGAGATGGAAGGCTTTGAAGCTGACGACATACTAGGATCCATATCCTTATGTGCTCAGCAGAAAGGTATGGAGGTAGTAATTATTACCGGTGACAGGGATGCACTGCAGCTTGCAGACAAAGATATAAGGATAAAAATACCTAAAACAAAAGGCGGTAAAACTGAAACAGAAGAGTATGACCTTGAGATAATACGAGAAAAGTTTAATATTGAACCTGTTCAGTTTATTGATGTTAAGGCATTGATGGGGGATGCATCGGACAACATACCCGGTGTACCGGGAATAGGTGAAAAAACCGCTTTGGACCTTATAAAGAATTACGGCACTTTAGAAAATTTATACGAAAATATTGACAAGATTACTAAAAAAGCTCTTAAAGAGAAGCTTATAACCTATAAAGAACAAGCTTTTATGAGTAAAGATCTGGCCAGAATTGAAAGGAACATGCCTTTTTTATGCAATATTGATGACCTGGCAAGAGTTGAGTTTGACAAACCGAGACTCTATGAACTTTTTAAACGTTTGGAGTTTAAAAGCTTTATTGAGAAGTTCGGTTTGAAAGACAGTCAGAATCAAGAGGCTTTTAAGGTAAGTATAAATAGCATAAAGGAAAGACAAGGGATTTTGGATTTAAAAAATGAGATTGTTCAAGGTAAAGAAATGTCCTTTTATTATTTGATAGATAAGGTTGATAAGTTTACCAATAAGCTATCGGGTATTTCTATATCGGCTAAAGAGGGCAGTTCGTATTACTTGGCCTTTAATGGAGATTTTAATGAGCAGGAATTTTTAGAAGAGTTTAAAAGTATTTTTGAAGATTGTGAAATCAAGAAATACGGACATGATTTAAAAAATTTCATTGTATATTTAAAGAATAAAGGAATTGAGTTAAACGGAATCGGTTTTGACACAATGATAGGTGCATATATTATAAATCCTTCCCGGGATACTTATACCATCTCGGAATTGGCAAACGATTATATGGGCTTGAATGTGAAGCCGATAGAGGAAATGTCCGGCAAGGGAAGGAATTTTGTAGCATTTGATGCTATGGATGAGGAAGAACTTAAAAATGTTGTAAGCCTGTATCCGGAAGTAATATATAAATGCAAAAATAAAATTGAAGAAAAACTTAGTGAGAATGATCAGTTAAAACTTTATTATGAAATTGAGCTTCCATTGGTTAAAGTTCTCGCAGATATGGAATTTTACGGATTTAAGGTAAATGTTAACGAGCTGGTGGCTATTTCAAGGCAGTTGGATGAAAAGATCCATGATCTGACCTTGAAAATATATGAGTTGGCAGGAGAAGAGTTTAATATTAACTCTCCAAAGCAATTGGGAGTAATATTGTTTGAGAAGCTGGGGCTTCCTATTATTAAAAAGACAAAGACAGGATATTCTACCGATGCGGAAGTTCTAGAGGAGCTGGCTGAAAAACATGAAATTGTATCAAATATTCTTGAATATCGTCAGTTGGTAAAACTAAAGTCAACTTATATAGATGGTTTGATGGCTGTTATAAATCCAGCTACCGGCAAAATACATTCCAGCTTTAACCAGACTGTTACCGTTACGGGCAGAATAAGCAGTACAGAGCCGAACTTACAAAATATTCCCATTAAACTTGAAATGGGAAGGAATATAAGAAAAGCTTTTGTACCTTGTGATGAGAATTATAGATTGGTTGATGCGGACTATTCCCAGATTGAGCTTAGGGTGTTGGCTCATATAACCAATGATGCCAATATGATTGAAGCTTTTAACAATAATGAGGACATTCACACTTCAACGGCTTCAAAGGTATTTGGAGTGCCTATTGATGAGGTGACTCCACTATTAAGGTCTAAAGCTAAGGCAGTAAACTTCGGAATAGTTTATGGAATAGGAGATTTCAGCTTGTCAAAGGACCTTGGAATAACAAGAAAAGAGGCTAGGGCTTATATTGATGGGTATCTTGAGAAGTATGCCAATGTAAAGCAATATATGCATGACATTGTAGTTCAGGGAAAAGAGTTTGGTTTTGTTACTACTTTGTTTGGCAGGAGAAGATATTTGCCCGAGTTAAAGTCCAGCAATTTCAATATTAGGTCTTTTGGTGAACGAATAGCTATGAATACACCTATTCAAGGAAGTGCTGCCGATATAATCAAAATAGCAATGGTTAAAGTATACAATGAGCTAAAAGAAAGAAAGCTTAAATCAAGACTAATCTTGCAGGTTCATGACGAGCTTATTATTGAGGCTCATGTGAGTGAAGTGGATGAAGTGACAAAGATTTTGAAAGAAAGTATGGAAAATGCGGTTAAATTAAGTGTACCTTTAAGTGTAGAAGTAAAATCCGGTTCTAGTTGGTATGAGACAAAATAGCAGAATTTTTTAAATTGCAAAGATCCTTAAGGTATATTGAACTCTAATCCTTAAGGGTCTTTGAATACATAATTTGTAGAATGCTAAATAGAACCGTAAAGAAGGATAGATTACAAAGTTATAGGAACAGGATGAAGTTATAATGAGAATAATAGGGGTAACCGGAGGAATTGGAAGCGGTAAAAGCACAGTATCAAAAATACTTGCTTCTTTTGGAGCACAGGTTATTGATGCAGATATGCTAGCGAGGCAAATAGTGGAGAAGGGTCAAAAAGCACTGGAGGAAATAGTAAACTATTTTGGGGATACAATTTTGGATTCCGAGGGGAATCTAGACAGAAAAAAGCTTTCCGGTATAGTTTTTAAGGATAAGGAAAAGTTAGAGATATTAAACAGGATAACCCACAGTTATGTTGCAGAAGAAATTATTAAAAGGATAAAAAGCTTGGATGAAAAGGAAATAGCCGTTGTTGATGCGCCAATTCCTATAGAACATGGATTTATTGATGTAGTTGATGAGGTTTGGGTTGTTATTGCGGACAAGGAAGTTAGAATAAAAAGGGTTATGGATAGAAGCGGTTTGACATACAATGAAGTAGAGGACAGAATTAATTCTCAGCTAAGTGACGAATTTTACAAAAATATTTCTGACATAGTAATAGTCAATAACGGTTCTATTGAAGAATTGAGACAGCAGGTTGAAAAATATTATTTTACCAGTGCCGATTAAAGTAATTGGGGGTATGGGAAGAGTTCGTGGCACATTTAATATGAAAGCCTGAAAAATAAGTAATTAAAAAGTTCTAGCAATAAAGACAGGGCAGGTATTAAGATGATAAAAATAATAGAAAGTTTAAAGAAAATAATAGTATTTACTGCTGCTTTTGTAGCAATTTTATTTTTGTTGGATAATATAGGGAAAAATATGTTTCCTTTGAGGTATAAGGATTTGGTTATAAAATACGCAACAGAAAACGATTTGGATCCACTTTTGGTGTTTTCAGTAATAAAAGCAGAGAGCAATTTTAACCCTAATGCAACTTCTCATAAGAATGCAAGGGGGTTGATGCAGATAATTGACGATACGGGAATCTGGGCAGCTGAAAAAATGGGCATTGAGGGGTTTAAAGTAGAATATTTGTATGATCCGGAAATTAATATTAAGATAGGCTGCTGGTATCTTAAAAACTTGAGGAATGAAATTTACAGATTTAGTGGCGAAATCAACAATGACCTTGTTTTGGCTGCATATAACGGGGGAATAGGTAATGTACAAAAATGGTTGAAAGATAAGCAATACAGCAGATCCGGAAAGTCATTGGAAAAGATACCTTTTAAAGAGACTGAAAATTATGTGAAGAAGGTAAATAATTATAGAAAGATATACGAAAAACTATACAGAAAAGTAATGTAGCAGATAGAATGTATTTAAAAATAGGCAGCATTAAAATTTAATGAAATTGCATATTAACGTAGATAACCTGTATTAAAGCTATTATTTTATAGCTATAATACAGGTTATCTGTACTATCGGGGTTATACTACCGGGGGGAAGATATACTGTCTTTATTAGTTGTGTTTAAGTTTATTCTGGATGAATATTTTTTGCTTATATTACCTACATAAGCTGCTGAGACATTTCGATGGAATTTTCTATAACATTCATCACAGTATTTTCCCGTCCTAATAGGTTTCCCGCAATCTTCACAGGAGAGAAATTTATTATTTTTTTCTACTATTTCAAGTCTACTTTCCCTAAGATAGCGTTTAATCTGTTTTATAGGAATCTTTAAGTCGTTTGCAACATCAAAAACCTTGGCAAGAGGATGTTCAGAAAGATACTCTTTTATCATAGAAAAGTCTTTTTCATCTCTTTCACTGCAAACGGGACATAATTTAAAGAACCCCATTGAATTAAATAGTTTACCGCATTGTTCACAACTTATAACATCCATAAAAATACCACCTTAACTTTGACATTTGGCCAAGGGATTATTATAATATTATTATACAATTTTTATACAATTAAGTTAATGAATACAGAGTCTTATATTTATAGGATTAATTTAATAGGACTAAACATAGGAAAATAGACCTATGTAAAAATTAAATCAATACGATATAATATTGTTGTAAGTAAAAACTGGAAAGGATATGCATTTTGAAATCTAGCAAATTAGGTTACTTATATATTTTTATTACTATCATATTTTTTAGTACTTATGAGGTTGTCAGTAAGACGTTAGTAAATAAAGTTAATCCGTTTCAAGTTAATTTCCTGAGATTTTTTATAGGCGGTATTTTACTTTTTATTGTTTTATTGGCAAAAGGCGATTTATCAATAGAAGCCAAGGATCTTGGAAAAGTATTGATAGTAGGTATAATTAATGTAGTTTTGAGTATGAATTTACTGCAGCTTAGTTTGAATATGCCAGACTCTAAAGCTTCTATAGCAGCAGTAATATTTAGCAGTAATCCTATTTTTGTAACCTTTTTTGCAGCATTAATTAATAAAGAAAAAATTAGTTTAAATAAAATTGTTGGACTTGTGTTTGGGGTAATAGGCGTTATTTTAATATCGCTAGATGGAATTAAAGTTGATCATATAAATTTAAAAAGTCCGGCATTGGCTTTATTATCGGCGTTGTTATACGGTTTATATACTGTTTTGGGTGGAAAAGTATCGAAAAAAATAGGCAGTCTAAAAATGAATTCCTATTCTTTTTTGTTTGGAAGTTTGACGTTACTGCCGTTTTTGATAATTTTTAAGATTCCGGTTATTAAGTTTGACTATTCAGCAACTTTTCAGATATTATATTTGTCCTTTTTTGTAACAGGGATTGCATATCTCACATATTTTATGGGATTGGCACGAACTGGTGCAAGTAAAGGATCTCTTGTATTTTTCTTAAAGCCAGTTTTGGCGTCAGTATTTTCGATAATTATTTTAAGCGAAAGGATAACTTCTGGATTTGTTTTAGGTACAATACTAATTATTTTTGGCATAACCCTTGTACTCTATTGGAACAAAGAAGTGCCTAGTAGTAAGTAAAGATCTTCCTAAAAAAACTTTTGGCAATTTCCGGGAAATATTGTAAATTAAATATGGAAATATACACCTACTCTTTTTAAAGCTATTAGAAAATATAGTATTCATTAAAAAGCAAGGAGGTGTGTTATTGTGTATCATTGGATGCCATTTATATACTAATACCTAAGAAAAAGCAAAGGTATAAAATCAATAGTTTCATTATTTCCGGAATAAAACTGTAAAGGTGAGGTATTTAGTAAAAAAGCATGTGTAGAGGATAAAGCAGCATTAAAAAATAATCAAAAAGGAATATAGGAGCTATGATTAATGATATCATAAAAGAGTCTATAAAGGAAAAGAAGCAAAAGTTAGCTAAATTTAAGCGAAATATGCTGTATTTCAGATGGACTATACTGATATTTATTATTCCGGCTTTTTTGTTCAATTCAGAATTCACTATTTCTAAAAATTTAGTGTATCTGACTTTATTGCTGACTATATTATATAATGTGCTCATATCTCTGCTAATTGTCTTTAAAAAGCCTGAAAGAGTTAAGAAAGATATCGGCATAGTTTTCTATATTGATGTATTGTTGGTTTGCTTTATTTCGTACATTCTTGGTGGAATTGAATCGGATATTTTTGTAGTGCTGTTTTTTATAATTGCCTATTACGGTATGAGTAGGGATATAACAAGTATCGTAAACATAACTGTCTTTACTATTTCCATGTATTCTATATTTACTTTAGTGGTTGAAAGGGATAGATTAAATGAATTTAATTATTGGAGGCTGATAAGCAGAAATTTATTCATGCTTATTACTGCCTATGGAATTTCATTACTAATTACAGAAGTTAAGAAATATGATGAAATGCATAAAAGGGAGTTTAAGCTTGCGAGAACCGATAAGCTTACCGGCTTGGCAAACAGGCATTACTTAGATCAAAAGCTTGAAGAGGAAGCACTTTATGCGGATTATACGGGAAAACCCCTTAATATTTTAATGTTTGACATTGATAATTTTAAAAAGTTTAATGATACATACGGACATATGTGGGGAGATAAGCTTCTATCCATATTTGGTGAAATAGTTATGCAAAATATTCGAAAAACTGATATACCTTTCCGTTACGGTGGAGAAGAGTTTATAGTACTTATTAGCGATTTGGATATATCAACTGTAAAAGGGATAGGGGATAGAATAAGAAACCAACTTGAGAAGCAAAACTTTAATATAGGAGATGAAAATACAAAGTGCAAGGTTACTGTAAGTTGCGGTATAGCCCAGTATCCAACTCATTCTAAAGATATAAAAGAGGTTATAGATTGTGCAGATAAAGCATTATATTATGCAAAGGAAATAGGCAAAAATATAGTAGTTACTTATGATGAGATAGGAAAGTTAAAAGAAACTGTCCAAATAGATATAGATACGTACTTAAGCAATTAAAGCTTATAATATTTCTGATTGCCCGGAAGAAAAGTGGACAGTTATATTTTACCAACTACGTATTTCATAATATATTCTTTTCTCAACTTTTCTTTAAGTTCATATAGCCTATCTAATGAAATTTCCGATAGTATGATATACTTTTTTGAAATTGATGCTAAGAGCTTTAATGCCTTTATAGGTTTGAAATTAGCTGCAAAATATCAGAGCTAAATTAATTTAGTATATTTAAGAATTTTATCTAAAAATGATATGTATATTGACAAAAGAAATTGAAATAGTACAATAATACAAGAAATGGTGCCTATTGTATAAACTAACTGATATTGCAATTCAACTTAGTTATATTTCACAGGATTAAATTACTTCTTGTTAAAATATAAAAATGGTAGATATGTTAGTAGTAATAATTCTCCATCGGAACTTCTTTATAGTTTTGGAGAAAATAGTCTATACAAGCAAATAAAGGACGTAGTAAGAGTTTTTGATAAGTATGATACTTTTAAAAATCCTTCTGCTAAAGAAGCTATAATTGGAAACTCTCGACCTGAATACTTATGATGAATTAAGAAGCGAATATAATATATTTTTCGATCTTAAATGATAGAGTTGTTATTATGAAAGGGAAATCTGTATGAATAAAAAAATAATTGCTAGTATTTCTATAGTGTCGATATTTGCAATATTTTTGTGTGCATGTTCAAAAAGTACTGATGATATTTCAATGACACCTGAAAGCAATTTAGCGACAGCCGATTCAAAAACAGTTGTAATTGACACTCCTAAAGCTACTCCTTCAAGCAATTTGGAAGCGAGTCTTCCGGAAGGATTCACTGTTGACAAAATCAAGAATGCATTATTGGAGTATATAAATTACCGTTTATGGCTGTATCCGGCAGAGATACAGGAGACTACATCAGATAAGGACTTTGATAATTATATTGATAAGTCAATTGATGTAGAAATTCGTGTTTATAATGATAAATATGAAAAGTCGGTATATGCCCAGACAAATGTAGGCAAATGGTTAGCCATTTTTAAAAATAGTAACGGTTTTGTATATTGCGATGGCCAAGTAAGTGAAGATGAAAAAATTTACCCTAAAAGTGATGACTATCAGGTAATTGAGAAGTATTCCGTAAAGATTCCAAAACCGCATAAACCTAATTATGGAACGTCTCCTCGAAAAGATATGATGATAGCTTTACTGGAGTCTACTATTAAACCGTCTTGCGAAGAGTATTATTCAGTTGACAAAGCATGGGCAAATGTAAATGTATATATAGCAGATTTTTATGAATATGAAATGGCTGCTCATGCATGGCTTTGTAGAGAAGATGGCTATATATCAAACTATCCTGTAAAGTTCATAGAAGAAAATGGCCAGCTAAAAGTTTTACCGCTTAAAGGATATGCTATTGAAGGTAAAGGAGATTATAGAGAATATGAAGACTTTTGGTTTCAGAGAGATATAAAGGATGCAGTCAAAAATTTTAAATGTAATGTTGAGTAGACAATATAATCAGCTTTTAAATATTGTATAGAATAACAAACAAAAAGAGTTTCGCAAGCGAGACTCTTTTTTAAAGGCTAAATATAAAATACAAACTAATGTTGTTTATAAGGAAAAAAGGATAAAGATTTCATAAAAGCCGGTGGGGAAGATGTGCTATCATTTTCTTAAAATTTCTCTCTATAGTTATCATTAAATGAAGGATTTATATTTGTTTATTTACATCATAAGCCTAATATTGAAAATATTATTAAATATTGTTATAATAATGGAGACATAGCATTTCTTGCGTCAAAGCACTAGATAAATTTTTCAGTATTATAGTTTTGTTACAAAGAAAGAGTCAATCCTAGAACTTCATTTTTTGGAGGCTTTTGATGCGCAATTTTACCAAGCTAAATTTAGAAATAAAGTTTTTAATAGCATTTTTTATTATATTTGTGTCGGTAAATTTATTCTTTGACAAGGCAAAATCAGATCGTGAAGTGATGAATCTTGCAGAGGGGTGGACAGTTGCGATAAATGATGAGCTATATAAAGATGTAAATCTTTCCGATTTTTCATTCAAGTCTGCCGGTAAAGGAGATGTATTTATGTTATCTTCTAATTTACCGGATATCTTGCCCGATAATCCCATGCTGAATTTTTATACCATTCATTCAGATATTAAGGTAGATGTCAATGGAAAGACGGTATATCAATTTGGACGAGAACGATATGAAGAAGGCAAATTAAATAGCTATGGATATCATTTTATACCTTTAACACCGGAAATGGCTGGACAGTCCCTGGTGGTTACACTTCGAATATCGGAAAATTTTGCATTTTCCTCTTTTAGGGTACCCCAAATTGCTAATTCCTTATATTTTTTTCGTGACTTTAGCATAGAAAATCATCTAGTGTTGAGTATTATTATTTTTTTAATTGTATTTGGCCTAATATTGTTGGTTGTGGCCATTGTTTATTCGATAAAAAGCAACATGTTTTACAAACTGCTTTGCATTTCTATGTTTTCTATCTGCATAGGTTGTTGGTCTTTCTGCTCCCATGACTTAACCATTTTATTCTCAGACAACCCGCTTGCTAAATCTTATGTGGAATTTATCTCATTATACATTGCACCGATTTTTGTATTTGGATATTTTGCTCATGAAGCACTTTTTAGAGGAGGCAGACTTCGAAAGTATGCATATCTTGCAATTATGATTGCTCAGATAATGTTTGCAATATCTGCAATAGCATTGCAAATTTTAAATATTGTCCATTTTCCGGCTTTTTTGATGGTCTGTCATATATTGATGGCAGCAATTACAATTTATATTTTTTGCATTTTTATACACGATATTCGTAATAATCAAATGGCTATGAGCCCAGCGTTATTTTTTGGCTTTTCAACCGTGACTCTATTTTTCTTGATAGATCTTATTCGATTCAATTTGCAAAAATATTCAACTATTATGTTAGACGATAACTACAACAGCAAAATTTACATAGGTATGTTTATCTTTAATTTCTCATTGATCATCGATTTTTGCTCTAATATTATCACATCGCTCTATAAAAATGCTGAGAGTGCAACTCTTGAAAAAATGGCGTATACCGATTGTCTCACAGGACTTAGTAATCGGAGAAAACTCGAAGAAGTGTTTGATGAAATTGACCATGATCCGATCCCTTATGCTGTTGGTGTTTTTGATTTAAATGATCTTAAGGAAGTCAACGATACACTCGGACACAACGAAGGTGACCGCTACATTAAGGAATTTTCTCAAGTCTTAAAGAAAACCTTCCAAGATTATGGGGTTATTGGTCGAACCGGGGGAGACGAATTCCTGGTTGTAATCGAAAATGCCAAGAATCTCGATATTGATGAATTGATATCCAAGATGTATAAGCTATTGGAAAAAGTTAATGAAGAGAATCCAAATTGGAATATGAGTGCTGCATATGGTTTTTGCTGTGCTGATGAACCGGGTGTGGAATCGGTTCGAGGGGCCATTAAAATTGCAGATTGGCGTATGTATGAAAAGAAAATTGAGATGAAATATTCCATTTGTAATATGGAAGCAAGTGGTCAAACTCCTTGTGATGACAATATTCTTAATTCTTAGATTTTATACTTAAAGCAATTTATCATGCATTATTTCATTCCTTAAGAAGTTAAGTACAATTTTGCTTTTACTGTAAGATTTCTTCTTTCTATTACAAGCTGATTTTAAACTTTCTATATTTATAGATGCTCATAGCAATAAAAAGTTAAGGGGTTAGATACCCCTTAACACTATGTCAAACTAAAGTTTCCTACCTACAGCATTAGCTACCGGTTTTAATTCTTTCATGAGCTCGGCAAATTTTGAAGGCTTGAGTGATTGGTCTCCATCGCAAAGAGCACTGCTAGGCTCAAGGTGGACTTCGATTATTAGACCATCAGCCCCTGTGGCAACTGCTCCCTTTGAAAGGGCATTAACATATTTCCATGTTCCGGAAGCATGGCTTGGATCTACTACTATCGGGAGATGAGAAAACTCTTTAACTACCGGTATTGCACTAAGATCAATAGTGTTACGGGTTGAAGGCTCAAAAGTACGTATACCCCTCTCGCATAATATTACATTAGGGTTTCCGCTGTCCATAATATATTCCGCAGCCATAAGCCATTCTTCTATTGTTGCAGAAAGACCTCTTTTTAGGAGAACAGGTTTTTTTGCCATTCCTACTTCTTTCAACAGTCTGAAGTTTTGCATATTTCTTGCACCAATCTGTATGATGTCGGTATAGGAGGAGACAAGTTCAACATCTCTGGTATCAACAACTTCAGTGACAAGTTTCAAACCGGTAGCTTCACGGCCTGCGGCCATAATCTTAAGCCCATCTTCTTCAAGACCTTGAAAAGAGTAGGGCGAGGAGCGTGGCTTGAATGCTCCGCCGCGGAGAATTTTGGCGCCGGCTTCTTTAACTTTTATTGCTGTAGCTACATAATTTTCTTCATTTTCAATGGCACAGGGCCCAGCCATAACAACTATTTCTTCACCGCCAATTTTTACATCTCCAACTTCAATTATTGTAGGAGAATGCTTTAATTCACGGCTTGCAAGCTTGTAGGGTTTCATTATGGGTACAATGCTTTCAACACCAGGCATTGTAGATATGGTACGGGGGTTTAGATGTCTTTTGTCACCTATAGCTCCTATTACCGTTTTTACTTCTCCCACTATTGGATGAGTTTTGAATCCAAGTTCGCAAAGTTGCTTTTCTACATTTTCGATTTCTTCTTTTGTGGCGTTTTGCTTCATAACGATAATCATGGCATCATACCTCCTATTAAATGTAAATTTATTAAAATCGATTCGGCACAATATATTTCTAAACTTACCTTTTCTTAGATAAGGTAAGTAAATAAAAAACTCCTCATCCGATAAAGGGACGAGGAGTATATTATCCACGCGGTACCACCCAAATTGGCTAAAAAGCCCACTCATAAATGTACGGGAATTGTTTACATTCCGATACACCCTTTCTTTTAACGGTGAAAGCTCCGGTATTGCCTACTTTAGTAAAATATACTTTTCAGCATACAGCTCAAAGGGGAACTTCAATTAAAGCACTTTTATCAGGCTTACACCATCCCTGACTCGCTTAAAAAAGCCACTATAATCTACTTTCCCTTATCATCGCTTTTAACTGTTAAATATTATTTTATATTTTAGCACTAAAATATTTCCAGGTCAATAGAAAATTTGAATATGATTTTCATTAGCGGAGAAATTAGCATTTATTGCAGATAATCAAAATTTGCATTTCTTTGATATTATATGATATGATTTATATATCAGGTATGTTTATTTTCGAAAACATTTTCATAGCAGTTCATTCCTATAAAGGTCTTTTTTAAAGCTAAGGAGGGTAATTCAAATGGAAGGGATTCAAATAGTGGTATTTACTCTTAATGATGAAGTATGCGGTGTAGAGACTACTCAGGTCAAAGAAATCGTCAAATATGAATCAATCACAAAGATGCCTGATATGCCTAAATTTATTGATGGAGTAATTAGTCTTAGAGGTACAGTTGTGCCGGTAGTTAATCTCAATAAAAGGTTTGGTTTAGGGGATACGGAAATAACTAAAAAAACAAAGATTATTATTAATGATATAGAAGGTAAGCTGGTAGGATTTATAGTTAACGATGTTTCGGAAATAATTAAGATTCCGGCTGAAGATATTGAAAATACTCCCGATTTAATAAGAGATACACACAATGTATATTTGAAAAACGTGGGGAAAAAGGGAGATCAATTAATTTCTATATTGGATCTAAGTGCAATACTTACCGACACAGAGGTAAAAAGTCTGGATATAAAAAATTAGCAAAGGTTATTCATTAAATAACCTTTGTACCGTTGAAGTTTAAATCTTTTCATAGGATTAAAAAACAGCAATATTATGTACAAAAATATAAATCCTTTTTTTACAAAGCCAATGAAAAGTTAAATAAATAACCTAAAAAGAGCATAATCGCTTTTTTAGGTTATTTACATAATTTTGTCCCTTTTTAAAGAATTCCATTGTTTTTGAAAATGCTTATACATTAAATCTAAACAAAGTAACATCTCCATCTTGCATAACGTATTCTTTACCTTCAGATCGTACTAAACCTTTTTCTTTAGCAGCATTATATGAGCCGCAAGCCATAAGGTCATCGAAGGATACAATTTCTGCTCTTATAAAACCTCTTTCAAAATCACTGTGAATTTTTCCGGCAGCTTGTGGTGCTTTTGTGCCTTTTACTATTGTCCAGGCTCTCACTTCTTGAGGACCGGCAGTAAGGAAGCTGATAAGCCCCAGTAATTTGTAACTTGCTTTTACAAGCCTATCCAGTCCGGATTCGGTTAGTCCAAGTTCTTTTAAAAATTCTGCTTTTTCGTCTTCTTCCAGCTGTGCAATTTCTTCTTCAATTTTTGCACAGATAACCATTACTTCTGAGCCTTCCTTTTGAGCATGTTCCATAATTTCCTTTACAAGAGGATTGTTTGAATAATCACGTAATCCGTCTTCATCTACATTAGCTGCATAAAGTACAGGTTTTGAAGTAAGTAAAAACAATTGCTCAACCATCTTTTGCTCTTCAGGATCAAATTTCATTGACCTGACAGGTTTACCTTCCGAGAGGGTTTTTAGTATTCTTTCATACAGTTCCAGTTCAACTTGGTACTTTTTATCACCGGATTTAAGCATTTTCTTGGTCCTGTCAATTCTTTTCTCCATAACTTCAATGTCTGCTAAAATTAGCTCCATTTCAATGGTCTCAACATCCCGTACAGGGCCTATGGAACCGCTGACGTGAACAATATTGCTATCCTCAAAACACCTTACAACATGAACAATAGCATCCACTTCACGTATATGGGATAAAAATTTATTGCCAAGACCTTCACCTTTACTTGCACCTTTTACAAGACCGGCAATGTCAACAAATTCTATTACTGTAGGAGTTACTTTTTCCGGATTGTACATTTCAGCCAGTTTATCGAGCCTTTCATCGGGAACAGCTACTATTCCCACATTTGGTTCAATGGTGCAAAATGGATAATTGGCAGCTTCGGCACCGGCTTTTGTAATAGCGTTAAACAAAGTACTTTTCCCTACATTAGGTAGACCAACTATTCCTAGTTTCATTAGTAACATCTATCCTTTCTGATATCAGTACAATTATCAGTACAATGAAATTAATACTGATATTATTATCCGTATTTTTAAATAAACATATTTTGAACTAATAATTTCAAAATTATGTTGTTCATCTAACATATATAAGCTTAAAGTTATGTGGTAAAAACTTTAAGCTTATCTTTATTTACAAACCAAACTAAATTATATATTATATAAACTTTCAATGCAACAACTACCTTTTCTATTTAAGCTATTCCAATAAGCTTTGCCATTGGTGCTTCAAAAAATCTAGTTTATAAATAGGATTACATAAAATTAAATTGATTTTTATGTTTCTATGTCTTTTATTTTATTGGGAAACAGTTTTTTCAGCACTTCAAATATAATAAATGCAACGCCTATTGTATAGATAGGGTGCAGCGGAAATACATATCTAGAATTACCTTCAAGCACAAACATCATTGCGTTAAAATAAGCAAATATAAACAGAATGAAAGTTATAAAATCTGTTTTTCTTTGACGTATGAACCTATATAAAGCATAGATTATAAAAGCAAAAACTATGAGGTAAAAAGGTATGTACAAAATTCTTTCCAGAAAAACTGCCTTGTAGGTAAGAGGGTGCCATGTATTTACATCTATAGTCATTGCCCACATTATGTCATCAGTTTTTAAGAAATATGAATTGGCAATACGTTTAAAGGCAAGTTTTATAAATCTGCCCGGATTTTCCATGATCCATTTATAGGCAAGTTCTTTACCCAGTTTGTGAATTGCCATTTCATCGAATCCGGTATCGGTTTTGTACTTTAAGAAGGGGCTGTTGGGATATTTATAAGGGTCACTCCACGAACCGGTAGCATAGTCGTTATTATTTACATATATGACATATCCGCCATTAGTGGAGAATACGGGCTCTCCAAAGCGAATATAGTTTCTGATCAGCCAAGGTGCCACAACTACTCCTACAGCTATAGCAAAGGAAACTATGTATGCTATTTTGTTCTTTAGTTTCAAATCCTTTTTTATAAACATGAAAAAGGCAAAAATCAAAGGTATAAACATACCAATAGGTCTTATAAGGGTAAGATATCCAATTAACAATCCTATAATTATAGGGTTGTTCTTGTTAAAGAATAAATACACTGAAAGCATTAAAACAGCAGAGAACAATATCTCGGAGCAATGAATGCTGTTATATGCAATTGCCAAAGGTGAAAAGGCATATAATATAAGGGTTATCAATGCTATTTTTTCATTAAAAAACTGTTTGGCAAGTTTGTAGGTTAAAAACATTATTAATGTAGACAATACGACATTGAACAACTTTCCCACTAGAAAGTCATTAAAGCCGGTACCGAAAATAAAATACAATACGGCAAGAGTTCCCGGATAACCTATGGGCCTAAAAGCTGTATAAATCCCCGGAGTTCCTCTATAATACGGATAAATACCGTTGAGAAATCCCATGCCTTTTGAAAGTTCTACCCCTTTTACATGATACCACATAAAGTCTGTTTCGGGATATGTAGGCATAGCTATTATCCAGGCAAGCCTTAGTATTATTCCTAATAGAATTATTAAAATGTAATTATACTTTTTGGTGAAATCAATTATCTTCTGTGACATAGCGACTCCTTATGGTGTAATAATATGGTTTAATTACATAGAACATTTTACTTTTCTTCATCTACTTATGTCAAGGTTGATATTAAGCTAAAGTTAATATCAAAGCTATTGATTGTCATAATTGTATCAATAGCTTCTGAAGTAATTAACTATTGCGGAACAGTAAAGGACAAATATTATTTATTCAGTATTTTTTTGAGTATACGCTGAATAAATGAACCTTTAGCTTTAACCGATTCATTCTTTTGAACATGTATGTTTTGTACCGTATTAATTACAGCACTTTCTTTTACAGGTTTTGAGCTAATTTTTGTATTTATTTGAGGTGCTTTTCGATTTTCAAACTTGTTAGCTGCACCATCAGTTTTATTCACCTTTCTATGATTTATTTGATTTTTGTAGGCTTTATCAGTAGTCTTATTATAATGCTTATGCTGCTTTTTGGGATACTGTTTGCCCGAAGGTCTTTTGGAGTTTGAAGCTAAGTAAGGTTTTGATGGCTTTTGGAAGTTAGAGCCTGAGTTGGGGGTGGAATGTTTTATATTCAATGAATTTGCCTGTACCCATTTATCAGCTTCAGCTTTTTGTTTATTGTACATTTCTCTTGTAGGTAATTCCCCTTCGGTAATCATTGTTCCAATGTGCTCTTCTATGACGTTCAGACTCTTAATATCTTCATCAGTAACTAATGTAATTGCACGGCCACTATTTCCAGCTCTGCCGGTACGGCCAATTCTGTGGATATAATTGTCTTTGTCCAATGGCACATCGTAGTTTATAACAAGGGATAGATTATCAATATGTATACCCCGTGCAGCAACATCGGTAGCAACAAGTAAATGAAACTCACCCTGTTTGAACTGTTGAATGGTTTTTAGGCGCTTGGCTTGAGGAATATCACCATGCAGTGCCTGACAGTTGTAGCCCTTTCGGTATAAAAATCTCTGAATTCTATTTACATTAACCTTTGTGTTGCAGAAAATTAAGCAGCTTTCCGGACGTTCTGCAAGCAGCAAATGGTTTAATATAGTGTTCTTTTTGTGACTTTCGACACGATAGTATATTTGCTCAATAGTATCAACCGTCTTAGTTTCTGACTTAATTTCAATGGTTATAGGCTTTTTCATATATCTTTGACTTATCTTCCGAACTTCATAGGGAATAGTGGCTGAAAAAAGCAGAGTTATCCTATCTTTAGGCAAAGTCTGAATAATTTTGACCACCTGTTCCAAAAAACCCATGTCAAGCATTCTGTCAGCTTCGTCCAGTACTAAAAAACGAAGGTTTTGAGTTTTTAAGTTTTTGCTCTGTATGTGGTCATTAACCCGGCCCGGAGTTCCTGTAACAATGGAAACCCCTCTTTTTAATGCTTGAATTTCTGCATCCATACTATGCTGACCATATACGGCAGTTGTCTTATGGCGTGTATATCTTGATATTTTTCTTAGTTCGCTGTCTATCTGAACTGCCAGTTCTCTTGTTGGAGTGAGAATCAGACCTTGTGGTCCCGGAAGGGCAGGGTCAATCAGTTGGAGCATAGAGACTCCAAAAACAGCAGTTTTGCCGCTACCTGTCTTGGACATAACTATTAAATCTTTCTGGTTTAAAATGTGAGGAATTGCCCTGCTTTGAACTTCTGTGGGTTTTTCAAAGCCCATTTCATCTAAAGCTTTTAAAATTGGAGGCGAAATGCCTAAAGTGTTAAAACTGTTTTCCATTATTAACCTCTTTCGTATATTAAATAATATTGATTATACCATTAATTTTGGATTTGTTCTATTATTTTGTGGAGATAAACTCAAGAAGCAGTAATAAATAAGGCGTTTTTTGCATTAAGCAATAAATAAATTTAATTAAACACTGATTTGGATGAAAAATATTGCAATTATTCAAATATGTATGTTATAATAATATCAACTAAGATAGATGAGATGAGTTTGGTAAAGTTAGAGTTTATATTAAGATGAGATGAGACGAGAAGAGATGAGAAGAGACGAGGCTATTGCAGTAGTTTAAGTCGTTATCCACGCCAGGATTTCTCGTCCTGGCTTTTTTAGTTGGTTCAATTCTCATGTCTTCTTTAATTACAAAAAGGAGGCATCAAAATGTTTTATCCAAGTCTTGATGAAGTGAGGAATCTAGCCAAAGACTATAACACCATTCCTGTTTCCATGGAAGTATATGCGGATATGGAGACGCCCATCAGCATTTTTAAGCGGTTTGAACAGAGTAAATATTGCTTTTTGCTGGAGAGCGTTGAGGGCGGTGAGAAATGGGGAAGATACTCCATCATCGGAAGAAATCCTTTTCTTGTGGTAAAAAGTTTTAAAAATAAGACAATTATAGAAAAGGAAAAGGGAGAAGTATCTGAAGTAGAAGGTAATCCCGTCGATGTAATAAGGTCTTTAATGGAAAAATTCAAGGGTGCAAATTTACCGTCAATGCCGAGGTTTGCCGGTGGTGCGGTGGGGTTCTTCGGCTATGATATGATAAGGTATTATGAAAATCTTCCCAATGTGCCGGAAGATGATTTGAACCTGCCGGAGAGTCATTTTCTATTTGCCGATGAATTATTGGTGTTTGATCATCTTAAGCAAAAGATTCATATAATTGTTAATCTTCATGTTAATGGAAATATAGAAAGGGCTTACAATAGCGTTATAGATAGAATAAAGTCAATTTATAACGAGATTTTGGATACTCGGTGGAAAATAAATGACAATTTCAAACCGGACTTTAGCAAAAAGAATACAGAACTAAAATATATAAGCAATATATCAAAGGAACAATATTGTGAAAATGTTTTAAAAGCCAAGCAATATATTAAAGACGGAGATATATTTCAAGTGGTTTTGTCCCAGCGTTTATGTGTGGAAACAGACCAGAATCCCTTCAATGTTTACAGGGTCTTGCGTTTGATAAATCCTTCTCCCTATATGTATTATTTGAAGTTTAGCGATTACAATATTGTAGGTTCATCCCCGGAAATGCTTGCAAGGGTTGAAAATGGGATAGTTGAAACTTGTCCTATAGCCGGAACCAGAAAAAGAGGTCGGACAAAAGAAGAGGACGAAAACCTTGAAAAAGAACTTTTGGCAGATACGAAAGAATTGGCAGAGCATACTATGCTTGTCGATTTGGGGAGAAATGATATTGGAAGGGTGGCCCGATACGGAACAGTTAAAGTTAAAGACTTAATGCATATAGAAAGGTACTCCCATGTAATGCATATTGTTACAAATATACAAGGAGAAATCCGGGAAGACAAGACAGCTTTTGACGCTTTGATGTCGATTATGCCTGCCGGTACACTATCCGGTGCTCCAAAAGTAAGGGCGATGGAAATAATTGATGAATTGGAGAATGTTAAAAGAGGACCGTATGGCGGCGCCATTGGATATCTCAGCTTTAATGGAAACCTGGACAGCTGCATAACTATAAGAACAATGATTTTTAAGGACAATAAGGCATACGTGCAATCGGGAGCGGGAATAGTTGCCGATTCGGTTCCGGAGAAAGAATATGAAGAGTGCTTGAATAAGGCAAAGGCACTGCTGAAAGCCTTAGAGGAAGTTGGTGAGATAAGATGAGCGGAAAAATATTGATTATCGATAATTATGATTCATTTACTTACAATCTCTACCAGTACATTGGAGAAATAAATCCCAATATAGAGGTATACAGAAACGACAAAATTACTATAGACGGCATTAGGGAAAGAAATCCATCCCATATAATAATTTCGCCCGGGCCTGGCTTTCCTAAAGACGCCGGGATAAGTATTGAAGTTATAAGAGTTTTGGGAAAGCATATACCTGTTCTGGGGGTATGTTTGGGCCACCAAGCAATAGGTGAAGCCTTTGGGGGAAGAACTGTTCATGCAAAAGAGTTAATGCATGGTAAAGCTTCAGAAGTCTTTGTGAATAGGGAATGTCCATTGTTTAGAACCTTGACAAAGGAAAAAATAATGGCGGGAAGATACCATTCACTTATAGTGGAAAACAATTCACTACCTTCATGTTTAAAGGTCACAGCAAGATCGGAAAATGGAGAAATAATGGGATTAATGCATGAGGACTATCCGATTTTCGGCATCCAATTCCATCCTGAGTCAATCCTTACCCCCGATGGAAAGGAAATTTTGAAAAATTTCCTTGATATAAAAATGTAAGCAGGTAAAATGGCTTAAAGTAAATAGGGTCAAAATGTTGAGAAGAGATGAGAAGAGAGGAGAATTAATATGTTAAAAGAGGCAATTCAGAAATTGGTTGAGGGTAAAAATTTATGTGAGGGCGAAATAATAGCTGCACTAAACTGTATTATGGAAGGTAATGCAACCCCGGCGCAGATAGGAAGCTTTATTACAGCGTTAAGAATTAAGGGAGAGACTATTGAGGAAATAACCGGATGCGCAAAAGTTATGAGGGAAAAAGCGGACAGAATAACATTAGAAAAGGACTACTTTATAGACATTGTCGGTACAGGAGGAGATTGTTCATATACCTTCAATATTTCAACAGCTGCAGCTTTCGTAACGGCGGCTGGAGGAGTTACAGTTGCAAAACACGGCAACAGGTCGGTGTCAAGTAAAAGTGGTAGTGCAGATGTATTAGAGAGTCTGGGAGTTAATATTAATTTGGAACCTCAAAAGGTAAAAGAATGCATCGATAAGATCGGTATAGGATTTATGTTTGCTCAGACTTTTCACAAATCTATGAAGTATGCGGCAGGGCCTAGAAGAGAGTTGGGAATCAGGACTATATTCAATATTTTAGGGCCTCTTACCAATCCGGCATCGGCAAAAGGTCAGCTGCTTGGTGTGTTTAGTGATAAATTGACCGAACCTTTGGCCCATGTGCTCCACAACCTTGGAGTTGAAAAGGCTATGGTAGTGTATGGAATGGACGGAATGGATGAAATATCCTTGTCTGCTCTTACAAAGGTTTCGGAATTAAAGGATGGAAAAGTTACTACCTATTATTTAAATCCTGAGGATTATGGAATGAAGCTTACAAGTAAAGATGAGCTTGTAGGTGGCGATTCTAAAGAAAATGCAAAGATAATTTTATCCATATTGAATGGAGATAGAGGACCTAAGAGAGACATTGTGGTGCTAAATGCTGCAGCAGCATTATATGTAGGAAAGGCAGCAGAGGATATCCAAGCAGGAATTGCAATGGCAGAAGAATTGATAGACAGCAAAAAAGCATTGGATAAATTAAATGAGTTAAGAGAATATTCCAATTCCATGATTCCTGTTTTATATTAGTGGAAAAATTACGCACCATGGAAGGTAATACATAAAGTGCAATACGAGTTAAATAGTAATTGGAGGTATATATGATTTTAGATAAAATTGTGGAGCAAAAAAAGATACAACTCAAAGAAGAAATGAGCAAAATATCAATAGAGGGCTGGAAGCAGCGTATTAAAAGGCCTGGCATGCATAGTACTTTAAACTTTTTCGATGCGTTAAAGAAGAATGATGATATATCTATAATTGCTGAAGTTAAAAAAGCTTCACCCTCTAAAGGAATAATAAAAGAGGATTTTGACCCTCTTTTGATTGCTAAAGAATATAGTGAATCGGACGTACAGGCTATTTCGGTTTTGACCGAAAAAAACTTCTTCCTAGGTGATGACGATTATCTTGTCAGGATACGTCAGGCATGCCCCATACCCCTTTTAAGAAAGGACTTTATAATTGATTTATGGCAGGTGTATCAATCAAGATGCCTTGGTGCCGACGCTATACTCCTTATTGTATCGATACTTTCCGATGAGGACTTAAAAAAGTTCCAAGTGGTAGCGGGTATACTCGGTATGCAGTGTCTTGTTGAGGTACATAACAAGGAAGAGTTGGATAGGGCATTGGAGTCGGGAGCAAAAATAATAGGCATAAACAATAGGGATCTCAAAACTTTTGAGGTGGATATCAGGACGACAGAGAAGCTTATGAATTATATTCCCAATGACAGAGCAGTAGTAAGTGAAAGCGGCATAAGGGATTATAATGATATAAAGTATCTTAAAGAGCTTGGTGTGGATGCAGTATTGATCGGTGAAACCTTTATGAGGGCTCCTTCCATCAAGGATAAAATAAATGAACTAAGGGGTAAAGCGGTGTTGATATGACACAAATAAAAATTTGCGGGATAAAGAGAATTGAAGATGTTGAATATGTAAATAAATATTTGCCCAACTACATAGGCTTTGTATTTGCCGAGAGTAAGCGAAAAGTAACGATGGAACAGGCAGTTAAATTGAGAAATGAGCTTGATCCAAGGATAAAGGCTGTTGGGGTATTTGTGAACGAGAGTATGGATAAAGTGATGGAAACTGCTGTGAAATGCCGTTTGGACTGTATACAGCTTCATGGGGATGAGAACGGACAGTATGTTGAAAATTTAAAGAACTTGCTTAAATCTCAATATGATGTTGAAATATGGAAGGCTATACGGGTGAAAGATGAGAGTTCTTTATTATTACTGGATGAGTATGAAGTTGACGCCTTTGTATTGGATACTTTTGTGGAAGGTGCTTATGGAGGCGCCGGCAAGGTTTTTGACTGGAAGTTAGCGAAGCTGGCAAAGTCCTTTGGAAAAATAATTGTTGCAGGGGGCTTAAGCATTGACAATGTTTCCGATGCAATTGAATTGGTAATGCCGTACGGTGTGGATGTGAGCAGTAATGTTGAGACCGATGGAGTTAAAGATGAGGTGAAAATACGGAGATTTATTGAAAAAGTCAGAAATCACTTTTAGCAAAGGCATTGATGAAAAATTATTTCGTTTTATTGTAGTATACTTATGTAAAGCATTCTTATTAAAGCATAATTACAACGGAAGTTATTTTCTTATCATGCTTAAGTTTAGTTCTGGCAAAATTTTTAAATCTTTTTGTTGTAAACAGGTTATAAAAATTATTTATAACCTGTTTTTTTTGGACAATTCTATTAAATTTGTTATACTTGTATGTGATTTTTTATAATAAAAAAGTGAACCAAATAAGCAATTCTTGTAACTTATATTATGAAAGGGTTAACCCAAAAACAATATAAGGAGATGATACATTGGATGAGATAAACCTTATAAGGCGTTGTCAAAAAGGAGATTCCGAGGCATTTGATATTTTATTCAAATTACATAGTAAAAAAGCTTTGCATACGGCATATCTTATTTCCGGCAGCAGGCATTTAGCAGAAGAAATAGTCCAGGAATCTTTTATTCAATGCTTTAAAAATATCAATAAGCTCAATGATCCGCAAAAATTTAGGTCCTGGTTTTACAGAATTATTGTAAGGTACAGTTGGAAGGCTATATCAAAAGAAAAGATCAATGATATAGATATAGAAGATGATGCTAATATCTGTTCTGCACCGGACGAAGTTTTTGAAACCATTGAATCGTTAGAAACTCGTAAAGCTGTACGCAGGGCTTTAGACAAACTTACTCTTCCTCTGAAAACAGTGGTAATACTATATTATTTCAATGGCCTTTCAACGAAAGAAATTTCAAAAACATTGAACTGTATGCAAGGTACTGTAAAATCCAGACTTTATAATGCTAGAAAAATACTTAGCAAGGAACTTAAGCAATATAAATCGTTAAGTAAATGTGGAGAGGAGTGTAAAATCAATGGATAACAGAAATCAAATTGACAATGTATGGGAGTCGGTTCTTAAGAGAGAGGTACAGAAAATTGATGTACCTGAGGATTTATTAGATAAAATAAAGTCAGAGATGAGAAATGAAAAAAATATCAATAGGACATTTATGAATAATATCAGAGAGCTTTTTTGCCCTTTTCAATTAAACACACTAAGGGTTATTTTAACAGCTTTTGTATGTGTTTCTTTTATTACAGCACAAATTTTAATATTCTCCGAAAATGCCAGAGTATTTGCATTGGACAGTATTAATAATGCTTTAACATTGGTATATCGGATAGTAGGCTATGAAGATGGTGAATACAAAGTCGATAAAGTACCTCTAGAAGAACCTGAGTGGTTTTACCATGACTCTGTTTTTTATGCAGATAAATATATTGAACAGATTGTCGGGTTTCCCATTTGTTTTCCGGAAGCACTTTCAGACGACTGCAATGCTTTCTACGGAAGAAATATATATGCAGTTGAAGACCAAAATAAAAATAAGATTTATATGGTAAGTACAATATACAGCAATAATACCGGTAGTAATATAATTGTCTTGGAAACGTCTAAAGACAAAGAAAATTATTTTTTCGGTAATATATATAATACCAAGAATTACAAGGTTGGAAATAAAGAAGTAATTTGGGGCGAATGTCCAAACCTTGTATTTCCTAATAATGATCCTCGTCAGAAGCCGATAGATTTGGAGATAACACATGTTCTATTGTGGGAAAATAATGGCGTATATTATAGACTATGGTCTGCAAATAATGATATATCCGTTGATGAAGGACTAAGGCTTGTTGAAGAAATTATCGATAATAAATGCCCGGAAAATACTAAGTTCAAACATACAGGGGTATTATACGGTAAAAACGATATATCTAATGACGATGTAATAAATATGGTTGGTCACCCTGTAAGAATACCGGATGAATTAAATGAAGGATTTTCCTTGGAATATAAAACGGTTTCAACAATTACAGAGAATGGCCAAACCGGTTATGAAGTATGTGGATATTATGAACAAGATAACAGGCACTTAAAAATAACTATGGTAAAGATAGATGAAAATTATAGTGCTCTTAAAAATCTTCCTTCCACTGAAGTGTTAAATATAGGGGATGTGAAATGTTATTGGTATGAGCAAAATCCCTCTGAGTTGGAATACAAAAGTGATAACTTTTTCGAATTCAAAATTGATGGTGTAAACTATTTATTGAGTATTCTAGATGGCAGTTTTGAATCTAAAGAAGAGGCTATTTCAATAGCTAAATCAATTCTAGAATTCTAGTGATGCAGTAGTTAGAAAAAGGGCTATTGTACTTTTGTGCAGTAGCCCTTTTTCTAGGGTGCTACGCATGTTACTACAGTTTAGTATATTTTATGCTCACATAGGACTATTTTTACTAGATAAGCATTAAAGTTCATCTTGGTGAATGCAGTTTTTTGGAGCTGATTTGGTGGATGTGTGCCAATAAGTTTTAGTGTCAAAGGACTCCAATTACATGACCTTCGCATAAAAGCAGTAGGCCTTGAGCATGATAATTTTCGCCGCGTCTATGGGACCTCCTGTCCCAAGACGCTAAAAATGCCATCCATGGCATTTTTGCTTCAAATTATCCTGCTTTTCGGCCACTGCTTTTAAATGCTCAGGTCAAGCATTTCCGTCCTTTGACACTAAAACAGGTGTGATGTATAGTTGGATTAATTATTTTCTTTAGCCAGTACTTTTAGAGGCTTTTCTATGGTAAAATATAGAAGAGCTGTTTTTATGGCTCATAATAGAGTTTCATAATTATTAAATGGACTATAAAGCGTGAATTCTGCTAACAAGACTTAATGTTAAAGGTGATTTGAGAGTGTCCAATTATAAAGAGAATGCAGTAGTTTCTAAAGGTTCTTTTGTTTCACTGGATAAAGATTACTATTTCATAAATTACAAAGATAACTATTCATTATATCGAATAGATGATAAAAATTTAAAGACTAAAATATATAATGAAAAAATTAAAAATTTAACTGCTCATAAAGTATGGATTTATTTTACTGACCATGATTTTTACTTCTGTCCTTTCATATGCAATATTAATAAATTGCAGTCTAATATAGCATTTCCGTACTCATAAGGATTAACATATGAGTTATCGCACAGAGCTTTATATATGACCGAAAGCAGTAATCATTTCAGATTTATATATCCGTTACGGTTATCATTTATTCAAACCTATATTTTATGAAGGTTCTGCTCTGTTTTTGTGAAAATATAATTTAATCCAAAAGTTTTATTAATATTTATTCTGGTATTATAAAAAATAAATTGAACTTTTCTCATTGGTTTTTACTCATACATATGAAAGGAGGAAAGTGCATGGAGGTTATTGACTTGGTCGAAAAGGCTAAAAAAGGTGATAAGGAAGCGTTAATACAGCTCGTTATGCAAAAGAAAGAAGAGTATTACCGATTAGCTTATGTATATACCGGAAACAAAGAAGATTCCCTGGATGCTTTGCAAAATATGATAGTCATTCTGTTTGATAATATTAAAAAGCTAAGAGATGCTGATGCCTTTTACAGTTGGAGCAAGACAATTTTAGTTAACGAATGCAAAAGAATACTTAGGGAAAGAAAGAAGGAAATACCTATAGAAGAAAAAGAGGAGGGCGGTTATTTCGAAAACTATCAGGGAAGGGAAATGAGGCAGGATATAACTATATATATGAAAAGACTCAATATCCACCAACAGGAGGCAATAAAACTTAGATATTTTCTGGATATGGACTATGCTACTATAGCTAAAATGACCGGTACTTCTGAAGGGACGGTAAAATCTAGGATTTTTAATGGATTGGCTAAATTAAAAGGACTAATTGGAGGTGAATACTAATGAAAGATTTGGAAAAATTATTAGAAGGTAAGAGGGAGGAACTGCTTATGATTGAAGTTCCGGAAGAGATGGAAGATTGCTTGAGGAATGCTCTCAATAAAAGAAAAAAACGTATACCTAAAAGCGCCATTGCAGCGGCTTTTATTGCAGTTTTTATACTTGCCTATAGTTTTGATAGTCTTGCGTATTATAGCAAAAAAATTATCGGATATGACAATGTTATTTATGGAAGTTTAAAAGAGCTAAATGATGAGGGAAAAGGACAGGTAATTAACAAATCATGTTCTTTCAGTAATGGGATTGAGATAACATTAGACGGAATAATATTTGATGACAGTGAATTGGTCGCATTTTATAAAATAAAAAGTACAAAGGAAAAGTTAGATTTTTCTAAACTTAATTTATTCTTGAGATTAGATGGAATCAACCCCATGGGATATCTCCAAAAAAGCGGACATGGGAAGATTATTGACGATTACAACGGAGTATTTATCACTTCCTTTAATGCTCCGGCATTTTATGAAAAATGGATGAAGCTGAACTTATCAATAAAGATAGACAACACAGCAGAAGAAAAAGAAATTAGCTTTACATTGGATAGGAACAAAGCTATGAAAAAGACTGTCGAGAAAAATCTAAATACTAAGGTCACAGTAGGGAATTACGAAGTTTACTTTGAGAAATTGACAGCATCTTCATTGAGTAGTTATATAAATGGGAAAATAAAAGTTTTGACAGGGAATACTAAAGATGTCTTTGAAGAAAATATTGCAGTTAAAGAAGCATTCGATTTACCCCATCTTGAGTTTGATATTGTAACCGACAAGGGTGAAAAAGTTAATTTTACCGGTGGAAACATGGGAAGTTCACTGAATGAAATAAGCTTTACTAAAAACGGGGATGCATTACCGGAGGAATTTAATACATTGGAGATAAAAAATATCAGATTTGAGAGCTATAAGATTATAGATAAATCCTTTGATGTATCGTATGAGACAAAAAATCTTAAGGTTGATAATGAAATTATTGTAAAAGAAATATATTACGATGGTGAAGAAACATGTGTTGTTGTGTCTAGTAGAGGGCTACCTATTATAGGACTGTCTAACGGGGAAGAATTTATGGAAATATTGAATTTTGATCAATACAAAAGTTATCCTGAAAGTAAGGAACCTATTGAAAGAACATTTCGTTTTGCAGGTAAAGCTAAAGATATGAAATTAGAATTTAAAAACATAGTAAATTCGATAAGTACTGATGAAACAATAAGCATTCCTGTCGATTAAGTTGATAGTAGATGACAATAGATCTCTATATTGAAAAACTAATAATAAAAACAGCAAAAAAGCCCAATTACACTTTATACCTGTTTTAGTATCAAAGGACGGAAATGCTTGAGGTGAGCATTAAAAAGCAGTGGCCGAAAAGCAGGATAATTTGAAGCAAAAATGCCAGGGATGGCATTTTTAGCGTCTTGGGACAGGAGGTCCCATAGACGCGGCGAAAAATTATCATGCTCAAGGCCTACTGCTTTTATGCGAAGATCATGTGATGGAGTCCTTTGACTACTAAAACTAATTGGCACATCCTCCTAATCAGGTCCAAAAAAGCCCATTTATATGAATTTCAATTTATAAATTTAATTACACTTTATACCTGTTTTAGTGTCAAAGGACGGAAATGCTTGAGGTGAGCATATAGAAGCAGTGGCTGAAAAAGCAGGATAATTTGAAGCAAAAATGCTATGGAAGGCATTTTTAGCGTCTTGGGACAGGAGGTCCTATAGACGCGGCGAAAATTATCCTGCATAAGGCCTACTGCTTTTATGCGAAGATCATGTGATGGAGTCCTTTGACTACTAAAACATCCAGACACATCCTCCAAATCCACTTCAAAATCTGTTCCCACTAAGCTAAGCTTAAGAATAAAAGTGCTTATTTAATAAAAATAGTTCTATAAGCGGGCAAAATATGCTAAGCTTTTGATATAACACAAAAAGAGAAATCTACTTTAGGAGGATTAGAAATTGAAAAATAAAGTTTTATATATTTCAGACCTTGATGGTACACTACTTATGAGCAACAGGGAATTAAGCAACTATTCAATAGAAACCCTAAATAAATTAATGGACAATGGTGTGCATTTTTCCGTTGCTACAGCAAGGTCTTTAGCTACTGCTATAAAAATTATAGAAGATCTTAACATTAAGGTTCCTGTTGTTTTAATGAACGGGGTTGTAATATATGACCTTGCCAACAGGAAGTATTTAAAACTAGAGAATATTCCCACTGAGGCTGTTGAAGAGATAATAAATATAATGAAAAAATATGATATTACCGGTTTTATGTATTCAATTTGCAACGATGAACAGATAACCTATTATGAGAATTTATGTACAAAGTATTTAAAAGATTTTCATGACGAACGGGTATCAAAGTATGGAAAGCCCTTTGAAAAAGTAGCAAGCTTTTGGGATAGGGCTTGCGATAACAATATCATATATTTTTCCTTTATGGATCTTTATGAAAAATTATATTTAATGTATGAAGAACTTAAGAAGATTCCCGAAATAGAAGTGATTATGTATAGAGATGTTTATAATGAGAATGTATGGTTTTTGGAGATACACAGCAAATATGCATCAAAATATAATGCAGTAAAATATCTTCGTGAGCAACTGGGGTATGATAAGGTTATCGGTTTTGGCGATAATTTAAACGACTTACCGCTTCTTAGAGCATGCGACGAGTTTTATGCCGTAGCAAATGCCGTGGAGGAACTAAAAGAAAAGGCCAACGGTGTAATTGATGACAATAATTCCGACGGCGTTGCAAAGTATATATTAAAAAGAGAACAGAACTAGTTGATGTTAAAATAATTGAAAAATATAATGTCAAAAAAGCCGGTGCTGCATAACATAATTAAATAAGTTATATAGGCTAAAAAGCAATTAAATTGATTAGGATTAATTGTTTAATTTTAGCATATGTGATAATATTATATTCTGGGGTGGTTAAGATGTTAATAGTAGGTTTAAACGGAAGTCCAAATAAAAATGGAAACACGAAATTTTTGCTAAACCTTGTTCTTGATAAACTTAAAGAAATGGGAGCTGAAACTGCAATAATCGAAATACCGGAAGTTTTAAAATCAGGAAAGCACAGCTTTTGCGTTGTTTGCAGTAACCCCTGTTCCGGTATATGTTATAAAGATACAGCTCTCGAAGAGGCTTATGAACTTATGAGGAAAGCTGATGGATTGGTATTTGGCAGTCCTGTCTATTTTGGAACGGTAACAGCTCAAATGAAAGCTTTCTTTGATAAGACCAGAAAACTTAGAGGAGAAAAAGCTTTTTACAATAAAATTGCAGCTGGTGTTACTGTTGGAGCATCAAAATATGGAGGCCAGGAGACAACAATGAAAGCTCTTCACGATATTATGTTGGTTCATGGAATGACCATTGTTGGTGATGGATATTTGGATGATGACTGCGGTCATCATGGAGTATGTGCGGAAAGACCGGCTGAAAATGATGAGTTTGCAAAAAAACGTGCTTTAATTTTGGCAAAGCGTATTTTTGATGCTTGTAAGATGATGTCAAAATAAATTAATATTTATTATGACAAGTGAAAGCTAAAGCTGTTTAAAAAATTTAATTTTATGGTTAGCCATGAAATTAAATTTTTTAAATTTTGAGATGAAAATTGAAGTTATGTGAAATAGCATTCTGTGTTATTTTTTCTTTTCATTGTACCTATTTTGAATTTAATACAGTTTAAATATATAAAATATTATATGTTACTCCGCTTAAAATAAAAAAATTTGTTATGACTATATTTTTTTATTTTTAAAGTGATATAATTAAAATAAATATTGTAATACGATACATTTTGCAACGTTATAATTTGATATTAAATATTAAAAAATTTAATATTATCGTAGCATTATTCACGTCAGACTAAAAAGTATAGCTGTAATTTTCTATTAACTTCATGATTACTGGATTTAATTTAATTTATCCGATTATCACATTTTTATGAACAGAAGGAGAATCAAATGTCAAAAGAGAGAATAACTATATTCGCCGGACACTTCGGAAGCGGCAAGACGGAAGTAGCTGTGAACTTTGCTTTAAACTCTGCAAGTAAATCGAAAAAAGTTGCAATTGTTGATTTGGACATTGTAAATCCATATTTCCGTACGGCAGATGCTAAAAAAGAGTTGGAGGATAAAGGAATTTGGGTAATTACGCCGATGTATGCCAACACAAACGTGGATGTTCCTGCTCTTCCCCCGGAAATGAATACTTTATTTGAAAAAAAGGAATATGATGTGATTTTAGATGTAGGTGGAGATGATCTTGGTGCTAAAGTACTTGCAAGATTTAAGGACGAGCTTGCCAGTCAGGGATATTGTATGTATTTTGTTGTCAACACCAAGCGGCCCATGACCGATACCGATGCTAAATTGGAGCAAATGATTTATGAAATAGAAAGCTCATGTGGACTTAAGGTTACAAAACTTATAAACAATACTAATCTTTTGGAAAATACCGATGTAGACGTTGTAGTTGAAGGACATAGGATTATAGAAAGAGTATCCGGTAAACTTGGTATTCCAATTGGATTTGTCTCCGGTTTTACCGATTTGATTGGAGGAATTGAGAAAGAAATTGATGTTGAATTTTTTCCGCTAAGAAAGATGATAAAACTGCCTTGGAATTAATGGAGGTAATATTTATGGAAAGAATTAAACTAAGAGAATTTCTTCACGAAGGAGCAATAATCAGAACAAAGCACTGCAACAGTTCATCATGGGTAACAAACGTTGTCTATTCCATAAATGATGATTATATCGAAATTGATATAGGTCTTGAGAAGGATTACATACAGAATATAATCATGATTGGAGATACAATAAAATGCAAATACACTTCCGAAGACTATGAGTTTACATTAAGAGGTTGGGTAACAAGAATAAACCTTGATGTGCCACAGAGTATCACTATTAAAATACACGACATAGAAAGATTTGTGAATAAACGTGACAGCTATAGATTTGATGTCTATCTTGCCTCTGTTATAAAATTGAAAGAAAGTAGCGAAAAAGGCGTTTTTGCTATATTGACTAATATTAGTCATACCGGTGCGGCTTTTACTGTGAAAGAAGATTTGGAAAAAGAATTTGGTATTACTGTTACAGAAAATAGCGAATTTACTTGCGTTTTTGTAATATATGTTTCACCGGAACAGCAAATAACCTTTGAGGGTGTATTAAAGAGAAAATGTGATAATGAAAAGGGAAAAGAATACGGTGTAAAAATCACCGATATTGATATTGAAAATGAAAAAGTTTTATTAGAATTACTTGAAAAACTTGCAAATAAAGATAAAGAGTTCTATAATAAACGAAGTAGCTTTTGGTCGAAAAATAGCAAGTACAAATTAGGTGGCGAGAATAAGTAATATATTGCGGCCACTAGGTAATGGGGGATTCAAATGGCTAAAGTAACATTTCATGAAGAACGTTGCAAAGGATGTAAATTGTGTACAACTGTATGCCCGAAAAAAATTGTTATAATGCTGGAAGATAAGATAAATCAGAAAGGATTTCATCCTGCAGGTGTTTCTGAGATGGATAAGTGCATTGGGTGTGCGTTTTGTGCCACGATATGTCCTGATTGCGTTATTGAAGTTGAAAAATAATTTTAATTTATATGAAACGGATAAGGTAGGGTGACTAAGTAAAAATGGGTGAAAAATTGTTAATGAAAGGTAATGAAGTAATTGCAGAAGCTGCTATTAGAGCAGGCTGCAGGCATTATTTCGGATATCCTATTACACCTCAAACCGAAATTGCACATTACATGGCAAAGAAAATGCCTGAGGTTGGCGGTACTTTTGTACAGGCAGAAAGTGAAATAGCAGCAATAAATATGGTTTATGGTGCGGCTAGTGCCGGAGTTAGGGTTATGACATCTTCTTCAAGTCCCGGTATTAGTTTAAAGCAAGAGGGAATTTCCTATGCTGCAGGAGCAGAGCTGCCGGCTGTTATTGTCAATATTGTAAGATGCGGTCCTGGTCTTGGAGGTATTTTACCGGCTCAATGTGATTATTTCCAGGCTGTAAAAGGCGGAGGTCACGGAGACTATAAAATGGTGGTTTTGGCGCCTTCCAGTGTCCAAGAATTGTATGAGTTAACGGTTGAAGCCTTTAATATTGCCGATAAATACAGACAATTGACTATGATTATGGGCGACGGTATACTGGGACAAATGATGGAAGCCGTTGAATTCAGAGATGAGGAGAATATTGTTAAAGTTGACAAGCCGTGGGCTACTACAGGAACAGGTTTAAAAAGGGAACACAATACAATACAGTCTATATACATTCAGCCTGAGGTTTTGGAAGAACACAATAAAAAGCTCCAAAGGAAATACAAGCTTATAGAAGAAAATGAAGTAAGAGTTGAAAGTTATAATTGTGAGGATGCAGATATTATAGTTACCGCGTTTGGTACTACTGCAAGAATAGTTAATAATGTTATAAAAATGGCGGAGAAGGAAGGAATAAAGGTAGGTTTGATAAGACCTATTACTCTTTGGCCATTCCCTGTAAAGGAATTTGAAAAATATGCAGAAGTACCGAAAGCCTTTTTGTCAGTAGAATTAAATGCAGGCCAAATGGTTGAAGACGTTAAGCTTGCTGTAAATGGCAAGAGACCGGTTTATTTTTACGGAAGAATGGGTGGAATGATTCCGACTCAACAGGAAATTTTGGATCAGATAAAGCAAATATTAAATAAGTAAGAAGGGGAATTAAAATGGCTACTGTTTTTAAGAGACCACATGCTTTGATTGATAAATCAATGCACTATTGCCCGGGATGCACCCATGGTATTATTCACAGGCTTATAGCAGAAGCATTGGATGAATTGGAAGTAGAAGGAAAGACTGTAGGTGTATCATCGGTAGGGTGTACATATAACAATTATGAATATTTCAATTGCGACATGGTGCAGGCAGCCCATGGAAGGGCACCGGCTGTTGCTACTGGTATAAAGAGAGCACTTCCCAATAACATTGTTTTTACTTATCAGGGCGATGGTGATTTGGCAGCCATCGGTACTGCTGAAATAGTTCATGCGGCAGCTAGAGGTGAAAAGATAACTACTATCTTTGTAAATAATGCTATTTATGGAATGACCTCGGGTCAGATGGCTCCTACAACCCTTATCGGGCAGGTTACTACAACTTCACCTTTTGGAAGGAAACCCGAAACTCACGGTTTTCCGATAAAGGTTTGTGAGATGTTATCTACTTTGGAAGGTGCTGTTTTTGTTGAAAGAGTGTCTGTTCATGATGTTAAAAACATTATGAATGCAAAAAAAGCTATAAAGAAGGCAATACAAGTACAGATGGCCAACTTAGGCTTTTCAATAGTTGAAGTGTTGTCCTCATGTCCGACAAACTGGGGAATGACCCCGGTAGATGCTTTAGGATGGATAAAGGATAAGATGGTACCTTTTTATCCTTTGGGCAATTTTAAAGGCAAGGATTTGGAGGTGTAATATAGTAATGAAACATCAGGATGTTATTATAGCAGGATTTGGCGGTCAAGGTATACTCTCAGCAGGAAGAATTCTTGCCCAAGCAGGTATGTTGGAAAATAAAAATGTATCATGGTTTCCATCCTATGGCCCTGAAATGAGAGGCGGTACTGCAAACTGTAATGTAATTATATCGGAAGAAACTGTAGGATCACCAGTCATAAATATTGCAACATCACTTATTGCTATGAACGGACCATCCCTCGACAAATTTGAAAATATGGTTGCCAGCGGGGGAGTAATTATTACAGACAGTTCGTTGGTTGAAAGAGCACCTAAAAGAGATGATGTAAACGTTTATAGAATACCTGCCACAAAAACTGCTTTGGATATGGGTAGCGGTACTTTTGCTACAATAATTCTACTAGGCAAGTTAATTGCTGCCACAAATATTGTTTCTAAAGATTCGTTTATAGAGGCTTTGAAAAAGACTCTTCCAGAGAAGAAACACTATATGATTCCCGATGAAATAAAAGCTTTAGAATATGGAATGGAGTTTTAATATTTGATAAATGATATATAAAAAAGGTTGTAACCATATAGTTGCAACCTTTTTTATAGTGTTTTGGGAGTAACAAACAAGCATTTTTGTCTTGCTGCAGTAACTAAATATTAAATAATAACTGGCCGTAAGTTGGGAAAGGCCATAGTTTTTCATCTACCATTGTTTCAAGTTTGTCAGCCACAGATCTTAATTCAGCCATTTTAGTCAGTACAACGTCCCTGTATATTACAGCATGGTCATAAGTATCACCGTTGAAATTGGCTGCTTCGCAAGTAGCCTTTTCAAGGTCAGCTATTTTATTTTTCAGTTGCGATAAAAGTGATGATACTTCTTCTAAAAGCTCGCATTGAGCACTTATATCCACATTCAGTCCTGTAGCTTTTATAGATGTTATTGCAGATGCAATGTTACCTGTGAAATGGATAACAGCAGGTAATATCTGGCGTTTTGCCATATCCAGCATTGTAAGTGCTTCAATATTTATTGTCTTAATATACGTTTCCAGTATTATTTCATATCGGGAGTGGAGTTCTGTTTTGTTAAGAACACCATGTTTTTCAAATACTTTTACATTTTTTTCTTTAATTAAGGCTAAAGTAGCATCTACTGTATTGTCTATATTGGGAAGACCTCTTTTTTCGGCTTCTTTCACCCAGTCTTCACTATAGTTGTTGCCATTAAAGATAATTCTTTTATGATTGGTTACAATTTCTTTTAGCAGTAAATGAAGTTCTGCATTAAAGTCTTCTGCTTTTTCAAGTCGGTCTGCCATCTCGCTTAAGACTTCGGCAACTATTGTATTTAGCACAAAGTTTGGCCCGGAAATTGAGGCTGAAGACGGAACCATCCTGAATTCAAATTTGTTTCCGGTAAAGGCAAAGGGAGAAGTTCTGTTCCTGTCAGTGGCATCTTTAGGTAATGCCGGCAGTGTGCTAACTCCTATTTTAAGTTCGCCACCATTTATTGATGATTTTGCACCACCGTTTTCAATTTGCTCGAGGATATCGGTAAGCTGATCGCCAAGGAATATAGAGATTATAGCAGGAGGTGCTTCATTTGCTCCCAATCGGTGGTCGTTGCCGGCGTTGGTAGCAGAAACTCTAAGCATATCAGCATATTCATCCACTGCCTTTATTACAGCACATAGGAACACTAAAAACTGCGCGTTTTCATGGGGAGTATTTCCCGGATCAAGAAGATTTTGACCGTCATTTGTAGACATTGACCAGTTATTGTGTTTTCCCGAACCGTTAACTCCTGCAAAAGGTTTTTCATGTAATAGACATACAAGCCCATGCCTTAGTGCAACTTTTTTAAGTGTATCCATAATTAACTGATTATGGTCGGTGGCAACATTAGTTGTGCCGAAAATAGGCGCTATTTCGTGCTGGGCAGGGGCAACTTCATTATGCTTCGTTTTGGAATACACGCCTAGTCTCCACAGTTCCTGGTCTAATTCTTTCATGAAAGCTGATATTCTTTCTTTAAGGGTACCATAATAGTGGTCTTCCATTTCTTGGCCTTTAGGAGGTTTTGCACCGAATAAGGTTCTTCCGGTAAAGATCAAATCTTTACGTTGATCGAAAAGTTCTTTGTCAATAAGGAAATATTCCTGTTCAGCGCCAACAGTAGTAATAACTCTTGTGGCAGTAGTGTTTCCAAAAAGTCTTAAAATGCGAAGGGCTTGTTTGGATAGTGCTTCCATTGATCTTAAGAGAGGTGTCTTTTTATCCAATACTTCTCCTGTATATGAACAGAAGGCGGTAGGAATATATAATGTAGTGTCTCTTATAAAGGCCGGAGAAGTGCAATCCCAAGTAGTATAACCTCTTGCTTCAAAGGTTGCTCTAAGGCCTCCGGAAGGGAAGGATGAAGCATCCGGTTCACCTTTGATAAGTTCTTTTCCTGAAAACTCCATTATAACTTTTCCATCCACTGTGGGTGAGATGAAAGAATCATGCTTTTCGGCAGTAATGCCTGTCATTGGCTGAAACCAATGGGTATAGTGGGTTGCTCCTTTTTCTATTGCCCAATCCTTCATAGCATTGGCCACAATTTCTGCTATATGTGGAAGTAGAGGAGTACCTTCATCTATTGTTTTCTTTAAAGCCTTGTAAGTTTCTCGAGGCAGACGTTCTCGCATAGTTGCATCGTTAAAAACACAGCAACCGAATTCCTCTGTAAGAGAATACGGTTGTGATTCCACCTTTGACATTTTGAAATCCCCTTTCACAAAACATAAATTTCGAATAATTTACTTAAAAGGCATAACAAGTCAATATAATTCGATTGTTGTTAATATTAACCTTTATTGTTAGTGTTCCTCATAAAATAAAACTTTAGCATGCTTTTTTAAATTATATATTATATTGCTTCTCTTAAAAAGGACGAAATAAAAGAGCGTGTCATAAAATCTGAAACGCCCTTGCTTATCAGCTAATACTTATAAACTTTATAAATATTACTATCGGCAAGTTATAAAGTATTAATGTATTTTCTTATATTATGATAATGGGTTTTATAAAAAAAAGCAAGATATAATTTTATAAAATATAAATTTTTTATCCAAAAGTTCTATTATACATGTAGGTTATAGAGTTTTTTAGTGCCGATATATTCGACTTCTTCATCGGTATAATTTTTAAAGGTATGAGTATGATTTGAATTTATATCTAGCTCTCCTTCTATTTTATGAATATGTCCGTTTTCAGTTTTTATAGGCAATCCTGTATAGCCTGTATAGTAATGAGAATGCCCATTATAAGAGGTAACACCAAAAAATGTATGGATGTGAAAATTTTCAAACCCTATCATATTATCTGAAATTCCGGACATTCTATGGATATGTCCGTTGGAAGTATTGCATTCAAATTTGTATTTATGGATGTGAGAATGCATATAAAACCTCCTCTAATAGCAAACTAATAACAAATTAAATTATGAAGATATTTATTAATCTGTACAAAAAAGGTTTTTTTATTTATCCAATTATTGTATCATAATTTTAACATAAACAAAAAAAAGCTGCAATAAGAGCAGCTTAGTTGCTTTTTAGTTTATAAACTATTCAATAAATATATAGTAAGTTCCGTTGAGCATTTTACCTTGTCCTGTCAGGGTTACACTTTCAATTTCGTATTTTTTTGTTACTACTTCTTTGGCTAGTCCTAAGTAAGAAGTTAAAATATCTCCGACTCCAATGCTGTGTTTCAAATTTTTATTAAGGGTTTTGGTAAGTTCCGGAACCTTATCTATATTGGCAATTGTTCCATGCTGATTAATAAAAGCTTTAATGAATTTAATCTGATTATTTTTTCTTTCAATATCGCCTATCTGAATGAGTTCGCCATTTTCATTGTATCCCTGTCTGAAGCGGACAAAACCTTCAGCTTGTTTACCATTAAGCTTTTGCTTGCCTTTAGATATATGAATGGAGAGGTCCTGAAAGGGATCATCGTAATGCATATCATAGGGAACATCAATTTCAACTCCACCAAAGAGATCAACCAGTTCAACAAAACCTTCAGTATTTATCCTAACATAGTCATCTACTACTATTCCAAATTTCTCCTTTATTACATCAGCTAAAAAATTCATTGAATAGGGTTCAAATTTGCCATCATATTTTAAATAGGGTCCAATATTATGGGCAGCGTTAATTTTATAAAACGCCGGGTTATTGGCTTTGCCATGGATTGAAAGATAATGTCTTACTTTTTCATTATAATTAATATAAAGGTCCCTAGGTATCATAATTAATTTAAGTTTTTCATTTTCTTTATCAATGCTTAAAATTCCTATGGTATCATAAAGTCCGCTCACTTTATCGGAACCTATAAATAAAATATTTTTGCTGCCTTTTGAAACAAGTTCTTTTGAATAAGTTTTTTCATTTGTTAGCCCAGGTATTGCGTCGTAATCTATTTCACTGGGAGTGGGCATAACAGATGGAGTAGGTATGTATTTATTAATATTTTTTTCGGTAATTTCAATGGGGTCGATAGAAGGTTGGCTTTCGGGAGTGTCGTCTATTGCAGCTGATTTATCATTGCCTAAAAATCCTAATTTTCCGAGAGCAAAAACAGATATGGTTATTATGACAAAAGAACTTAACCATAATATAATATTCTTTTTTAATTTATCTTTGGATTTTCTTTTTTTTCTCATTTTTTTCTCCCTTTACATCCATTGAACTAAAATATACTTAATTCTATTTTAACATATGTACTATTCAATTCGAGCCAAAAAGACAAAATTTAAGAAAAATTTAATCTATTTATTAGTACAAAAAATACATTGCATTTATTCTTTCATAGGTTTATCGGAGAAATATAATGTTGATTTTATGCTTTTGCAGAAAAATAGTTTTTTATGAATCATAAAAATAAAAAGTTAATTTTTTATGAATTTATAAATATTAATTGAAACCATAGAAGGGGATATATATTATATCTGTAAAAGTCAAAAAGCTATTGTACAATATTTTTTTGACTTTTACAGATGGGTAGAAATTTTTTATCATTTAAATAATTTTTGCAGTTCTTCATAATGTTCGTAGGTAAGTAGCGCATCTTTATCTGTATTTTTCAATTTTACCACATAGGTCCAGCGACCATAGGGGTATATTTTATGGATCATAAGAAGATTTATAATATATGACTTATGACTTCTGAAAAAGATTGATTTATCCAACCGTTCTTCTAAATCACTCAAGCTGTCGGAGGTTATATACTTTTCGTCAGCTGTGTATATTGCTGTACTTCGGTTCTCCCGCTGAATAAGGATAATTTCATCCATATTAATAAAATTAATACTATCTTTGTTTTTTACAATCAGTTTATCAAAAACTTTATTAGGATTAGTTATTTGCTTTGCCGGCTGTTCATTGGTGTAAGCCGACAAGCTTTTAATTCTTTCTAAAGTTTGATAAATTCTATCAAGCTTAAAGGGTTTTACCAAATAATCGAAGGCATACAATTCAAAGGCAGCCGGCATATACTCTTCATGGGCTGTTGCAAATATAATAATAGTTTTAGGATTTATATCCAATATTTTTTTGGCACATTCAACACCGTTTAAAATAGGCATTTCCACATCCATAAAAATTACATCCGGTCTTAAAGACTCGGAAAAGCAGAGGGCGGCATTGCCGTCTTCTGCTTCACCTATAATCTCAAAACCTTCAACTTTTGATAAAGCTTTTTTTAATACCAGCCTCATTCCTTGATCGTCGTCAGCAATTAGCACTTTAAAATTCAAGTTCACCAACGCCCCCTTCTAAGAGCTTTGGGCTTACCTATAATTTCAGAGAAAATAAAACCTTTTAGTATATCCTCACTGTTCATATTTGAGAAATTCAATAAATTTTTTAAGCTGTTGCTTTGCATTGTGATATCTTGCCCTTCTTGGTAACTGGCATTATGCATATCTTTTATATCCTTAGAATTAATGGTGCTTCCATTGCCTTGAGTTGTAGAAGGGCTTAAGGCACTTTCCTTACCAGTGCCTTTTGAATTTTTGGTGCGTTCCAAAGTCTTATTTTGATTTTTATTAGGTCTATTTGGTTTAGAATTATTCTGAACCGGTCTGTTTCGATTTTGGTTAGGCCTGTTCACAGGAGGCTTATTTTGCATAGTTCTATTGGCTGAAGGCCTGTGCGGAGTTGTTGTATTTTCCGGAACACCAAGAGGAAAAATTTGGTCAAGACCGGGTTGGTTTAAAAGAGAACCCAGTCTTTGTGCCTTTTGAAGATAATTATTCATTTTTTTAGCACTGTCATATTTATAATCAGCCATAATTTACAACTCCTTAAGATTTAATTTCTTTGGCTGTGCCATCCGATTTACCGGCATTAGCAATGGAATCCCTCATCTGTGTATCGGCAATTATGTTTTGCATATTATAATAGTCCATAACACCAATTTTACCTTCACGCAATGCTGCTGCAATAGCTTTAGGAATTTCAGATTCGGCTTCAACAACTTTTGCTCTCATCTCTTGAACCATAGCTTTCATTTCTTGTTCCCTTGCAATAGCCATAGCTCTTCTTTCTTCGGCTTTTTCCTGAGCAATTTTCTTATCAGCCTCAGCCTGGTCTGTTTGAAGCTGTGCTCCTATATTTCTACCTACATCTATATCGGCGATGTCAATGGACAATATCTCAAAAGCTGTTCCGGCGTCAAGGCCTTTACTTAAAACGGTTTTTGATATAGCATCAGGGTTTTCCAAAACTTCTTTATGCTCTGCTGCAGAACCAACGGTTGTAACAACACCTTCACCGACACGGGCAATGATGGTCTGTTCACCGGCACCACCCACCAAACGGTCTATATTTGCTCTAACTGTAACCCTTGCTTTTGCCATAAGTTCAATACCGTCTTTAGCAATAGCGGAGATAACCGGTGTTTCGATTACTTTTGGGTTAACGCTCATCTGTACCGCTTCTAAAACATCTCTACCGGCCAAATCTATAGCAGCGGCTCTTTCAAATTCCAAAGGAATATTTGCTCTTTGAGCAGCTATGAGTGCATTTACAACTCTGTCAACATTACCACCTGCCAGGTAGTGAGCTTCCAGTTTGTTTATTGATACGTTGATACCAGCTTTAGTGGCCTTGATCAACGGGTTTACAATTCTTGAAGGAACTACTCTTCTAAGCCTCATACCTATAAGGGTGAAGATGCCTATACGTACATTAGCTGCAAAAGCAGATATCCATAGTCCTACGGGAATAAAGGTGAAAAACAGGGAAAAGAAAACTATTATAGCACCTATGAGAACAAAAACCAAAAATGCATTTTCCATATAATGATACCCCTTTCTAATTGATTATTTTTATATTAAACAACAAGAGTTTACATTTAATTTATTTCTCTAACAACTATTCTTCTACCTTCCACTTTTATAACTTTTATTTTTGCACCCTTTTGAATAAATTCCGATTCTGTCACAACATCCAGTTTTACTCCGTCAAAATCTGCTGTGCCTGCGGGACGAAGTACTGTTACTGCTTTGCCTTCTTTCCCAAGGAAGAACTTTAAGTCCTCCGTTCCTTCAAAACCTTCCTCTTTGTTCAACGAATCGGTCAGTACCAGAGTTTTTGAAAGTTTGCCCTTTGTTGCGGAATGAAGCACAAAGGTTAAAGCAATACCTAAAATAATTAATATTATAATTAATAAAATAAAAACGTCCGATGGGTTTCTTGCTACCAGTACTATTCCTAATATGAGCAGAATTGTTCCTGTTATACCGGGGGCACCGAAACCTGGATTAAACATTTCAATAATTATCAGTATGAAACCAAGTATAAAAAATAAAGCTGATATTAAATCAAAGTTGCCAAAAAGTCCTGCCAGATCCAGCATAAAAACACCTCCTTTTCTAAATGATTTGAATGTTAACAGTAATTTCAGCAAATCGGTAAATTAGACTCATAACTTTATATTGAACACGTTTTATAGACTAAATATATACAATAGGAAAGAGAAATTAAATATTTATTCTCTATTTTATACATATTAAAGTCTCAAATGTCATTTTTGATGAATTAAATCAAATATCATTGTTTTTAGGAAAAGTAATTTCAAAGGTGGTGTAATCTCCACTAGATACATTTACTTTGCCATTATATCTCTCCACGATATTCTTTGTGGTAAAGAGCCCCATTCCTTCACCTTTGCTGCCCTTTGTTGTAAAGCCGGCTTCGAATATTTTGTCAATTATATTTTCGGGAATTTTAGGGCCGTTGTTGGTGATGGTAAAGCCAAAGCTCTTTAAATTCTCAAAAATACTGATTGATAAAAGTCTATTTCCGTCAAGTCCCTCAAGGGCATAAATGGAATTGTCAATGATATTGCCAAGAATTCGGCACATCTCCCAAGACGGTACCTGGAAATCATCCAATCGGGAGGTAACTTTCAATTCTGTTTTTATGTTTCTTTTTTCGCAGTCTAGTATTTTAGCTTGAAGGAGGGCGTTAATAGCAGCATTACCGGTTTTTAAAACTTTGCTGACCTTTTGTATATCATTATATACCTGCTCAATATAATCCTCAGCATCTTTATATTCATGCATTTCCATTAGACTGTAAACCACCTGCAAATGGTTCATGAAATCATGCCTTTGGGCTCTAAGGGTTTTGTTCAAATTTTCCAACTGACTTAAAGTGCTTTTTAATACTTCATATTGGGATTCTGAATTGGAAAGTTCTATGGCATTTTTTATGGTAATAAAACTATTAATAAACAATGTGATAAATAACATTGCATAAAAAAAGAAATATGTTAAGAAATTCACTTCTATTTTATTTATCGTATTAGAGAAAGCAATGTATATAAATGCGCCTACAAGTGTGGCTAAATGTATTATATTTAAAACAATTATTGAAATTATGGTTTTATTTATGTTGAGTTTTTTTTCCATATTTCCTTTAGTTCTCCGTATTATTTTGATTGATAATATAAAATTATTTTGTACTTCATATTATAATGTATTATTGCAAATATTACAAAAGTTATATGTAAAAAACATTATAAAGAAGAGAAGTAAATGCCACGTAGTGAAGGAATAAAAAAACGAAGGGTTTAATCTCCCTTCGCTTTTTTATTGGAGAATGTAAAAAAGAACCGAAAATTAAACTTTAACAATCCATCCGAAATTGTCTTCAATTTTACCGCTTTGAATACCGGTAATGGTATTATAAACTTTTGAAGATATTTCACCAATCTTACCGTCATTTATTTGAATGATTTTTCCATTCCAGTTAAGTTCGCCAATTGGAGAGATAACTGCTGCTGTTCCTGTACCGAAGGCTTCTTCAAGAATACCTTTTTCATGGGCTTCATATATTTCTTCTATGGAAATTCTGCGTTCGGTAACTTTAACACCCATGGAATTGAGAAGTTCAATGGTTGAGTCACGAGTAATTCCGGCGAGAATAGTACCTTCTAAGGATGGAGTAACAACTTCTCCGTTTATTTTGAAAAATACATTCATTGTACCTACTTCTTCAACATATTTTTTCTCAATTCCATCAAGCCACAAAACTTGAGTGTAACCTTTTTCTTTAGCTTCCATCTGAGCCTTCAAACTTGCAGCATAGTTACCGGGAGTTTTTGCGTAACCGATTCCGCCTCTTACTGTACGCACATAATTATTTTCTACATAGATTTTTACAGGATTGAGACCTTCTTTATAATAAGCTCCGACAGGGGAGAGGATTATCATAAATTTGTATGTGTTGGACGGTCTAACTCCAAGATAAGGGTCTGTTGCAATAATAAACGGACGTATATATAGTGAAGTGCCTTCCGATTCAGGTATCCAATCTTGGTCAACTCGAACTAAAGTTTTTATTGCTTCAACAGCGAAGTCAACGTCAATTGGAGGTATACATAATCTTTCGTTGGAAATATTAACTCTTTCCATGTTTTTTCTGGGTCTGAAAAGAAGTATTTCACCATTGGCACCTTTATATGCTTTTAATCCTTCGAAGATTGCTTGTCCGTAGTGAAATACCATACAGGAAGGATCAAGGCTTAACGGAGAATAGGGTATAATTCTTGGATCATGCCAGCCTTTGCCTTCTGTATAATCCATTATAAACATGTGGTCAGTAAAGTGTATACCAAAGCCAAGGTTGTGTTCATCAGGTTTTTGCTTTGGATTTTTTGTTTTTTCGATAGTAATTTGGTAAGACATATTTATTAACCCCTTTCAATATATAGACGAAAAATATTATACAAAATATGACCTCATTTTTTGCCAAGCCTATGAGTGCCAGGAAAATCTTATATATATTATGCTACTTTTTATTTCAAAAATCCAGCTTTTTATAAAAATAGGCAAAGAAAATTTAAAATTCATATATTGATATTAGGATAAATATACCTAAGTTATATTGCTATGGGGTTACATTATTTGCTATTATAGATATAATAATTTTATATATTGATGCTATCGATGTTTTTAAAGCAAAATACCTATCAAAGTATTTTATGTTCGAGGCAAATTAGGAGGAATTTATGATAGAAAAATTATATCCAAAGCATAAAGTTGATAAAATTCAGGATATTGAATTAAGCATGCTTAAAAATAAAGGAATAAAAGGACTTATTTTAGATATTGACAACACACTTGTACCGGAACATGTAGCAGAGCCTGACGAAAATGCGATAAAATGGATTGAGAGGGTTAAAGAATCGGGATTTAAAGTATGTATTGTGTCTAATGCCTCTGAAAAAAGAGTGGTAAAGTTTAATGAAAAGCTAAAGGTGCACGCAATCCATAAAGCGTCAAAACCTAGCAGGAAAGCTTTTTTAAAGGCAATAAGGCTTATGGATATAGAAGCTGAAGAAACAGCGGTTATTGGAGATCAAATTTTTACCGATATATATGGTGGCAATAGACTAAATATGTTTACAATTCTTGTTACTCCTATTGATAAAAAAGAAGTCTTTTATGTCAGAATCAAAAGGATTGCTGAAAAGTACGTACTTTCAAAGTACGAAAAATATTTGCAAGAGCAGAAAAAGTAATTTGCTTATTTTCATTTTATTTTAATATTAAGATGCTTAACAAAAGGAGGTATTATGGTTATTGACTATAGTGTTACAGGCAAGACCAGACTTTTGGGATTAATTGGAAATCCTGTTGAGCATTCTATTTCACCGCAGCTTCACAATTCTCTAAGTAAGATGCTGGGATTGGATTTAATATATGTACCGCTGAGAGTAGACAAAGAAAACCTTGGGACTTTGGTTAAGGCTATTAAAGCTACCGATTTTGTAGGTTTTAATGTAACTGTGCCCTATAAACGCGAAATTATGAAGTTTCTTGATGACAATACAAAAGAAGCTATATTGATGGGTTCGGTCAATACGGTTAAAAAAATTGAAGGGCGGCTATACGGGTATAACACAGATGGAGAAGGCTTTTTGAGAGATTTTAAGGAAGCTGCGGGGACAGGTTTTAAAGGTAAAAAGGTAGTGATGATAGGAGCTGGAGGAGCTGCCAGACCCATTGCTGTGAAAATTGCAATGGAGGGTGCTGAAAAGATCAGTTTGGTTAATCGCACAACTCAAAAGTCAGTGGAATTGGCCGAGGTTGTTAATGAAAACATAGCTGAGATTGTCCAAGTGTACAATTTTGAAGATAAGACTTTGAAATTGGCTATTGAAGAAAGTGATATAATCATTAATACAACATCAGTGGGAATGAGCCCCGATATTGATAATTCACCTATAAATGATATGACTTGTTTTAATGGCCAGATTGTATATGATGTGATTTATAATCCTACTAAGACGAAGTTCCTTGCCGATGCGGAAAGTAGGGGATGTAAAGTGATTAATGGTTTGGGAATGCTTTTTTATCAAGGTATAAATGCTTATGAAATATGGACAGGCGTTAAAATTCCTGAAGAAAATTTAAAGGATATTTATGAGTCATTTACAGCAATTCTGAACGTATAGATAATGTTTATGTTAATTAATAGATAATACTTATTAATAGATAATACTTAAGAAATAAAAGTCGAAAAGATTATTACATTGTAATCTTTTTGGCTTTTTTATTGTATTTTAATGTGAATTTTTTACATATTCTAAACGAATTAAAACATTAAACAATAACTTTAAGTACATATTGTAAGTAAATGAATATAAAGTAAAACTTATATCATGACGATAATATATGATGTGGTTAAAATTTCATCTTCTAAAGTCGGTATGTTTTTTTATTTCTTCTTCCTTTTATAAATACTTATGATTATAGCAATGGCCATTGTCATAGGTAGAATAGTTATAGCAATAATCCGTTCAAGCTTATTGAGGCATAAAATTTAGCATTATCTAAAACTGAGGAGGTAGTTGTATGTTCAAGGAAATGAATAGGATAAGAAGAAATCAAAAGGGATTCTCTATTGTAGAATTTATGGTTATATCTGCGATTTTTGGTATCTTGGCTGCAGCGTCGGTTCCTTCGGTTATTAATTATCTGGAAGAAGAAAAAGTAAATACCGACAATTTTAATGCAAAGGAAATGGAAGAGGTAATATTGAAAAATCTTGAAAAGGGAATTATTTCATTGAATGATGGTCCGGAGTCCATTGCTGGATTGGTTAAAAAAGAACTTGGTTATATACCGAAACCAAAACAGGATGGATTAGGATTTTTTTATTATGAGAAAACAGGAAGTGTTAAAGTGCTAGAAATAGGAAGTTTTAGAGAAGGGTGGAAGAAAATTGAATAGCCGTAAGAATAAAGGAGAATATATTGTTAATCATATAAGCTTGTAATAAATTATGACCACAGTCTATTTAAAATAAGTTACAAGATTGCCAGCACTCAATCTTGTAACTTATTTTATTTTACATAATAAACTTTTACTTAAAATCGTTTATCTTATATAATATAATTAAAATATATTATATTTAAAATTATATACAAAAGAGGAAATGGAAATGGAGATAATTTTTACTCTTTATGTTGCTATAATTGGATTAATTATAGGTTCCTTTTTAAATGTATGTATTTATCGTATACCGAAAGGAGAGAATATTGCTTTTCCGCCATCCCATTGCGGTAGCTGCGGAAAGAGACTTCATGCTTTGGATCTTGTCCCTGTATTTAGTTGGTTGTTTTTGAAGGGTAAGTGCAGATACTGTGGAAGTAAAATATCACCAAGGTATACTTTGGTTGAATTGATGACGGGACTTATTTTTGCAATATTATATAATACTTTTGGAATTTCGCTGGACTTATTAGCCTCCGCTTTTCTAATGTCACTTTTGATTCCGGTGTTTTTTATTGATTTGGACTACAAGATAATACCCGATGAAATAGTTGTAACGGGACTTGTGGCGGGTGCAATTATTATAGTCAGCAATATCTTCTTTCCATTGGAAATATACAGGGGAGGACAATGGTGGGATCCTATTCTTGGAATGATTGCAGGTTCAGGTACGCTTTTGCTTATAGGATTAATGGCATCAAAAATTTACAAAACCGATGAGGCAATGGGTGGAGGAGATATAAAAATATTTGCGCCAATAGGTATTTTTCTCGGCTGGAAAATGACTTTTTTTGCACTTTTCATATCTATTGTTATAGCTGGGGTAACAAGTTTTATTCTTATTGTTTTAAAAGTAAAAGACCGAAGAAGCACTATTCCCTTTGGTCCGTTTATAGTTATCGGTACATTTATAACTTATATCTATGGCTGGGATATCATAAATTTGTATATTAACTCATTGATTTCAAGGATATAGTTGAAAAAATAATTAAAATAAGAAATTATATAATTCAAATCATTGATTTTTACGATATAACTTATTAAGAGATATACATATTAATATGTTGCCGGGAGGGAGAGAAGATGGTGCAATTAAAAAACTATATGGAAGAAATAGTATTTTCTTTGATTAGAGAAGTATTGGACGATATAAATGTTTGCACCTGTGATAAATGTATTTTAGATATTGCTGCTATAGCTTTAAATGAATTGCCTCCTAAGTATATAGTAACTGAAAAAGGAGAACTGTATTCTAAAGTTAATTCTTTAAAGCAACAATTTGAAGTTGATGTTATTTCAGCTATCACAAGAGCGGCTGTACTTGTAAAACGTAATCCTAGACACGAACAAGTGTGATTTGATTACATCCATGGTGGAACATTATATATATAATGGCAGATGACAATATGAACTTAGCTGCAAATGTACTGTGGCAGATATAATAAGTTTGGATATATTATAGTTATAGCAGATTTTTGAAATAGCAAAAAAATAAATATTATGTTTTAAAAATATATAAGTTTAGATATAATAAGCTTATATATTTTTTATTTGCTTTTTTTAAGGTGATTTTGAGGAAAAAAGTGAGAGGACAGAGAAGTTTTAGACTTATTTTCATTAAAAGGTGGATGTAAATGATAAGATTTGGGCCTTCAGGAAATTCAGAAAGTTTTTACGATCAGGGTTACAAATCCTCGGTTCAGATGCCTGCGTGGCTCAATAGCATGGGACTTACTGCCTATGAATATCAATGCAGCAAAGGGGTAAATGTAGGCGAAGCAACTGCCAGAAGTATTGGTGAAGAGGCAGAGAAAAACGGTATATACCTAAGTATTCATGCACCTTACTACATAAATATGGCAAGTGACCAAGAGGAAAAGAGGATTAATTCAAAACGATATATTATAGAAACTTTGACCTGTGCAAAATGGATGGGAGCAAAAAGAGTAGTTGTACATACCGGTTCTTACAGCAAAGTAGACAAAAAGTGGGCTCTTGATATGGCAAAGAAAATTATGGGAGAGGTCTTGGAAGAGGCAAAGGAAAAAGGGCTTGATGATATAATCATATGCCCTGAAGTGTTAGGAAAGCAAAATCAACTGGGTTCTTTAGAGGAAATAATTGAGATATGTAAAATTGATGAAAGGCTTTTACCTACAGTGGATTTTGGACATATTCATGCTCGAGGTTTAGGGTCATTGAATTCAACGGAAGATTTTTTAGCCATATTGGAAACCATTGAAAAGGAATTGGGATATTATAGACTAAAACACTTACACTGTCATTTTAGCAGAATTGAGTTTACAAAAGGTGGAGAAAAAAGACACTGGACTTTGGATGACGTACAATTTGGACCTGATTTCGGGCACTTGGCTAAAGCTTTACATATAAAACAAATGGAACCGGTTATAATATGTGAGTCAAGAGCTAATATGGCAGAGGATGCTCTTAAAATGAAAAAGATATATGAATCTATTGCGGAGGGGGATAGAGGTTGAAAAAAATATTAATAATTAACGGTCCTAATTTAAATCTTTTAGGAACAAGGGAAAAAGAAGTGTATGGAACCGAAACTTTGGAGGATATAGCTAGAAAGGTGGCCAATGAAGCGGCAAGGCTTAATGTAAGTGTGGAATTTATCCAGAGCAACCACGAGGGTGAAATTATTGATAAGATACATGCCGCAAGGGGAAATACAGACGCTATAATTATAAATCCCGGTGCCTATACCCATTACAGCATAGCTATAAGGGACGCTATAAAAGCTGTGGAGATACCGACAATTGAGATTCATTTATCAAATATACATGCAAGAGAGGAATTTAGAAGCCACTCTGTTATTGCACCGGTTTGTGTAGGGCAAATATGCGGTTTTGGGAGCAAAAGCTATATTTTAGGATTGAATGCAGCAGTAATGTTATAGTATAGTATGTTTATCTTTTCTCTTCATTTAAAGATACATAAATAATAAATTTAAGGTGGTAAATATGGTTAGTAAAAAGCAAATAGAAAGAAGAATTAGAGAACTTCGCAGCATACTTTCACAAAAAGGCATGGATGCCGCTTTGATTACCAAAAGAGAAAACTATATCTACATGTCAAACTTTACAGGGACTTTTGCAAATTTACTTATTACCCATGATAAAGCTATACTTGTTACTGACTTTAGATATACTGAACAGGCAAAGGAACAGGCACAATTATATGATGTTGTTCAATACCAAGGGAATTTGAATGTAACTTTGAACGATTTGCTTACTTCAAATAATGTCAAAGTTCTTGGTTTTGAGGATGACTATTTGACTTTTAAAGCTTATGATGACCTTTCAAAAAAGCTGAATGTAGATAAACTTGTACCTTTAGAAGGAGCTATTGAGCTGCTGAGACTTATCAAAGACTCGGAAGAAATTGAATTGATTAAAGAAGCAGTTAGAGTGGCTGATGAAGCTTTTTCCCACGTGTTAAAATTTATAAAACCCGGTGTTACTGAATCGGAAATTGCTGCAGAGATTGAATATTATTTAAAGAAGAATGGTGCAAGAGGACCATCCTTTGATACCATTGTTGCATCGGGATGGAGAGCAAGTCTTCCCCATGGAGTGGCATCAGACAAGGTTGTTGAACTTGGAGATGCAGTTACTATGGATTTTGGAGCAATTTATAATGAGTACTGCTCCGATATGACAAGAACGGTTTTTGTGGGACAGCCGAAAGAAGAACTAAAGAAAATATACAATATTGTTTTAGAAGCTCAGAAAGCTGGAATTTTTGGTGCTGTAAGCGGTCTGACCGGTAGAGAAATCGATAAAATAGCAAGAGACATAATATCCGATGCAGGATATGGGGAAAATTTCGGTCACAGTTTAGGACATGGAGTGGGTATTGAAATTCATGAGGACCCAAGACTTTCTCAGCAGGGGACAGTAAAGATGAGAAACGGTATGGTGGTAACAATAGAACCGGGAATATATGTAAGTGGCTTGGGAGGAGTAAGAATTGAAGACATGATAGTCATTAATGATGGCAAACCGATGGTATTGACAAGCTCTAAGAAGGATATGATAATATTGTAGTTTATATTTTTTTAAAAACTAAAAAAGTATGTAAACTGCGCCATTAAAGCTTTTTACGTGCGAAAAATTAGTATTATTTTTCTTAGAAAGAAACTTTTGCTTGAAATTGCTTTGATTTTATTTTAATATAAACTAGGAATTTAATATATATTTAATGAGGTCCTTCAAAAAAGCTCTTCCATTGCCATTTCTAAATATAAGTTTGGCATTGCTTGTGAAGAAATTGGATTAGTTTATTTTGAATACGACCTGATAAGAATATATATTAAAGTATTGGTTTTGCTCTCTTTGGAATGAAATGAGGGAGACAAAGGCGAAGGGGTACACCCAAGGCTTTTATTGATTTTAATATAATTATTTTGGAGGGATATTTTAATGATTACTGCTGGTGATTTTAGAAACGGCGTAACTTTTGAGCTTGACGGACAAATATTTCAAATAGTTGAGTTTCAGCATGTTAAACCGGGAAAAGGAGCAGCTTTTGTTAGAACAAAGCTTAAGAATATTGTAACGGGTGCAACCATTGAAAGAACATTCAACCCAACCGATAAAATGCCTAAGGCTCATATTGAAAGAAAGGACATGCAGTATCTTTACAATGACGGTGACCTTTACTACTTTATGGACTTGGAAACTTATGAGCAACTGCCTTTAGGAAAAGATAAAGTAGGGGATGCTCTTAAATTTGTAAAGGAAAATGATGTGGTTAAAATATTATCTCATAAAGGAAATGTATTTGGTATTGAACCACCAACCTTTGTTGAATTGCAGATAATTGCTACAGAACCGGGCTTTAAAGGTGACACTGCTACCGGTGCTACAAAACCTGCAACTGTTGAAACAGGAGCCGTAATTAAAGTGCCCTTGTTTATTGACAACGGTGATGTTATAAAAATAGATACCCGTACAGGAGAGTATATAGAAAGAGTTTAGTGGGTATAATATATCAGTAAAATGGAAGTATATGACGTTGTTTCAAAGCTCTTCTGATGATTTTCTTCTTTATTGAAACTTGAATTAGTAGAGTACAGGAAGATGGTATCGGAAGTGTATTTGATCAATGTCAAAAGTAAACATAAAAGCTAAGTAATTTTCATAAGTACTGAAATATTATTACTTACTAAATTCTAAGTAAAGGAGAGAAACCTATGGGCTACATTAAAGAGAGAGTTGCTTACCTAAAAGGGTTAGCTGAAGGTATGAAAATAAGTGCAGAGTCAAACGAGGGCAAACTGTTGAATTCTATAATTGAAGTTTTAGATGACATGGCTCTTGCTATCGATGATATTGAAGAAGTTCAAGATCAGCTTAGCGAACAGATAGATGAGATAGACGAGGATCTTGGAGAATTAGAAAAAGTTGTTTATGACTGTGAAGATGAAGACGATTATGATGACGATATACTTGCAGAAGTTGAGTGTCCTCATTGCGGTAAGATAATTGAACTTGAAGAAGATATGCTTGATGAAGATGCAGAATCTTTTGAATGCCCACACTGCGGCAAAGACGTAGTGGTTGAATGGGATTGCGATTGTGATGATTGCTGTGACCATGATCACGATGATGACGAATAGTACTTATAAGTAATACAAGTGTCGCAAACTACCTAATAAGTAGTGAGCGGCACTTTTTGTTTTGCAATGGAATATTTACTGTATTTCAATTCAAATTTATCCCTCTTTGCTCTTGGTATTGGATTAGACAATTTTTTCAGTTAGAAACTTCCAATATCTTACTGGCATATATTGTTTTTGCAGCTTGGGATTAATTCTTTCTTTTATGCAGATATTAGTAAAATAGTTTTTCCATAATTTTTCATAGTCGTCACTGATATTAAAAAATAATGGTGTCATTTCGTCTGATATGTCTGTAAAAATACAGCTATTTTTATCATATACTGCGGCATATTTTCTTTTAACATCGTGAATTATCCAGTTTTGGTCTGAAAATCTATCTACAAAATGGCCCGATATTAACGGAGTAATATTGTGGTCAGGTTTGTATTGAGCATAATATATATTGTTTTCAAGCTGTTTAAATCGTAAAAGTCCAACCATCAAATGACTTTCCCGGGTAACTTTTTTGGCAGCAGTATGGATTGCCAAAACCCTATCATCGGAAAGATACAAGTCTACTTCTTTTCCTTTTTTAAATCCAAACCTTACATAATTTAAAATTTTTATTTCTATATCGTTAAGTTCGGATAAATAAGCGTAATATATGTTTTTTAAAGCTTGATGTGATATTTTTTGACCTATGCTATCGTATACTTTAGTGGCTTTTTCGGCATCTGTTGTAATTTGAATATTTGTATCTAAAAGGTTTACTTGTATGTAATCGGAGGAATATATGTGGTCGGGATGTTCATGCCTGTAATAAGCTTCATATATAGAGGTTAGGAGACCTTCAAAGGAGCCGTCGTACAAATAATTAATCACTATATTTCACCTGCCAAACTCATAAATTTGTCTTCTAAAGTAGGGAGTATATCCATACTGGAGAATAGGGATATTTGCTCATAATTATCCTGGGAGGTATGGCTTTTATCTATAAGTGCCTGGCGTATATGAGTTTCGTTTAATCCGATATTACTGAAGTACTTGCCCTTGCAGGTTATAAAGAATCTTGCCCTTTTTAATACAATACCTAGTTTTTTAAGGTCATCAAAATCCAATTGTTTTACTTTCCTTGCAGCGATAATTTTTTTAACGGAACGTACACCGACACCCGGTATGCGTAAGAGCATTTCATAATCTGCTTTATTGATTTCCACCGGAAACAGATGCATATTTCTTAAAGCCCAACAGCATTTCGGATCAAGTAAGGTATCGAAATTCGGATGTTCTTCATCTAATAGTTCACTGCTTTTAAAACCGTAATATCTTAAAAGCCAATCGGCTTGATACAAACGATGTTCCCGCAAAAGAGGAGGTTTGCTGATTGCAGGAAGATTGGGATTGGCTGAAACGGGAACATACGCAGAATAATAAACCCTTTTAAGTCCGTAGCTTTTATACAGTCCTTCCGATAGACGTAGGATTTTAAGATCATGGTCTGGAGTGGCACCTATTATTAATTGTGTGCTTTGTCCTGCAGGAACGAAATTTGCAGACGACTTGAAAAACTTTTTATTGTCTTTTGTTTCAACTATTTTTGAGCTTACAAACTCCATAGGTTTTAAAATATTTTCCCGTTTTTTCTGAGGAGCTAACAGCTTAAGTCCTCGGTTAGAAGGTAGTTCAATATTAAGGCTCATACGGTCCACCAACTTGCCGGAAGCTTCAATCAGGCTAAGATCTGCACCCGGGATTGCCTTAAGGTGAATATAGCCATTGAACTTGTATTCTTTCCTAAGTATTCTCACAGTTTCATAGAGCTGCTCCATTGTGTAATTAGGATCTTTAATTATGGATGAACTTAAAAACAAACCTTCAATATAGTTGCGCCTGTAAAAATTTATAGTTAACCCCGCTACTTCATGGGGGGTAAAAGCAGCTCTAGGGATATCGTTTGAGAGTCGGTTAACACAGTATGCACAATCATATATACAATAGTTGGTAAAAAGAATTTTTAATAGAGAGATACACCTTCCGTCGTCGGACCAACTATGACAAATTCCATAGGGATTACTGTTACCTAATCCTCCTTTGGTATTTTTCCTATTGATGCCACTTGAGGAACATGAAACATCATATTTTGCAGCTGCTGCAAGAATTTCGAGTTTTTTTTGAAGTTCCATTTCTTACCTCCGAGGAAATTTTTATTATGCTTTTTCAAGTAGACATTACCCTTGTAATTTCAAAAAATAATACTATTAATTTTAGTCATAAAATGTATAGGTTATTTTTTGAAATGGCCTAAAAAAATTTTATCACAGACCGAAATAAAAATCAAACATATGTTCGGGAAAACAAGTTCGTAATATCATACTGTTAAGTTTTGTATGCAGAATATCGATAATAATATTAAGAGGATTAAAGGAAAAAGCGGTTAAAATATGATTAGTCGGAATTTTACAATAAAATTTATTTTTAATAAATAGATATAAGGTATTTTGGAATAAAAACAGATATGAATATTTTTGGAGGGACTTGTAGTTTAAAAACAGTATGTAGAAAGAATTCGGAGGCATGCTATGCTTTTATGGATAGAGAAATGTTATTTTGTACCGATAACAGTCGTGATTGTTGCTCTGGTTATAGGTGTTATTGTATTGATAATTCGAAACAGGTATCTTAAAAATAATATGTCTAAAGCATATACTGAACTTAAAAAGAATAATGAGTTGTTAAAAGTTGCAATGTTAGGTATAGGAGAAGCGATAATTGCAACAGATAACAGGGGAGTTGTTACATTTTCAAATTACGAAGCTCAAAAAATGTTTTCCATTCCTGAAGACCAGTTCTTGAATAAAAAGTTTGATGAATTATTAGCTTTGCTAAGAGATCAAGATGGTAATAGCTGCAATTTTTCGTTAGATATGGTGCTAGTAGACGGAGCTAAACTGGATATAGAAAATGTTTATATTTTATAATCGCAAGATGATAAGGAACACATTGTTTCGGGAAATATTTTACCGATAAAGAATGAATTAGATGAAACGGTAGGCACTGTATCTATTTTTAAAGATGTTACTGAATTGAGGAGAAATGAAAAGAAAATATTCGATATGAAATATTTTGACAGAATTACAGGTCTACCTAACAAATTATTATTCTTCGATAGATTAAAAACGGCTTTAGCTGATGCTAAGAGAAGTGATACTAAACTTGCAGTTATTGTTATTGATCTTGATAATTTTAGAACTATTAATGATACATTGGGACATGATGTTGGTGATAAGCTATTGCTGCAAGTAGCAGAAAAAATTAAAGGGCTTTTACGGGAATCGGATACTGTTGCACGGTTGGGAGGCGACGAGTTTGTTATCTTGCAAACCGGTTTAAAGGATATAAACGATGTTACAAAAGTTGCCGAACGTATTCTTGAAAAATTTAGAAATCCTTGGTTTTTGGAAGGAAGAGAGTACTATATAACAGCAAGTCTAGGAATATCGATTTATCCCAATGATGGTCAGGATGAAAAGGCTTTAGTGAGGAATGCTGATATAGCTATGTCTAGGGCCAAAGAAACAGGAAAAAACAATTATGAGTTATTTATGGAATCAATGAAGAAAAAGATGATAGACAAATTGGATTTGGAAAATGATTTGAGGCATGCAATAGAAAAAGAGGAATTTGTGCTGTTCTATCAACCTCAGATTGCTCTGGCTACGGGAGAAATTATTGGTGTAGAGGCCTTGATCAGATGGCAGCGTGAGGGTGTCGGACTTGTTCAGCCAATGGAGTTTATCCCGGCAGCGGAGGAATCAAGTTTAATAATTCCTTTAGGGGAATGGATACTTAGGACTGCATGTCTTCAGAATGTTAGATGGATAAACTCAGGAATTAAACCGGTATTAATGGCTGTAAATTTATCTGCCAAGCAGTTTCAACAGCGAAATCTTGTTGAAATGATTGAGAAGGTACTGGACGAAACCGGTATGGATCCTACCCTTCTTGAACTTGAAATTACAGAAAGTACAGCAATGCTAGATGTTGATTTTACTGTTAAAGTATTGAAAAGATTGAAAGATATGGGTATACGTATTTCTTTAGATGATTTCGGTACGGGATACTCTTCTTTGAATTATTTAAAAATATTACCTATAGATTCTTTGAAAATAGATAAAAGTTTTGTACATGATTTGACTAGCAGTCCAAGTGAAGAAGCTATCGCAAAATCCGTCATTAACCTTGCGCATAAACTGAACCTTCTGGTTGTGGCTGAAGGGGTTGAAACGAAGGATCAACTGGAATTATTGAAAAATCATATGTGCGACAAGGTACAAGGGTATTTATTAAGCAAACCTGTGCCGCCAAAGGAAGCTGAAATATTATTAAGAGAATCACAAAATGGGTTGGAAAGATTTCGTGGTTAATTTTGATACCACGAAATTTTTTATTTATTGGCTTTAGCCTGATTCACACGCAAAGCGTGTGAATCAAAAAACCACCCGCTATGCGGGTGCGAGACAGGAGTTATACAAAAAAATCACCTTTCCGTTATAATAGAGTTGT
>Ga0134092_1000116_pt1 | contig 78434 bp, 60 predicted proteins | sample 3_6taG_FD_94454 | JGI IMG/M metagenome (GOLD analysis project Ga0134092, IMG submission 94454) | Switchgrass degrading microbial communities from high solid loading bioreactors in New Hampshire, USA - 3_6_20_6_A3 metaG | ecosystem: Engineered > Bioreactor > Semi-continuous > Anaerobic >... | reverse complement strand
TAGCGAAAAGAGCGGGAAATACAGCCAGTCCAATAAGCCCGACGGCGGAGAATATATGGGCCGCTACCACGGAAGTTTTGTAGCCAATTCTGTCCACATACCTTGCAGCCAGCATATCCACAATCAACTGGGTACCGAAATTGATGCTTACCAAAAGTGCAATCTTATCCAGCGAGATGTCGAAGGTGGCTTGAAAAGTCAAAAACAAAAGGGGTGCAAAGTTGTTGATAATGGCCTGGGTGATGTATCCAATGTAGGAGGCGTAAATCGTATGGTTGTAATTGTTTCGAATTGGCACGCTTTTAGACACTCCTTATAGATAATTGCAACAGCATACCTATATTATAACTTCAAAAACCTTTGAGTCAATGGAAAGATTCACGCATAATGAGGGGCTCAACGGCCGGTTTTCATTCGCAAAGACATGAGCTTTTCCGTAAATACGGCATGTGTTTTGTCCTAACAAGATAGTATAATATCCTTATCAATGATGATTGGACCGAAAGATTTAGGCTAAGTAGCCGATTGCACAGGAGAAGGGGAAGTCGCTCAAAGGATGGCAGTAGAGTTTATAAGGGCATGCTGAACCTGTCAGAGAGGTACTTTTAATATTTTCCTGAGGTATACAGGAATATTGGATCTATGCGGTTTTATGCAGTAGCTTTCGGCTTTTCTAATAGCGATCGAAGATGACCCTTGGAATACTGTAAGCAGCTTTAAGGTATCAATGAGATATCATCATTTGTAAGAAAGGCCTATCAGGGTGTTTGCTGATTACGGCTTACTGAAAAGAACTTTGATAAATTCATTGAGTTACTTAAAAAAGAGAAGTATTTGCTGAGTCCCATGAATACAGGCAGGAGCTTTGAATGGGAGGCCTGGCTTAATACCATTGGGGCCGGAGTTAAGCAGGGGGAAGTAGGATGAAATATAAAGCTATTTTCTTCGACAGGGACGGAACCCTGACCCATAACAATCCTGAAAAGGAGCGGTGGAGGGATCGGGTGATCTCTAGGTGGAGCGGCAAGCCCTTTTCTTTGACCTATGAAAAGATGATAGCTCTGTTTCAGAAGGCCGGTGAAGGGAAGAAGCCCTGGTACAGAAACGTTGAGGAAGAAAAGGTCTTTATGATCAGGTATTATTACTATTTGCTTGAAGGAGAAGGCGTAAAGGACGATCTGAAGGGAAGGGCAGAGCTTCTATTTAAAGAACTGTGGTGCAATAACGATCGGCTGCTGTTTCCTGAGACGATTGAAGTACTGGAGTATTTCAAGGGAAAGGGTTATAAGATGGGTGTGATCAGCGATACTTCACCGTCTTTGAAGTACTCCCTTGAACAATTGGGTATTGCGAAATATTTCACCTCATTCACTGCCAGCTCCCTTGTGGGAGCAAGTAAACCCAGTCCCGTGATATATAGTGCAGCCCTGCAGGCTCAAGGGGTCACAGCCCAGGAGTCCATATTTGTAGATGATACGAAGCCTGAGGCAGACGGTGCCCGGGAGATCGGTTTTACATCCTTTTATCTTGACCGAAGCGGTGCGGCGATGGGGGATCCGTGGACGATAAGGGATTTGAAGGCTTTGATTGAGTTTGTTGGAAAAGTCAATGGTGACGGTTCCCGCTGGCTCAATTTCAGCCGCTCTGGGTTTCAGAGCGGCTGAAATTTTTTTAAAGGGCCTGACTTATCATTCACGTCTGAACACATAGTACTTAGGTTCACGTTTTCCAAAGGTGTAATCCCCGCTTTTCCACTGAATGAAAAGGTAATCGCAGCCTTTCTTTCTGCGAATTACATACCTTTCAGCGCATTTTGTCATGTGTGAATGAACATAGCCCTTTGTCCATGTGACCGATGGACTTTCATATCTTTTGCCGTTACCGTATACGATTGTGCAGCTGCCGTCAGAGCGGAATTCAACACTTTTCCAATATAAATCTTCCATACTCCAATTGGGCTTATCAGGATTATGCATTTCGATATGCGGAACAAAATCACAGACATTCCATTTACCGAGAACCTCTTCATCCAAAATAAAAGGCAAGTCGGTATTGTCAAAAATTCGTATATCATCTTTGGTGTAAGGTTTGTTGTCAAGCTGCTTTAAAACCCAGACTTCTGGCAGGCCATTCTGCAAATGATACTCATTTAACTTCATATCTTCCATCTTTGTGATTATAGGATACTGTTAAAGCTGACTTGAGGGTCAAGAGGGAAAATGGATTATTATGGTTCTTTTTCATCCTCTGTACATATGGTCTTTTCATTATACATGGCCAGTTGCCCGGGCGTATATTGAATTATTCTGCAAGCCGTGGGTCCCATTGCCTGCTCATCGCATGCTGCAGAGGCGTTGATTCTGGGCATGTATAATTTTATTATAGAAGTCATTCATAGATGGATGAAAGGTTCTATTTGATATGCTGCAGGAAAATATATTGATTGCTTGTACAGCCAGGACAAAAATGCTATTCTTATTGGTAGGTGCCTGAGAAGCTATGGGACTGGATCCGTAGCCCGGCCGAATGCAGACCGATGAAAGGGCAGAGTGAGGTCCAAATGATTGATATACTAAAGACAAAATACAGCCAGCCTGAGATCGACAATAAGCGGAGGGAGATTTCAAAGCTATTGATATCCCAGTCGCCAAATATCAAAAGCGGAGATGTCAGGGCCATATCCCCCGCTGATCTTGAGCTGCTCTTTCAGCTCTATGATCGGATTTTTCTCCAAAACTGGTTCAAGGAAAGTTTCAAGGGAAAGATGAAGTTTTCCCTGTCAAAGCGGATGACAAAGAGTGCCGGGATGACATTGTATCCCAGGAACATCCGCAAAATAAATCCGGAGGAGCAGGCCTTTGATATCAGGATAGGGGTGGATTTTTTCCTTCAGTACGGGCAAATCGAAGGCAGCAGAACCGTTTGCGGCCTAGAAACCGGCAACAGCCTCGAAGCCCTGCAGATCGTATTTGAGCATGAGCTGTGCCATGTGATGGAGTTCATCCTTTTTAAGGAATCAAGCTGCAACAGGGAAAGGTTCAAAACCATCGCCGGCAATTTATTTGGACACACCGAGAGCCATCACAGGCTGCCGACCAATAGGCAAATTGCAAAGCAAAAGCTGGGGCTGGAGATTGGCGATACCGTTTCATTCACCTTTCAGGGAAAGAGGTTCACAGGCATCCTTTATAATATCAACAAAAGGGCCACGATCCTGGTCCGTGATGCGAAGGGCCTCTTTATCGATCCCAAGGGGAGGAGATACTCCAAATATTACGTCCCCCTTAAGGATTTGGAATGCAAAAAATAATAAAGCCGCCCGTTTTCAGGGGCGGCTTCATTGATTTTTCCCGGCTTTCATCCTTTCGTATTCTTCCTCGGTACCAAGGTATAAAAATTCCTGTTCGTCGATCATGAAATAGCTGTTTCCTGCTCCATGGACGATCTCATATTTTCTCCTGGCCCTGTAGCCATCTTCAAGGGTCATTTCGTCATAGATCCAGCGGCAGCCCGGGTATATTGGCAGGTACTCACCGTTAGTGGCAACCGAGGTGTACTCGCTTAATTCGCAGACCGAGCGAAGGGAGCTTCCCCATTCACAATCATGCTTTACCAGGCCCACATTGGGGGCAAAGTAATAAGTTTTCTTTCCACAGTGAACATAGGAGAAGTTATGCCAATAATAGAAGGGATCCTTCGTTTCATGTTCCGCTTCAAGGGTTACCTTCAGGCAGTTTTCAAAAGCTCCTGCCTTTACTTTTACCGTCCCGCCGTCCTCAACGCGGATATGAACGGTCACGTCCTCGCCATCCAAAGGCCTTGACTCTCTGTAGCCCTTCACCCATTTGTCGGAGAAGATGCAGCCGGCCAGCATTTGCAGATAGCGAAAGGGCTTCATGCCGAAGATTTTATTTTCTTCGTGGCGGCTTCCCCAGCGATAGGGTCCAAAGGAATAAGAGCCTGCTTCAACATAAAGGACCTTTCCATCGGATTTGCCAATATCGCTGCCGTTAATGCTCGACGGCAAAAAGCGGAATCCTTTTTCCTGATAGCTTTTAAAGCGTTCGAGATATTGAAGGCCTGCAACTGCCATCCTATTTGCTTTCACGGAGCTGTTTTTTTGAGCGGCGATTTTCAGACAGTTTATGGCTTCGTCAATCTTCCAATCCTCACAATAAGAAGCGGCAATCTGGATCAAGATATCTGAGTCGGCATCAGGGGATTTTTCACAATCCTTGCTGAGCAGGATGCAGTCTACTGCAGAAAGATTGGCATATTCCCCGTCAAAGCGAATTACCTTTCTTTCCATGAGCTGGTGATAGAAATCCGGCAGATCGGTATTTTTATATCTCCAGGTGTTGCCGGGGCAGAGGGGCATATAACCGCTTCCGCCTATCAGCGTGTATTCACAAAGCTCATAGCTCTCCTCACTCCCAATATCAAAAAAGTCAGCCCGTATTAGCCCGATGTCCTTTGCATACCAGAGGTGTGCCGTAAAATCTTCCCTCAGTTCGAGCTTTATGCAATTTGTAAAGGTTCCCGCAATAACAGTCATTGTACTGTTTTTTTCCTGAAGGGTTAAGGTTGCCGAACCGCTTTTTGAGGTAATTGTATCGCCGACTTCCATCTTTTCATCAAAGAAAAGCTCGCCGCAGCGGGAAGCATGGTAGAGGATGCTAAAATACTTGCTCTTGCCATAGTAATTATTTCTGCTGCTAAATCCCGGTTGGCCGTCGAAGAAAAGCTTTCCGTCTTTATATCTCAATCTTTCACCGCATAATGCAACGCAGTATCCAGGAAAATAATCATTGTCATTCTGTAAAACTTCAGAAGCGCGTTTTCCGGCACAGGCATTTGCGTAGTAGATATTGTTTTTATCAAGAAACGCCATTGCCTCTTCAAAGCCTTCTTTGGCCTTTTGAAAGTCATTCTTTTTGAAATAGCCAACACTTCGCCAGAAGAGAAGCTCACCCTTTTCGTTTTTGGCTCCCAGAGCCTCCATACGAGGAATTCCTTCTTCATTGATGCGCCGGATCATGATATCATTGTCGCCGTTTATAATCTCCTCGATCAGGATACCGCAAAGTACAGAAGCGTTTTCACCAAGCTCGGCGTGTTTCTTTGCTTCGCCCATCAAAGACCTATCCTTGCCCGAAGCGATATAATACGCATCGGCATAGGCGCTGTGCTTATCTTTCGATTCGGGCATCTTCTCGATTAAGCGTAGAACTTCCTTGTAATGCTCATCAAAGCCGTCAAAGGAATAACCATTGAAGCGATAATACTCTGCAAGGAGCTTTAGCTTCGCCGATACCTTTTCTTCAAAGTCATCCGGCAAGCGATAATCCATGTCTTTCACCACAAAAACCAACTCCTTTTTCAATTTTTCCCGTGCATCATGCAACCTGCGCTTCACAGTCCCCTCTGGGATATCCAGGATCTGTGCGATCTTTTTCTGGGAGTAATCACGAAAGTAGAACAAAATTGCAGCGGTTCTCGTCTTCTCGGGCAACTTTGCCAGGGCGGCCGCGATGCTGTTTTGTGTATCAAGCTTTAGGACGGCCTGCTCCGGCGAACTGCTCCCGCCGTCAGGCAGCCATTCAAGCAGCTCATACTCATACAGATGCGGTGAGCGTGACAGAAAATTATAGCTTTTGTTTTTGGCGATGCGGCAGAGCCAGGGCCCTATTTTGCTTTTGTCTCTTAAAGAGGCCAGCTTCAAAAATCCTTCAATAAAGGTCTCCTGTGTAATATCCTCGGCGATATGATAATTGCCGATAACGGAGATGCAAATGCCAAAAACCTTATTTTTATATCTTTTTACGATTTCTGAATAAGCCTCTATATTGCCGAAAAGTACATCCAGGACAATTGCCTCATCGCCTGTGCTTCCAGGATTGAGCGGCGCCACTTTGCTCACCTCCCTCTGGGAACCATAAAGCGTTGTTCGCCTATTAGACACAGATCCATTGAAAAAGGTTCGGTTGTTTTACCGGAGATGTGAAGAAAAAGGACATGGCTTCGTCAAAAGAAAACAAGCTATCCTATTCTTGGTTACTGTTGTATAGGATTTGGCATATCCTGTCAAGGGAAAATACGGAATGAAAGAATATATTCCTTAAAAGACAAATAAAGCGAAGCTGCTTTTATCCATTCCATAGATTATTGCAACAGCCATTGCTGTCAGAAAAGGCTTAACTGCATTGCACCAATTGAGTATGGACAGTATCTCCGGAAATTTAGTGGTTATAAAAATGACGCCAACCAAAGTCTATGGTTGGCGTCATAATAGATTTTATATTCTTTCACTAACTGCTTGACAGGAGGCCGGCCACTGTCACCGCTGGCTCTTATTCATCTATCCGGTCAATGACGGCATTCCCAAATAGGGAATAGGGGATGAGGAATTCCCGGATTCCTGCTGCATAGGGAGCGATTTCATACTGACCGTAGATGACTACGATCCCTTCTTCGGTCAGGTAGAAGGGCTGCGCATCGGTGAAATTCCTGACGGTCTCAACTGCATCCGGGAAGTAAATGTCCGGATTTTCTTGAATACTCTTCACAATTTCCTCTACGATAACCTTCTTATAATCCGTCCCTTTCTTGAACAGGTCTTTGTAGCCCAGAGGCTTGCCGGTGGTGAGGTCATAGTTATAGGGCACTCTTGTGGTGCCGCCGTGGGCTCCTCCGGTGAACTGGTATAGATCCACTGTGAGGCTTAGAAGATTGCTTCCCAGATAACCAACCTGATAGGTGGTGTGGGCTTCATAGGGGTTAAAGGGATAACCGGACTTCTGGGCGGCTGCATAGCCTTCCTTGGCTTGCTTGTAAATCTCGTTTCTAAAGGAGATAATATCCCCCATGATTTGATCGTTGATGGCCTTTTGAATTTTGCCGGATTCAAGTCCCTTCAGCTGGGGAATGTTAATATTCCAGTTGTAGTACTTGTTGCTGCCCTTACTTGTCTTGGAAACGATTTCAAGCTTTTTCTCCTTGATATTGGAATCCGTTTGAAGCTCCTCATTATTGCCTTGGCTTGATTTGGAAACAGCTTGAGGCTCCCCATTGTTATTACCTTGGCTTAATTCGGAAGTTGCTTGAGGCTCCTCTTTCACGTCACTGCCTTGGCTTATTTCGGAAATTGTTTCAATTCCCTTTTCACCAATAGGGTTGCTAAAGGCTGCAATTTGGTTGAGAGCCAGTGCCACCGTCAGAACAATAACAAATAACAGCGTTCTTTTCATAGTTCACCTCCTCGTTATCCGTATTCAACCCTCACATTGATAGTATAACCCATTTTTTCATCATGGTTTTTTGTAACAAATGGGCATCTAGGCAGCATCTGTAAAATAAGTTGCTTTTATTATATTTTATTCCCGCGACAAAGTCCAGCCGACAAAAGGCCTAAAGTATATTGATTGGGATCCCACTTAACCGTTGGAAACCTTTAAAAATCGATTTATAATGGAGATGAAACGGGCTTTAGGTAAGTGGAGGAGGGACCGGAATGGAAAAGCAGAGGATCTGGATTGGAAACGATCATGGAGGTTATGAGCTGAAGCTGCATATTCTGGAGTATTTCAGCAATAAGGGGATCGAGTACTATGATGTGGGCTCCCATTCAACGGAGATCGTAAGGTATCCATATTATGCCAATATGGTGGCCGGGGCGGTATCAAAGGGCATAGCCCAAAGGGGGATCCTGATATGCTCAACGGGAATCGGAATGAGCATCATGGCCAATAAGTTTAAAGGGGTTCGGGCCTCCCTTTGCACCAGCACCTATATGGCCAAGATGACCAGGGCCCATAACAACTCCAATATTCTTTGCCTGGGCGGTAAGATCACCGGAGTGTATGAGGCCCTGGATATACTGGAAACCTGGCTTACAACGGAATATATGGGTGGGCGCCATGACATATCCTTAGGCTTGATTGCCGAGGCGGAGGAGGTCCTTTGCAGCAATAGCGAATGGATTCCCAAAAATCCCAATCTATAAGGAACCATCATCACTTGCTTAACTTATCAAAGGCTTCGGGGAATGATGGAGGACATTGGGCAAATTATAATTATAAAGGAGGGATACCTATGCCGGGAATGGCATCATGGGAAGGCCTGTACAAACTTGAATATTTGGCCCTTTATGAAGAGGGCTATCCGGTGGGGGAAAAGCCAAAGGCCGATATGCACGGGGTCTATATTCCTTTCCCCGGTGATTCCGACGGGAAGGCTTCCGTCCATACGGCGGAGGAATGGGAGAAGGTCTACCGGGAATTGTGGAAAATCCGGCGGATGGGCTTAAGGAAAGACTACCCCTTTGTTGAGCCCACGGACTATGTCGATATTATCCTGCAGGGGGATTTGGCGCCGGAGCTGGTTCCCCTGACGGATGAGGAATACTATGACAGATTAAGCGGGGCATGGCATGGCAGATGCGCAGCCATAACCCTGGGGAAGCCACTGGAGCGGGGGATGAGCAAGGAGGATATCAAGAAATACCTTTCAGAAGTGGATGCCTATCCCCTTAGGGACTGGGTTCCCCACCGGGAGGATATACTGGGGGATGGGTGCAGGGATTGCTGCAAAGGGGGTATCCGATATGTTCCCCCGGATGACGATGTCCACTATACCATCCAGGCGCTGATGCTGGCCGAGAGATACGGCCTTGCCTACACCAAGGAGGATTGGCTTAAAAACCTCATCGCCACCGTACCCTATACTGCCCTCTGGTCCTGTACCAAGCAATCCTATTACCACTATATCAATTTGGACGAAAACAGGCCTCTTAAGGAGCAAATTGATGAGTTTCCATACAAATTAAATCCCATGCGGGAGGGCATCAATCCGGTGATACGGGTGGATTTTTGGGGCTATATTTCCCCTGCAGATATCAGGAGAGCTTCCATGCTGGCCTATAAGGATGCTTCGGTGAATGCGGCCAAGAACGGAGTTTACGCCTCCATGTTTATTGCAGCCTGCTTAAGTGCTGCTTTAAGCAAAAACCCAACCGTAGAAACCATTCTTCAGGCGGGCAAGTCCGTTATCCCCAAAAGGTCCAGACTTGCACGGGCTGTATCGGATGTGGAGGAATGGTACAGGGAAGCAAGGGACTGGGAGGCCGTTTGCGATAAAATCTATGAAAAATATGGCCACCTTCCCTTCGCAGGCGGTATCAACAACATGGCCATCAATGTTCTTGCCCTGCTTCATGGCGGGCTGGATTATGAGAAAACCGTCACCACGGCCGTCATGTGCGGAATGGATACGGACTGTAACGCCGGTACCACCGGGAGCATTGTGGGAGCGGCCATTGGCTTTGAAAAGCTTGATAAAAAGTGGGTTGCTCCTTTCAACAACCGGGTAAAGACACTGGTGGCAGGCTTTGGAGAAGGCAGGATCACGGACGTGGTGGACAGAATCTATAAGGTCTATCAGAAAACAAAGAATACGCTATAGGAAAAGCCCCTGCGGGGACAGGATCCGTCCCTGCAGGGGCTTCTTTATAAAAAAGCTGCACGGCTTTTTGGTGGTTTATTCGATTCTAAATAGGGAGGCTTTTTTGTCAGCATCGCGACAGCCAAGCAGAATAAAAAAAGTGAGTCAGCTTTCACTGACTCACTTTTTTTCCCTCAATTCAAACAAGCCGCGGGTATCCAGAACCGGCTCTACAAACAGGATTCCTTTTCCGGGCTCATCCAGGTGGAGGGACTCACACAGAGCTTGCACCACTTTATCAACCAAATCGCTGGGCATCAGGATGAACACAAGTTCCTTTTCCGGTTCAATTTCCACGCCGAATAAGTTTGTAGCTATCTTTGCACCGGCACCGCGTCCGTGTAGAATGGTACCGCCCCGGACGCCGGCCTTCCTGGCGATGTCCATGACATCATCTGCCTTACCGCGATCCACAATCACGGTCAGTTTTTTAAACATACTCTCTCCCTCCAGATGCTGAGCTGTAGCTGTATTTGAGACAAATTGCCCCCGGCTCATCTCCTGGTCCGGGAGTTCCACTACACTTAAAATCGGTGAAGTGTAGGCTATACCATGGCCAGGTTTTGAAAGCTGGAGCTCTTGGTCTAAATAATCCAGAATCTCTTTTGCCCTTTCCCTAGGAAGGACCAATTTTATAATTTCTTTTTTTTGGCTTTTTATCCCGAGCATGTTCAGGATCGAATTGCTTACCGTTCCCCTCCCGATGATGACCATTCCATCTTGAATGCCCTTTTCTTTGATAAGGCGGACGCATTTATGGCTTTGGCTCTCATCGAGAATTAAGGTAAGCAGTTGAATATCCCCGATGCCCGGAGCACCGTTTTGATTATTCATGATTACCTCCAAGTGTCCTTGTAGAAGTCTTCCTTTTTGATGCCTTGCGCGTTTGCAGTTGATAGAGAGCGCCTAAAAGCTCGATTGCAATGATCGGCATCATGGCAACGATTGCAATCATGCCGAATCCGTCTGCTACCAGATCCGCTGTGGGAACTTGAGCTGCAATGCCTTGGACGAAGGCCAAAGAAAAGGTTGCAGTCATAGGTCCGGAAGCAACACCGCCTGCATCAAAGGCCATGCCCACGAACAGTTCAGGTACGAAAAAGGACAGAAGCACGCTCAGGCCGAAGCCGGGCAATAAATACATCCAAAGCTGAAGGTTTGGCACAAGAATTCGCAATGCAGACATGAAGATAGACAGTCCCACTGCAACGGAGAGGAAAATGAGGACCAGAATCCGATTAACAGAACCGCCTGTGACATCTTCAACCTGATGGGTCAATACAATAACGGCAGGTTCTGCCAATACGGTCGTCAGCCCCAACAGCAGGGCTACCAGCAAGACCGGAATATTTGAGTTCAATGAAGCAAGCTGTATACCAAGCTGTGTGCCCACTGCCATAAAACCGCCGTTTACACCCAGCAAGAATATGACCAGTCCCAAAAATGTCCAAAGTATACCCCTGGCGATATCAAATACTCGATTTTTACTCTGCTTGAAAGCAAATATTTGAAAGAGGGTATAAACGATAATGATCGGCAGGAGGGATACAAATGCTTCCCAGGCAAGGGGCAATAGCTTGGAGCCGTATATGTCCAATAGATTGGAACGGGAAATGGCTTGCTCAGGCAATGTACCGTTGAGCTTATCGACGCCGAATAGGATGCCTGTAATCAAGACCCCCATGATTGCGCCTGTGGACGCAATGCCCACCAAGCCAAAATTATCCGCTTCGATGGATTTTCTCTCCGTTTTCATTGCAGAGACACCGGCTGCCAGGGCCAGTATAAAAGGGACGGTAACTGCACCCGTCGTTGCCCCTGAAGCATCAAAGGCAATGGCGATAAAATCAAAGGATGAAAAACAGGATAGAATAAAGATCAAACCGTAAGCAGCCAAAAATACGTACTTGAGCTCAACGCCCTTCAGTATGCGCAGCATTCCCAATGTCATCATCACTGCGATTCCGATGGAGACAACGACAACCATCAGCGTTTGACCGAACTGCCCTGCGGTGACACTGTCCACCTGAGCGGCCAGAATATGAAGGTCGGGTTCTGCATAGGAAATGAAAAAGCCCAGAACCAAACAAATCGTAAGGACCGTTGCATAGCTCTTTGAATGGATCAAAGTGTTACCGATCCCATGCCCGATGGGCTCCAAGCCCTGGTCGATGCCGAACAAAAATATCGTAAGACCGATAATGACCAGCAGCGAACCCAAGAGGAAAGCCTTTAGCATGTTGGAATCCAGCGGGCTTATGGTGAAATGGAGTACAAGTACGATGCATGTGATCGGCAGAACTGAGGCCAGCACCTCTTTCAGTTTGTCTTTTAGAACATTCAAGCAAACACCCCTTTGCCATATGATGATAGGATTATGTGCCGTATTTGGTTATTTTAAATCAATTTTGACTGGGAGGACAGGCTTTCCATCATACATATAAGCATATTTTCACAATTATACTATAATTCTTATACTTTCAGTTGTCAATATAAGATTTTCCTTCAGAAGGGTGTATTTTTGCATTGTTTAACCTGCCAAATGTTCCTGCCCCTTGAAGCATATGGCAAACTGGGGTAGAATTTTACTATAAGCCTGGGTACAGCCCTTTACTCTAAGGGGCGGATATGCCTTTGCATCAACTTTCATATCATCAAGGAGGAAAAATTATGAGGATCGATCCGTTTCAAGGCCGGGGCAAATGGTTCAAAGGAAATCTTCACGCCCACTCCACCAATTCCGACGGCAGGCTTTCCCCTGCTGAGGTTGTTTCGTTTTATAAGGAGAGGGGATGGGACTTTTTGGCTTTCACAGACCACCGGCTCTATACCGACAATGCAGAGTTTAACGACAAAGACTTTTTGATCATCCCGGGGGTGGAGCTGGATGTAAGCTCCCATGATCCCTGGAGGATTTATCATGTTGTGGGGATCGGAAAAGGGAATTTAAAAGATAAAAAGGCCGGCTTTCAGCATATGGAGACCATTCCCTGTCCGTCCTGGAAGGGGCTGGAATCCGCCCAGTATTTAATCGATCTTTTGAATGAAAAGGGAAATCTGTCTATTTTTTGCCATCCCATTTGGTCCAGATTGGAGCTTGGCGACTTTTTAGATCTGGAGCGGTATTTTGCCATTGAAATTTTTAATTACGGCTGCGCAATTGAAAACCATACCGGTTTGAATACCGATTTTTGGGATTCCCTCTTAAGAAGGGGAAGAAAGGTGTGGGGAGTGGCAACCGATGACGGCCACAACCCGGAGACCCAGGGGGGAGGCTGGGTCATGGTTTATGCACCGGAGCTAAGCCGGGAGTCGATTCTTTCTGCCCTGGAGGCCGGGCGCTTTTATTCTTCCTCCGGCCCGGAGATCTATGAATACAGGGTTGAGGACGGAGAAGTCTACGTGAGATGCTCCCCTGTGCGGGCCATTCATTTTGTTGCATATGAAGAGTTTGGCTACAGCTGCTGGGCCCAGGACGGCAGCACGATCACTTCCGCCAGGCACAGATTAAGCGGCAGGGAAAAATATGTCAGAGTGGAGTGCGTGGACATTCACGGCAATACCGCCTGGTCGAACCCTATATTTTTAAAATAAGGATAGATTGGGGAGGAGCGGAGTCGGTTTGGATAGAAGTTTGCACAGCGGACATCGGCAGAGGGTCAAGGCAAGGTATCTGGCAGAAGGCCTGGATGCCTTTGAGGATCATCAGGTCCTGGAATTGCTTCTTTTTTACTGCATTCCCATGAAGGATACCAATGAGCTGGCCCATAAAATGATCCAGGAGTTCGGTTCCCTGGCAGGCCTTTTTGAAGCCCATCCCAAGGAGATCTGCAGGAGATGCGGGGTTTCTGAGCATGTTGCCATCCTGATTTCCCTGATCCCGCCCCTGGCCAAGAGATACATGAACAGGAAGTGGGGGGACAAGCCGCTTCTTAACAGCTCCTTTAAGGCCGGGGAATACTGCACCTCCCTATTTGTGGGGAAGACCTATGAGGCCTTTTATGTAATCTGCCTGGATGCCCAAAATCGGGTGAACCATGCCGCCCTGGTCCACGAGGGCACCATCAATGAAGCTCCTATATATCCAAGGCTGATTGTTGAGACGGCCTTAAGACACCAGGCCCATAGCGTGATACTGGCCCACAACCATCCGGGAGGGAGCATGAAGCCCTCCTCCGATGATCTGGAAGTGACCAAAAGGATCAAAGCGGCCCTTGCGGGAATCGCCATCTCCGTGGTGGATCATATCATCGTTGCCGGCGACAGGTACTTAAGCTTTGCCGAACAGGGCCTGATTTAAGCAACCCATCGGGGCCGCGGCTTTCAATATGGCTGTATCGATAGTGAGGAATCTTTTGCGATCCTTTGGAATCTTTTTCTTTTTATGATAAAATAATGAATAAAAACAGGCGGCATCTCAAGCTCGGCTATGGAGAAAGGAGTGGTTGATGATGATGAATCAATTGAAGTCATGGGTTGAGATGAGCCAGAATATCGTTTTCTTCGGCGGAGCGGGTACATCAACGGAAAGCGGGATTCCTGACTTTCGAAGTGAAAAGGGTCTTTACAGTATGAAGAACGAAAAGCGGATCCCCCCTGAGGTCATGCTTAGCCATGGTTTTTTAATGAACCATCCGGAAGAATTTTTTGAGTTCTACAGGAAATACATGATCTACAGGGATGCAGAGCCCAATGCAGCCCACCTGGCCCTGGTGGAGCTGGAGAGGCGCGGGAAGCTGAAGGCCGTGATTACTCAAAACATCGACGGACTCCACCAGTTGGCCGGAAGTAAAAATGTCCTGGAGCTCCACGGCTCCGTCTACAGGAATTACTGCATAGGCTGCGGGAAGGAATATAGCCTGGAATATGTTCTAGAAAGTCCCACTATTGTTCCCAAATGCGAGAAATGCGGCAAAATGGTGCGGCCGGATGTGACCCTGTACGGGGAGAGCCTGGATATGGATGTGCTGGAGAAGGCCGTGGAGTATATATCTCGTGCCGAGGTCCTCATTGTGGGCGGCACATCCCTGCTGGTACAGCCTGCCGCCAGCTTGATCGGGTATTATAGAGGCAATAAACTTGTTCTTATCAACAAGGGGGCAACCCCCTATGACAGGGAAGCCGATCTGGTCTTCCATGACAGCATTGGGAAAGTGCTGTCCGGCGTGATATAGGAGAGCAAAACAAAAGGAGGGGTTTTTGTGAAGCTTTTGCTGGTCTGTGATGATTACTGGCATCCCGGCCGGGTTGTCCGGGAAGGGCTGGAGCTCCTTCAAAAGGACGGCTTTGAGCTTACCGTCATTGAGAACGGTTCAGAAGTTTCGCCTGAGAAGATGAAGGAGTTTCCGGTCATTATATTTAGCAAGTCCAACAACGAAAACGCCCAAAATCGCGAGAAGTGGCTGACACCGGAATTACAGCGGGCCTTTGTGGGTTATGTGGAGGAGGGGGGCGGGCTCCTGGTGACCCATTCCGGGACCGCAGGCTACAGGGATGAGGCGGTCTTTACCGATCTCATCGGCTGCAGCTTTATAACCCATCCCGAGCAGTGTCCCGTAACCGTCATTCCTCTAAAGAAGCATCCCATCACGGCAGGGGCTGAGAGCTTTACGGAGAAGGATGAGCATTATTTCATCGATGTGACTGCCGAGGATGCTGATATCTTTATGGCGACCTATTCCCAGCACTCCGCCCAGGCAGGGGGCTACACCCGCAGCCGGGGCAAAGGCCGCGTCTGTGTCCTGACACCGGGGCATAATGGGGAGGTCTGGAAAAACAGCGAGTATCAGAAGATCCTGAAAAATGCCATCCTCTGGTGTGGCAGGAGGCTTTGAAAGGGGGAGCCGGCGCTGTGAAGAACGTCGTTGTGACCGGAGCCGACCGGGGCCTGGGCCTGTCCCTGTGCAAGGTCTTTTTGCAGGAAGGGTATCGCGTTTTTGCAGGACGGTATATGCCGGAGTGGCCGGAGCTGGACCGGCTTATAGAGGAATTTCCGCAAGAGCTCCATATCATGCCCCTGGATGTTTCCTCCGGCGAGTCTGTGGTGAGTGCGGCAAGGTTTGTAGGGAATATCACCGGCTGCGTGGATATTTTGATCAACAATGCAGGGATCAGCGGGATGCAGGGCAGCTTGAGGGAGGGCTATGACTACTCCCGGATGCTTCAGGTCTTTGATGTGAATACCCTGGGGCCGATACGCATGGTGGAGGCATTCCTGCCCTTGATGAAGGAAGGAATGAAGCGCCTGTGCTTTGTGTCCTCCGAAGCCGGCAGCGTAGCCGTATGCTCCCGGGTTGAAGGCCATGGCTACACCATGACCAAAACAGCCCTCAACATGGCCATTCGCCATATGCACAACCAGCTGTACAAAGAAGGCTTTACCTTTCGCATCTATCACCCGGGCTGGCTTAGGAGCTATATGTCCGGAAAGAAGAATCTAAATGCCACCGTTGAGCCCGATGATTCGGCAAAGGCAGCCTTTGCCCAGTTTGTAGAAGGCCGGCCCTGGGAGGACTGCCTGGTCATGCTTGATAATGAGGGAGCTGCATGGCCTTTCTAACAAAACCTTTGAAGAAGAAAGGTAGGTGGGAGCCAATGGCGAAAACAGCTTTTGTGGCCGGAGCCGACAACGCCCTTGGGGTCAGGATTAGTTCGGATCTATTGAAGCGGGGATTTTTTGTCTTTGCTGCACAGATTGCAGGAGATACCGCGGCTTTGGAGGCCCTGGCCCGTCAATATCCTGAGCGATTGACGGTTTTATCCATGGATGTCACGTCCTTGGACTCGGTGGAGCAGGCAAAGGAACAGGTTGCAGAGAAGGCAGATCACATCGATCTCCTGGTTCACAATATCGATTATATACCAAAAGATTCGGAGCGGAAAATTACCGACGGGCAAAATTTTGATGAGCTGAAAAAGGCTTACGATATCAATGCCCTGGGGCCTCTGCGGGTGACCGCTGCATTGATAGAGCTTCTGGACAAAGGGGAGCTGAAGCGCATCTGCACGGTCAGCTCCGTCGACGCCAGCATCAATGGCAGTTTGGAGACGGCCAACTACGGCCATGCCATGGCCAAGGCAGCCCTCAATATGCAGATGAACATCCTGTTTAACCGCCTTCGACCGGAAGGCTATACATTCCGGCTGTATGGGCTACGTGGAGAGGACGACGGGAACTTTATCGTGGAATATTTCCTAAGGGACCGCAGCTTTGAGCCCCATGACCCGAAACACTCGGATGAGAACAGGATCGTGATGAGGGACCGGTTCGGCCGTGAAATCCCATGGTAAAAAGTCAGGGGAGCAAAACTGTTTTAGTGGGGAGCTGTACTTCCTTTTTCAATACCGGCGAAAGCTTTCTGAATGCTTTATCGCCGGTTTCTTGTTTTTGGACAAAAAACGGAGCCGTTTCACAATAAGCTTTTTCCAGTTGGGTAACAACCCTCTTTCATGCTTCCCTTGTTTTCGTTCTTCTCTGCCAAGCTGTTCCATTAAAAAATTAAATGCAGATGGCTCCATCAGTATTGTCCGTTCTACTTTGTTTCATGATGAAAACGCTGAAAATCGGGAAGGAATGAAAAAGCTTACAAACCACCGGCTTAAAGGATTTTTCTATTGTTGACAGAAACTGAAAAAGGTATAATGAGCATAGAAGTCACGGATCGGATGGGTCCCTGGCTTGACTCACCTGATCGAGAAGGAGGATAACAAATGGAGGAATTAACGGGAAGAGAACGAATCGCGAATATTTTGAAGAGGAAACCCGTGGATCGGATAGGCCTCTATGAGCATTTCTGGAGTGATACCCAGAGGGAGTGGGCAAAACGAGGCTATATCAAGGAGGACGAGGATCTGGGGGATCACTTTGGGTTTGATATGATGGAGTGCTGGGCTTTTAACCTGACGGCGGATCTGGATTTCGTGCCGGAGGTTTTGGAGGAGACGGAGGATACCATCCTGAGGCGGGACGGCAACGGGGCAGTCCTGCGGTGGCACAAGAAGCATTCCAGCACGCCGGAGCATGTGGATTTTATGGTGAAGGATCGCAAGGGCTGGGAGGAACACATCAAACCAAAGCTCAAGCCGGACCCCAGGAGGATCAATTTTGAAGGCTATCGGTATTTAAAAAGAAAGGCAGCGGAGAACAACAAATTTTTCGTCTGGTCCGGCGTAAACGTATTTGAATCGATTCATCCCGTTTGCGGCCATGAATACATGCTGATAGGAATGGCCCTTGATCCCGACTGGATCAAGGATATGGTGGATACCTATTCCAGGCTGACGGTGGAGCTCCAGGAGATCCTCTTTGAAAAAGAAGGCTATCCGGACGGCATCTGGTATTATGAAGATATGGGTTTTAAAGGCCGGCCTTTTATGTCGCCGGCGATGTACAAGGAAATCATCCAGCCGGGGCACAAGCGGACGATAGACTTTGCCCACAGCCACAATCTGCCTGTGATCATTCACTCCTGCGGCATGGTGGAACCCCTGATCCCGGGAATGCTGGAGGCCGGGATGGACTGCCTCCAGGTGATTGAGATCAAAGCGGGCATGGACCTGTTGCGGCTCTACAAAAACTACGGAGACGTGCTGTCCTTTATGGGCGGAATCGATGTCCGGGTTCTCTACACCAATGACAAGCAGAAAATCAATGAAGAGCTTATGGCAAAGATCCCAATCGTCAAAGAAAAGTTCGGTTATGTGCTGCACAGCGACCATTCCATTCCCTATACGGTGGATTATGACAGCTACAAATACTTCATCGAAAGGGGCCTGGAGCTGGGGACATATTAGAGTCACCGGGGACGGTTCTGGCTGACTCATTTTTCTGTGGATAACTCAAAAAATGATTCAGTGAAGCCTTTCATACAGGCTCGTTTTGTGAGTGAGGCTAGCGTATGAAGCAACCGGAGCAGCCCTGAGTCGGCGGGGACGGTTCTGACTGACTTATTTTTGAGTCAGTCAGAACCGTTTCTTCAAAATAACGCAAGAAATTGCGTAGCAGTTCAGCGTACCGCTAAGCCGGGAGGGAGATTTTGACTGATAGCCTATTGAGGAATTAAGTATCCGCCACCTATAAGGTGGGAGATATCCTTAGCCTCGTTATACAAATTGGTGCTTTCCTGAAGGGTACATATGGGGAGGTGGAGAGCGGATAAGACGGGTATTGAATGAGTATGGCAGGCAAGGCTTAGGAGCAGGTATGGATGTTGGGACCGCTTATTGAAAATGAACCCTTCCTGCTGCACATGCCATCCTGAAAAAGGCTCGGCTGAAGGAGCAGAGAGTCCTCTGTCTGTGGAAAGATTCTTTGGATGACACCAAGGGAATTTGATGTAAATCAAAGGGAAAAACGAATCTTGCGGAAAGAGGAGAGAAAATGGGAAATTATGAACTCCTTGAGAGATTTGCAGAGAATATAAATACCATCTATGGTTTTGAACTGACGGGCGTCAGTCCGGCACCCCGGGGATTTGCAGCGGAGACCTATTATGTTGAGACGAAAGCGGGGACTTATTTTTTGAAAATCATGCATAATCCCCGCCGGCAGAGCCTCTTTATAAACGGCCTCATGGTCCAGGAAGCCCTGATCAAGCAGGGAATTGATTTCATTCCCAGGGTCATACCGACCGTGGATGGGCAGCTGTTTTTCAAAAAGGACGGCGCCGTATGGGGCTTATACACGGTCGTTCCCGGGAAACAGAGCTACGAATTTGACAGGGGGGATGCCTTTGAAAAGCTGGCCAGGATCTATGAGGCTTCCACCCGCATTCCGCAGAAAGACTGCTTCCTATGGGAGCAATTTCATATCGGGCTCGTGGATGCCTATGAGAAACAGCTTAAAGAGTTCTTCTCCGCTGATGTAACCGGGGAAGAGGCCAAGGAAGTGAAAGCCCTTTTGATTCCCCATCGGGATGTCCTGGAGAACTGCGGGGAGGATGCAAGGAAAGCCGCTGCCGCCTGCCTGGCTGAGGAGGAACCCTTTTACCTCACCCACAGCGATTTTCCCGGCAACATCATGGTGGCTGAGGACGGCCGGCAGTATATTATCGACTTCGATGAGGCCATTTTCGGTCCCCTGGAGCGGGACGGATGGATGGCCATTGTGCGGGAGAATGAGGAGAGCCGGATTTGGCTGGATGTGATGCAAAAGGCCTTCCCGGGCTACAAACCCAACAGGACCTTTATCCGCTACTATGTCTATGAGCGCTTTATGGCGGACCTTTTTGATTTTATCCGTCAGCTCCTGTATAACTCCGACGGAGAGTACAGGAGAAGGATCGTCCATTCAACGAAGGACTATTTGATGGGCTGGCTGTATCCCATTTTGCTGAAGTACAAATGAGTCAGAAAGAGCTGTTCCCGCTGACTCATTTTGCAACCTATTGCAGATTTTTCCGTCTATATTAGTAGCGATGAAAAAGAAAAGAGGGATGGCTATGGATAGGCGGAAAAGCTTTTTCGGGGGAATAATGACGATTGTCATTGTTATACTCCTCGCCTTGTCGGCAGCAGGATGCGGTGTGTCAAGGAGCGGTGAATTGATCTCGTTGGAGATTAGCCCAGGATTAAAAATCCCATTTCAGAATGTGATCAAGGATAGAGAGCAGGCTTCCGAAGAGGCCCAGCTGCCCCTTGTAGGATCCTATGAGAACCTGGTCAGCATCCTGGAGAAGATGTATGGCGAAAACCAATGGGGCATATGGAAAGGAATGGTGTTGGACGGCGCGGCAGTAGAAGCGGAAGCAATGAAAAGCCCGGCCGATTCGGCTGCTGCCAAATCCGGCGCCACGGATTTCTCCACAACCAATGTGCAGGTTCAGGGGGTGGATGAAGCGGATATCGTAAAAACCGACGGTGAGTACATTTATCAAGTGAAGGATCGGAAGATCACCGTCACAAAAGCATATCCGGCTGAGGAGATGAAGCTGGTCAATACCCTGGCCTTTGAAGGGGAATTCTACCCGGTGGAGATGTATCTGGACGAGGAGTACCTGGTGGTGATCGGTAGTTCAAACCGGCGGATCCCTCTTCCGGAGACAGAAAAAATTGAGCCTGACTTTAAGGAACTAGTAGAACCTGAATCTGCCGTGGATATTGAAAGGAAGCCATGGATTGCTCCGGGGATCTGGCCTCCGTACAGCTACCAGCCAACCACGCAGGTGCGCATCTATGATGCGGAGGAGCCTGAAAAGCTGCAGCTGGTCCGGGAATTTGAAATAGAAGGGTATTATATCACCTCCAGAAAGATCGAATCCCGGCTTTACCTGATAGCCAATCGAAGCCTGTACTATTATATAAAAGGAATCGACGGGAAATATCTCGTGCCCTGGTACAGGGACAGCAAAAGCAGCGAGGAATTTCAGCCTGTAGAGCCCGGTGATATCCGGTATTTTCCGGATATGGCGGATGCCAATTATTTGATGATCGTAGCCCTCAACCTGGACCGGATGGATGACAAAGTGGATCTGTCCACCTATTTGGGCTCCGGCCAAACCGTTTATGCCTCCCGGGAAAACCTCTATGTCGCCGTAGAAAAATGGGTGGAGGAGAAAATCGGTGAGGGGGAGGCAGAGATCCAGGCTTCGGTTAACGGAGACAGCGTGAAGGTGGATACCGCCGACGAGACTGAAGCGGTGACTGTCAGGTTTGCTGCTAGGCCCTTCGTAACCGTGAAGCAGTATACTCACATCTATAAGTTTGCCCTGGAGGACGGGCGTACAGAGTATCTGGCCAGGGGGGAAGTGCCCGGCAGGCTTTTGAACCAGTTTTCCATGGATGAACACAACGGATATTTCCGCATAGCCACCACCGTCAATGATGAAATGCCTTCGAAAAACAACCTCTATGTCTTAGGCAGTTCCATGGAAACGGTCGGGAAAATCGAAAATATCGCTCCGGATGAGAGAATCTATTCCGTGAGATTCATGGGAGATCGGGCTTATATGGTAACCTTCAAAACGGTGGACCCCTTGTTTGTCATTGATCTAAAGGATCCCGAAAATCCAACCATACTGGGTGAGCTCAAGATACCGGGTTACAGCAGCTACCTCCATCCCTATGATGAAAACCATATCATAGGCTTTGGCATGGATGCCGTTGAAGTGGCTCTCAAGGATGAAAACGGCCAGGTGTATGGCACAACGGCTTATCAGCTGGGAATGAAAGTAGCCCTGTTCGATGTCAGCGATGTAAATAACCCCGTTGAAAAGTTTCATATATCCATCGGCGATCGGGGGACCTATTCCGAAATGCTGTACAATCATAAAGCCCTGCTGTTCAGTCGGGAGAAGAACATCCTGGCTTTTCCCGTGACGGTCATGGAAACAAAGGATAAGTGGATGGACCGTGACAAAACCATTCCCAATTATGGAGAATTTGCTTTTCAGGGGCTCTACGTCTTTGGCCTCGATTTGGAAAATGGTTTTACCCTAAAGGCGAGAATTACCCATCTCACCCCTGATGAGATCAAGAACGCCCGGTGGAATTGGTATGACTATGAAAAAACTGTGGAGCGGGCTCTATATATCCATGACACCCTGTATGCCCTGTCAAGGGCCGGGATCACAGCCCACAGCATGGACAATTATGAAAAAATAGCCGAGCTGAGCTTGCGCTGAAATCCTTTACAATGAGGGGCCTGGTTGTCTGCGACAGCCCAAATCTTTTTCAAAAAAAAGAAACCGGCGGGAGTTAAAGCATTCTAAAAACTCCCGCCGGTTTTTTATTCGTTAAAAAGGGATGCAGCTCCCCATTTAGGTAGTTTTGCAACGGCTTCTTTGTTTTACAGGAAAGGCTTTATAAGTCATTAAAATTCTGCTAAAATGAGATTAATATGGTGCATCTTGAGACGAATGCCGTTGAAAAGTAGGTGGGACCCATGCCTAAAAATGCAAAGAGGATGCTGGTTTTCTTTTTGGTTGCTATCCTTTCCGTCATAGCTCTTCCCCCGGACATGTCCGCACAAGAGATAGATCCCATTTCAGAGATCCAGGAGAAACTTTTAGGCATTTCAGAAGAAGAAAAAAAGGTTCTGGAGGAGCTCTTTACTCTGTCCCAGGAGATAGACGAAATGGAAAAAGAGGAAGAGAAACTCGGCGGAGAGATTGAGATTCTAGAGCAGGATATCGAAGGCCTGGAAAAGAAGATCCAGGAAACGGAAGATAAGTACATAGAAAAGCGGGATGTTTTAAAGGAGATTCTGGTCATCTATCAGCGAAAGGGCCCGGCTTCCTATCTGGAGATCCTCTTAAGTTCCGAAAGCCTCAATATGTTCCTCTGGAGGATGAGCACCCTTCAGGATCTGAGCCGGGGTACGGCAAAGCTTTTGGATTCCCTGGAGGAAAGCAGGGAAAAGCTGGCCCAAGAGAAAGCAGAGCTTGATGAGAAGCTGATCCGGCTGGAGGAAAAGCAGAAGGAGCTCATTGTTGCCCTGGAGAAGAAAGTACAGGCCAGAGAAGCGATGGAGGAGTATCTGGCCTCCTTAAAGGAGGAACGGGAGCATTACCAGGAGCAGCTTGATCAGATTCAAACGGTATGGAATGATGCCAAGCAGCTCTTTCCCAGGATCACGGCGGAATTTACGCGGATCGTAGAGGAAGGCAACCTGCCGCCGGGCCTTCTGGAGATCAACATTTCCATGCGGGGAATTGAGGGAACCATCAAGGAGGAGTCCTTCAATCAAATCGCTTCTGACTATTCCACCCTGCCAAAGATGAACTTTGACTTTAAACCGGGCCGGGTAGAAATCAGCGTACCGGATAAGCACCTGGTTTTGGAGGGAACCTTTGATATTGAAGGCGGCCGGGCCTTGGTCTTTGAAGTGGAAAAAGGCAGCTTTTACGGGATGCCCTTGGGAGAGGGGGCCCTGGCGGAGCTTTTCCCCGAGGGGAATCTGGTGATTGACTTAAGCCCGATCCTGGGGATCAATACTCTGGAATCGGTAGAAATCCAGGAAGCTCAGTTGAAGTTTTTGATCAAGATTATCTGGTTTTAAATAAGGTTTTTGGGGGCAGGTAGATATGATTGAGGCAGTAGGAGTCAGTTTAAGATATCCCAATGGGACGGTGGCGCTGAAGGACGTCCATCTTAGAATTATGCCCGGCGATATGGTCTATATTACCGGAGCCAGCGGGTCCGGCAAAACCAGCCTTTTAAAGCTTTTCATGGGGATGGAGTTTCCCACGGAAGGGTCATTGAGGGTATTGAACTGTCCTATGGAAAAGGGGAATTCTGCCGGGATTATGCGGCTTAGGCGGATGATTGGCCCGGTTTTTCAGGATTTTAGGCTGTTCAAGGGAAGAACGGCCCTTGAGAACGTCATGCTTGGCATGCGGTTTTTAAGACCTCCCATCGGCCAGCTCAAGGAAAATGCTCAAAGAGCCCTGGCAAAGGTGGGATTGGAGCACAAAGCAGACAGCCTGGTTGAAAACCTTTCATGGGGGGAATGCCAGAGGGTATCCATAGCCCGGGCCGTGGCCAGGAGACCGGCCCTCATTTTGGCCGATGAGCCCACAGGGAATTTGGATAGGGAAAATTCCATGAGGATATTGGAGCTATTAAGATCGTTTCATGATCACAATACCACGGTGGTGGTCACCACCCATGCAACTCATCTGATCCATCCCCAAAAAGGAGATCTCCTCCTTCAGATAGAAGGCGGACGGATTCGGAGTGAAAGGGTGGGGAAAGCATGAGAAATTTCGGATACTTTTTAAAAGAAGTCAAAACCATCATCCGGCTCAATCTCCTGTCCAACCTGGTTTCCATACTCAGCATAGGCCTTATTTTTTTCCTTCTTTCCCTGATCCTGTCCTGTTGGTGGGTGAGCGACCGGGTTATGGAAGTCATTCGGGGCGAAGCGGAGATCAGCCTGTACTTCAGTGAAAATCTCAGCGAGGCGGGTGTGCAGAACCTGCTTGAAAAAGTGAAGGGCATTGGGGGTGTCCGTGAGGCCAGGCTGGTCACCGAAGAGGAAGCCTATGGCCGTATGGAGGAGATCCTTGGAAAGGAAGCCAGGGTTCTGGAATATTTCGATGTGAATCCCTTTGAAGCTTTTATTGAAGCAAGGATTCATTTGGAGGAGATGGAATCAATCCTCAACGCGCTTGAAGGGATTCAGGAGATTGAATACATCCGGGACAACAGGGAGGTCCTGGAGCGCTTGAACGATATTACAAGGGTTCTCGGGCTCCTAGGATATCTGGTGGCTTCCGCGGTAGGAATTTCTACCTTGGTGATTGTATCCCATATTATCCGAATGGGGATCTATAACAGCAGAGAAGAGATCAATACTTTGAGCCTCCTGGGAGCGCCTTTTTCCTTTATTGCCTTCCCCTTCCTGCTGGAAGGCCTGATTTTGGCCCTGGGCGGCGGTGCGCTGGCAGCTTGGCTGTCGGTGTTTGTGATAAAGGGCATTTTTGCCCGGCTTGCCGGGCCTCTTCCCTTCATCCCCCTGCCGCCTTTGGAAGAGCTGGCTTCAGGCATCGTTATTCTGGTCCTGTCCCTCAGTGGGATCATGGGGATCGTGGGAAGCCTTTTTGGGCTGTCATCGGCAAAGGAGTACAGGTAACAGGGGCTGCGCCGGGCCTTTCGGGCCTTCGCAAGATTTTCATTCAAAGGAGGACGAACGATGGGCCAAACTTTAGCAAGACAGAGAGGATTCATGCTTGTATTGGCTTGCCTTTTTTTGTTCTCATTGACGGCCGGCTGTCAAGCCCGGAGCCTTGAGGAAGAAAGGGAAGAGATCTTTTTGTATATCAACGAGGTTATGTCCTCCAATGAAATGACAAAATATGGATCAAGCGGCTTATACGGAGACTGGATCGAGATATACAACGCCGGAGAGGCTCCGGTGAATATGAAGGGATTCTTTTTGTCGGACAATCCAAAGCGGTTGAGAAAATGGACTTTTCCCGATGTGGAAATCGGCCCGGGAGAGTATCTGATTCTGCATGCAACAGGCGAGGATAGGGTCACCGAAGGGGGAGAAGTGCATACCGGTTTCAAGATCAGTGCCGACGGGGAGGAAATCATACTCACGGCTCCCGACGGCATGACTGTCATAGATTACGTCAATGTGGTGCCCCTTCCCGATGATTACTCCTATGGACGCAAGCCCGACGGAAGCGATAACTGGTACATCTTTGATCAGGAAAATGTGACCCCCGGGAAGGGCAACGACAGCTCCACAGCCTTTACAAAGAAGCTTCAATCCCCGGTTTTTTCCCATCCTCCGGGCATCTACAGCCAGGCCTTCGAGCTGGAGCTGAAGGCGGAGAATGAGGATGTGGTGATTCACTATACCCTGGACGGCTCTGAGCCCACAGAAAGCTCTCCGGTCTATACAGGGCCCATCCCTATCAAGGGGGAGTTTGTACCCATCAGCCCGGTGCAGGAGATCACCAAAGGAAAGGAGCCGGAGTATCCCATCTCTTACATTGAAACCAATCCAAAGGATACGAAGGAAGAATTTCGCTGGTACCCTCCCAAGGGCAAAATCGTGAAGGGCACGGTGGTGCGGGCCAAGGCTTTTTGTGAAGGGGCCGTGCCCAGCGAGACCGTTACCTGCACCTATATTGTCAACTCTGAAAGGGTGCCCAGATACACCATGCCGGTCGTATCCATCGTGACCGATATAGACAATCTCTTTGACTATTGGCGGGGGATCTATGTCCCCGGCGAGTATTATTATAAAAACGGATATGGAGACGACTGGTGGGGCAGGCCCAATGCCAATTACCACCAGAGGGGCGATGAATGGGAGCGGCCGGCCCATATCGAGATATTCGAGATAGGCGGAGAGTTGGTGGTTTCCCAGGACGTGGGTATCCGAATTCACGCAGGCGGCAGCAGGGCGTTGCCTCAGAAGAGCCTCAGGATCTACGCCCGCAAGCAATATTCCCGTTCCACCATTGAGTATGAACTGTTCCCGGGCTTAACGGGCATGGGCACAAAGGAGCCTGTCACCGAGTTTAAGAGGCTTCTTTTAAGAAACGGCGGACAAAACTATGAAACCCAGTTCATAGTGGATCTGCTGGCGCCGGAGCTTTTAAAGGGCACCACCGTTGCCACTCAGGCCTATCGCCCAGTCATCGTTTTCATCAACGGGGAATACTGGGGAATCCACAATCTCCGTGAAAGGCTGGATGAGCATTATTTAAAAGCCCATTTCGGCTTAGAAGAAGATGAGGTTGCCATTTTGGAGAACGACGGAGCCCTCGTCCATGGAACGGAGGAGGATGCCCAGCATTATCGGGAAATGATCGATTATATCGAGACCCACAGCATGGGGAGCCAGGCAAATTATGAAAAAGTGAAGGAGTACATGGATATTGACAACTATACTGCCTATCAGGCTTTTCAAATCTATACCGGGAATTATGACTGGCCGGGCAATAATATCCGATTCTGGCGGACCAGGCAGAAGGATGAAACAAGCGATGATTACTGGCGGGACGGGAGATGGAGGTGGATGGTCTATGATGTGGACTATGCCTTCGGTTCTCTGTCCTATATTCCCTTCGATTACAACAGCCTGGAGCATGCCACCAAAGTGGGGGGCACGGAATGGCCCAATCCCGATTGGTCCACCTTTTTGTTCCGATCCCTTTTGAAAAATGAGGAGTTTAAATTTCAGTTTATCAATACCCTTTTGGACCAGATGAATACCATATTCAAACCTGCCTATTTGATCAATAAGATAGAGGAATTGGAGAGGATTTTCTACCCGGAGATGCGGGAGCATATCAACCGGTGGAATCGGTATCCCGCTCCTTCTGTCTGGGAATGGAGCCAGAATATCGGCCGGATCAAGGACTTTGTCAAGGAAAGGCCCAAGATCATGTATGACGATATCCGCGAGTTTTTCCGTCTGAAGGGCTTTGCATATATCAGGCTCGATGTCTCAGACCCTGGGCAGGGGATCATAAAAATCAATACCCTTGAGATTACGGAGAATACCCCCGGTGCGTCAAAACCGGTATATCCCTGGCAGGGGGCCTATGGAATCGGGGTTCCCGTTGAGATCTCCGCCGTTCCAAAGCCCGGATACCGTTTTGTGGAATGGGAAGGCGTGAAGGAGGAGAAATATCAAAACCCTCTCAAGCTGACACCGGAGGGGGCTGTGAATATAAAGGCAGTTTTTGAACCGGTGGAGGAAAAATAGGGGGCTGTTTGGCTGAAATAGCATTTTCTTGCAGCAGCAAAAAAACCGGCGAGAGTGAAGGAATGAAGGAAACTTTCGCCGGTTTTTATTATTATTTTGGATAAGAAAAGGGAGTGGGGCTCCCTACTTAAAGTAGTTCAGCAACACTCCCATCATTTTATTCTCCTACCCGGATGGAAAGGTTGGCAGGCCTCAGTCCCTCTGCGGAAACCGTCAGCAGGATTTCTCCCGCCTCGCCGCTGGCCCGAACCACGGCCATGGCCCGGCCTTCATGGACTCTTCTCCGGTTTCCGACATACATTTCTTCGCTGACCGGATTGCCGTTTCCTACAGCCAGGAGGGAACCGACACCGCAGACGGTGAAAAAGAGCTCGTTATCTGCATTATGAACCACATTGCCTTCGGCGTCCAGGACCTCTACGGTAACATAGGAGAGGTCTCCAAATTGAGCCTTGAGCTTGTCCCGATCCGGTGTCAGGCGGATGGCTGCAGGGGCCCCGGCCGTTTTTAAAACGGTGTGGGAAACTTGTTCACCGTTGCGATAGCCTATGGCTTCCAGGGTTCCCGGTTCATAGGTCAGCTCAAAGGAGGCGATATAGCGGTTTTCCCATCCTGCGGCTTTTCTTCCCAGGGATTTACCGTTTAAGATCAGCTCCACTTCGCAGTCGGCGCTGTAGATGTCAACCTTGACGGGCTTGCCCTCAAAGCCCGGCCAGGTCCATGAGGAGACAACATCGGGCCATCCCCAGGCGGAAATCACATGGTCTTTGCCATAGTATTGGGGCTTGTAGACCGCTATATAGGGAGCTTTGGAGATCCCCCATACGCAATCGCGGTAATAGGATTGGGGGCGTTTGAAGCCGCAGATGTCGATGTCTCCGCAAAAGGCCTGATGCCAGGGATAATCTCCCAGCCACGCTTTTTCTCCGTTGTACCATACGTGACCGATACCGGCTTCTCCCAGGTAGTCCAGGGCGGTCCAGACGAAATCCCCGATGACATAGGGGTGGGCTTCAACGGCGTTCCAGTACTCAAAGGCTTCCTTGGGGAAGGTTTCCGTACCGCAAATGAGACGATTGGGGTATTTCTTTCCGTCGCTCTCGTATCGATGCCGGAGGTAATTGTAGCCCACCACATCCAGAGGTTCTGCAAACTTACAGGTAAGCTCGCCCCAGTAATCATATCCTTCAGGAATCTCCGTTACATTGACTGCAAGGCCGGATACCAGGGGGTCGGGGTATATTACGCAGATGGCATTGGTGACGGCCCTTGTATTGTCCAGGCTCCGGACAAAGTCCGCCAGTTTCTTGGCATAGGCATATCCTTCGGAGCGACCGTCTCGTTCTACGATCTCGTTGCCGGTGGACCACATGATGATGCTGGGATGATTGCGGTCCCGGAGAATCATGGATGCCAGATCCCTCTGCCACCATTCCTCAAAGAAGACGCTGTAGTCATGGGGATTTTTGCCTTCCCGCCAGCAGTCAAAGGCTTCATCGATGACCAGCATGCCAAGGCGGTCACAGGCATCCAAAAAGGCCGGGGAAGGCGGATTATGGGCACAGCGGACGGCGTTGAATCCGCTTTTCTTTAAAAGCTCTACCTTTCTTTCCTCTGCCCGGTCATAGGCTGCAGCGCCAAGGAGCCCGCAGTCGTGGTGGACACAGCCGCCCTTTAGCTTCATGGGTACTCCGTTTAGCTCAAAGCCCCTCTCGCGGCTGAAGGAGATGGAACGAATGCCCACCATGGTTTGGGTGCTGTCAATCACAACCCCGTCCCTTATGACCTCGCTCCGGAGGGTATAGAGATACGGATCCTCAACGGACCAGAGGCGGGCCGGGGATACGGTGAGGTTCTGGGTGGCTTCCGCCGTACCTTCAGGCGGAACCTCCAGCTCTGATTCGGCTGAAGCGGCAACGGAGCCGCAGGCTGCAAGCAGGGTAGATCGGACGATTACCCTGGATGGGGAGGTTTCTACGCTGTTTAAGGTGGTCTTGACGCACAGGGACGAGCGTTCTGTTGATACTTCAGGGGTGGTCACATACACTCCCCAGGGAGCGATGTGGACGCTTTCACCCAGCAGCAGCCAGACATGGCGGTAGATCCCTGAACCGCTGTACCAACGGGTATTTGGAATAGCACCGTTGTTTACGGTGACGCGGATCTTGTTTTCCCGGTTATAGAGAAGATAGGGGGTCAAATCGCAGTGAAAGCTGGTATAGCCATAGGGGTGTTGGGCTACGATCTGATTGTTGAATCGTACGGTAGCATTCATGTAGACCCCTTCAAATTCTAACAGGACCTTTTTGCCCTTCCAATCCTCCGGAACAAAGATGGTCTTTTCATAATCAGCGACCCCACCGGGGAAATATCCATTGCTGGCTCCCGCTAAGGTATTCGGGTCCCGCTTTTGAGAAATGCTGAAATCATGGGGCAGATCAACCAGGACGGCTTTGGGGCGGAGCCACCAGTTATGGGATGTGCAAACAGGCTGAAAATACCATTGGCGATCTAGATTCTGCTTTTGCATGATTATCCTCCTTTACAATCATTTCCGGGATCGGGCTTTTCCTTTTCCCGTGGTGTTGCAGGCGTACTACTATAAGTGTACAACAAGATCTTCCGGGTATCAATATCGTCAGTCTGTTCCCTCCCTGTATCCATGTACATGTGAAAAGGGGCTTTTTTATGATAAAGAAAGCATGTTTTTTTGTCCGAAATGAAATAAAATATATTTAAACCGCTGATTTCTGTTTATCAATTAAGAACAAGAGATCTTTAAAAAAGGGGTGAAACGTATGAAAAAAATCTTGATGTTTGTTATGGCCTCCTGTCCCCATTGCCGCAGGGCCCATGAGATTATGCAGGAGCTAAGGGAGAAAAATCCCAAATACAATGAATTGGAGATAGAAATCATCGACGAGGTGGAGCAGCCCGAACTGGCCAATCAGTACGATTATTACTATGTCCCCACCTTTTATGTTGATGGAAAGAAGCTACATGAAGGCGTCCCAAGCTATGAGAGCATAGAAAATGTGTTCAAGACGGCATATGAAAGCTGAAATACTTAGATGTCAGATAGCAGATCGCAGGTGGCAGAGATAGGGTATGCCTTGTTCGGACGGAGCAAAAATAAGGGCGGGCTCAAGGGCCCGCCCTTACAAATGGGCAGTATAATGCAGTATAAAAAGACGGATTCATCCGCTGTTAACGGGCATCTTTAATACAAAAACTAAGGAGTGAAACGCATGGCTATAACATTTGACGAAAAAAGCAATATTTTTCATCTGCAGGCCGGGAATACTTCCTATTGCATGCAGATATTCAAGGGCAAATATCTGACCCATCTATATTGGGGCAGAAGGCTGCGAAGCGGTGATGTGGGATACCTGCTGCATCCTTCTGACCGAGCCTTTTCACCGAACCCGGATCTAAGTGACAAGAGCTTTTCACTGGATACCCTTCCTCAGGAATATCCGGCCTATGGGAATTCGGATTTCCGATCACCGGCTTTTTCGGTGCAACTCCCCAATGGTTCAACGATTACAGACCTTTCCTATCGATCCCACAGGATTTTCAAGGGAAAGCCAGGCCTTGAGGGACTCCCCGCCACCTACATTGAAAGCGAAGATGAAGCGGAAACTCTGGAGATTGAAATGGTAGATGAACTTATTGGGCTGAAGGTCTTTCTCACCTATACTGCCTTTACGAATTTTGACGCCATCACCCGAACTGTTCGGTTTGAAAACAGAGGCAAAGAACCCCTCAAGCTTTTGCGGGCCCTCAGCATGAGTATCGATTTTGAGAACGATGATTACGAAATGCTGCAGCTCTCCGGTGCCTGGGCTAGGGAGAGACATATCGAAAAGCGTGCTCTGATGCCCGGCATGCAGTCCATTGAGAGCAGGAGGGGAGCCAGCTCCCATCAGCAAAACCCCTTTATGGCACTCATGAGTCCCGGAGCCGATGAGGATTATGGCGATGTCTTCGGTTTCAGCCTGGTTTACAGCGGTAACTTTTTAGCCGGGGTTGAGGTGGACCAATTCCATTCTGCCCGGGCATTTATTGGCATCAACCCCTTTGATTTTACATGGCTTCTGATGCCCGGGGAGGTCTTCCAGACTCCGGAGGCCGTTTTAGTGTATTCCGCAAACGGGCTGGGCCAAATGTCGAGGACCTACCACAAGCTCTATCGAACCCGGCTTTGCAGGGGTCAGTACAGGGACCGAACCCGTCCTATTCTTATCAACAACTGGGAAGCCACCTATTTCGATTTTGATGCAGACAAGATTATAAGCATTGCCCAGGCGGCAAAAGAACTGGGAATAGAGCTAATGGTCCTGGATGACGGTTGGTTTGGCCATAGGGATAATGATAAAAGCTCCCTGGGGGACTGGTTTGTCTACGAGAAAAAGCTGCCAAAAGGCCTCAAGGACTTGGCAGAGCAAATTCAGAGGCTGGGCATGAAGTTCGGCCTTTGGTTTGAACCGGAGATGGTTTCTCCGGACAGTGAGCTCTACAGAGCTCATCCCGACTGGTGCATTCATGTTCCAAACAGAACCCGGTCCGAAGGGCGAAACCAACTGGTACTGGATTTTACAAGGCAGGAAGTATGCGATGAAGTCATCAGGATGGTTTCCGATATCCTGTCGAGTGCACCCATATCCTATGTCAAGTGGGATTTCAACAGGCATCTGACTGAGATCGGCTCGGCAGCCCTGCCTCCTGAGAGGCAGAGGGAGACAGCCCATCGCTATGTGCTGGGAGTATACAAGGTGATGGACGCCTTAACCTCGGCTTTTCCGGATGTGCTTTTTGAGAGCTGTTCCGGTGGAGGAGGGAGATTTGATCCAGGTATGCTGTATTATATGCCCCAGACCTGGACCAGCGATAATACCGACGCAATAGAGCGGCTCAAGATCCAGTACGGCACCAGCCTCGTTTACCCGGCCAGCAGCATGGGGGCTCATGTCTCTGCCGTCCCCAATCATCAGGTGAATAGGGTGACACCCCTTGCCACCAGAGGGAATGCCGCCATGTCGGGCAATTTTGGCTATGAGCTGGATCTCACCAAGCTCTCACCGGAGGAGAAGGAGACGGTGAAGAAGCAAGTAGCGCTGTATAAAGAACTCAGGAATCTGATTCAGTTTGGGGAGATGTACAGGCTGAAAAATCCCTTTGAGGGGAATGAAGCCGCCTGGATGTTTGTATCAGAGGATCAGGAAGAAGCCTTTGTGGCATACTTCAAGGTATTGGCCCAGCCCAATACGGTCTCAAAGAGAATTCGCCTGAAGGGTTTGAGGCCTGATTGGGAGTATGAGGTCATCGGCAAGGGCATAGTGTATGGAGGGGATCAGCTGATGTATGCTGGCCTTGATGTTCCTCCATTGTGGGGAGATTTTCAAAGCTGCACATGGCATCTGAAGAAAAAATGAAAACCCTTTAAGATATTAAAGAAGGCTTGACTGGTAGTAAACCTACAGGACAAGCCTTTCTTTTATTTCACGATGCCCAGCAGATTGATGGATACATCGGCTTTCACTTCCGCTTCCACACCGGGGAAAATGGAATCCCAGTCTTTTCCCACCTTTTTCCAAAAGATCGGCTCCTCGGTTTTCAGGATTTGATCAAAGCGAAAGATATCGGCTCCATAATCCCGCTGCACTTTTTTTATGGTTTCAATGCAAATTCTTTCAATTTCTTTGGCATATTCTTTTTCCAGCTTATCGAGGAGGGACTTGGAGAGCAGACCGTGGGTATGCATATGAATCTCTTCCGCATAGTTTCCCTCCACCTTGATCTCGATTCGAAAGCGGGCCTCTTCTCCCTCGATGATGGGAATCACTTTGCTTTGGGCCCTGGTGATATTCAGGGTGGCAATGCCGTTTTCGGTTCCGGGGGCCCTGACAACCATAACTCCCCCCTTATAGAGATTTCTGATGAATTTCAAGGCCTCCAGCTCCAGCTCCCCGAGCCACCCCACCATCTTGTCCCCTTTAAAGACTGCTCCCCCGCTGGTTTTAATCTCGTCCTTGGTGGATTCTACTTTTGGCAGTACAAAGGCATGGCCGCCGTGGATGTTGTTGATGACTTCTCCCAGATCCGTCTTGTGGATCATCCTGGAATTCTTTGTGGCATTTCTGGGCAGCGTAGACAGATATATGGAGGAATAGTCCTCGATCCTGGGGACGTTATCCAGGATTTTTTTCGCCTCTCCGGCGCTGATGAACATTTTTACCCTCCGCCTCATTTCGGGATCCCGGACAAAAAAGTCAAGAATTTTTTCTATTCCTTCTCTGGCTACTTCCTCCGACAGGATGATAACCTGGAGATGTTCATAGTAGAGGCTTAGATTGACCCGAGACTGCAACTCCCGGTTCATGCTCATGAAAGAGTTGCCCACCTGGGTGATCTCCCAGGTTCTTGAGCCGTCCCCGCCGCTTCCGCCGGAGCTCTGGACGGCAGACTGGGCTTTTTTCACGATCGGGAGCTGGATTGTCATGGCATAGAGGGGCTGCCCGGTATGCAGTTCCATGATCTCCAACCGCTCTTCCTCCTTCGGCGGAGCCTCTTCAGGGCTTGTTGATTGGGCTCCTTTCGGGCTTGGCGGAAACTTATCAATGGCGATTCCCAGGACGAAACCCCTGTTTTCTATGTCTATGCTGTCCCAGCAACCTGTCAGCAAAAGGGCGGATGCGAAAACAAGGAGCAAAGCGCGTTTCATCCTCCGGCCTCCTTTCGCTTCTTAAAATGGGCGTAGACTGTAAGAAGGGGAACGAGGATCCCGCTGATGGTAACCTGCAAATACTTGATTTTATCGAAGTAATCAAGGACCTTAACTCCGCTTTCCGGCAGGAGGGCAATGAGGAGGAGCAGGGGAAAATGTCCCAGCACCACATAACGGTAATGCTTTTGCTTGAGCCCAAGAAAAGCGCTGAAATTGCGAACCGAAGCAAAGGAGAACAGGACGAGGGATAAGAATACGATTCCGATCCAGAGGATGGCAATGAAGGATTCCAGCCTCTCCAGGAAGGTACCCGGAAACTCAATGCTTTTTGAGAGGGTAAGGGTGGGATAGAGGAGGCTCATGACCCCCTGGGCGCTGAATACCATAATCGTAACCACGGTCAAAGCGATATATTCTAATATGGGTATCCCGGCTCCTATGACGGTCCACTTCAAAGAATCCTTGCTCTTTTGGGTATAGCGATAGACATAGGTGATGATGCTGAATCCTGTAAGGGCTGTGTAGCCGGGGAAAATACCCCGCAAGACATTTCCTGTGTTTTCAAACAGGACGGGCTTCAGATAGCTGGCATCCGCCTGCTGCAGGGACATGAAAATCAATAGAATAATGGTGACTTCGCACAGGGGAAACATCACGTCGTTAATTCCCCCAATCGCATAAATTCCTTTATTGACGGCATAGAGCACCACCAGGATCATGAGCAGCACGATGGCATAGATGGGAGTCCTGTCCAGGAGGAACATCAAAAGGGCTTGAGCAAAGATCCTGGCGGACAGTCCGGTATACAAAATGTGATAGATAAGAATTGGGGAAAGAAAAAGCCGGCCCAAAAACTTACCACCCAGATGAAGGGTGATTTCAGGGAGATCCATATCCGGATAAAGGGTCGCCAGGTAATAAAAAATGAGGCAGGAGGCAACGGCCAGCAGGCCTGCAATGAGAAGGGAAATCCAGGCATCCTGCATGGCTGTGGAAACGATCTTTTGCTGGACGATCAGGATATCCACGCCAAGAATTGCGCCAAACATCAGGGTCATGATCTGGACAGAGCTCAGCCTTTCATCTTTCATTGAGCTTTCTCCTTTTGCTGGGTTTCATTCTCTGGGTATCCTCAGGGCTTAAAAATTCCGGCCGCTTGCCCATGGTCCACTGGGGTGCACGAATGAGGGTATCCTTCCAATCCCTGATCCGATAGGGGGTGATGGGTTCCAGATAGCGAATCCCGAAGCTCTTCAGATCCGAGAGATAGGACAGCAGAAACAGCATTCCCATGGCTATTCCAAAGCTGCCAAAGGTGACGCTCAGGATCATGAAAGGCACCCTGACAATTCTGGTTGCCATACTCAGGCTGTAATCGGGGATGGTAAAGGAGGCAACGGCTGTGATGGATATGACGATCACCATGATGGGACTGACGACCCCTGCCTGTACGGCAGCCTGGCCGATGACAAGGCCGCCGACGATGGAGACCGTCTGGCCTACGACCCTGGGCAGACGAATTCCCGCTTCCTGCAAAAGCTCCAGGGTGGACTCCATCAGCACGGCCTCCACAAGAGTCGGGAAGGGAACTCCGGCCCTGGCAGCGGCAATGGAAAGGGCCAGATTTGTGGGCAGCATCCCCGGATGAACGGATGTTGTTGCGATATAGAGGGCCGGGAAAAGGGTGGAGATGAACAAAGCCACATACCTGGAAATGCGGATGACGGAGCCGGCTATCCAGTTGTCAAAGTAGTCATCCACGCTCTGCATCAGGATGGGCAGCGTTACCGGGACGACGATGGCATCGGGGGAACCCTCCAGCAGTAGGGCTACGCGTCCTTCTCCCAAAGCTGTGACAACCTTGTCAGGCCGTTCCGTTGTTTGCAGCAGCGGAAAGATGGAACTGGGATTGTCCACCAGGAGGTGTCCAAGCTGGGTAGCCGTTGACGGGATATCGATATCGATAGATGTCAGCCTCCTTTTTACCTCATCCACCAAATTCTGATGAGCGATCCCTTTGATATAAAGAACGGCGGTATCTGCCTTTGTTCGCCGGCCCAACTTATATACTTCAATGCAAAGGTTGGGATCCCGATACCTTCTGCGAATAAGGCCGATATTGAGCTTCAGGATTTCCACAAAGGCTTCCTGGGGGCCTTTTACAGAAGGCTCTATGGCGGGTTCCCCGACGGTTCTTCCCTGGTAGCCTCTGGCGCTGATCAGCAGGCCCTTTGTATATCCCTGAATACAGAGAAAGGTATCTCCGGACATGACAGCCAGGACAATCTCATCAAAGGTTTCCGCTTCTTTGACGTCTCCCACGCTGATCATGGAGTCCCGAATCCTGTCAAAATCCACTCCTTCTCCTGTCTTTTCTAAGATCGATGTAGATTCAATCAGCAACGGCTTTAAGATCTGGTCCTGCAGCATATTTTCGTTTACCAGATTGTCTATGTACAGAATGGCTCCCTGGGTATTGCTCCCGGAGATTTCGAAGATCCTGCTCTTGATATCGTAGGAATTGTTCATCATGTCCTTCAGGCGCCTTATGTTATCCTGAATATCTCTGGACAGACTGAATTGTTTCAGCTGTTTGACGTTCTCCTCGCCGTTCTTTTTTTTCTTTTTTCCTCTAAACAGCCTTTTTAGAAGGCCAAGCATGCTTTCCACTTTGCAGCATCACCTCCTTTTTCCCATTGAAATTAGTATTCCCTGGGATATCTACATTCATCCAAAATGTGATGAAAAACCTAGGACAGCCATTTTCATGACAATTTGGAATCCAGCCTGTGACGAAAACAAACCTTTGGCAGAAAGACTTTCCATCTGGGAAAACAAAGGATTGACAAAGGGGATGATTTCACCGTCCCTGTGCTTTCCGCAATGGGCATCCAGGTATGCCCACTGCTTACGGCTGTGCTCAATACCCATTCGGGAGGTTTTGGAAATTTCTTTTTGCCTGACCGATGGCGTGGCTGAATACGCCAGTCACTGGAAAAGAATCGGGCTTACCTTTAATGAACTTATAAAAAAGTCACCTCCGGAACAGAAGCTCCCCTAAAAACAGGCGAGGTCCTGTTTTTCTATTGAAAAATCGGGCAAAATAGTATAATACTATACGGGGGTATTGTTGTGAAGAATCAAAATGAAGGAGAGGAGGTTTACGATGCGTACGGACGGAAATGAACAGATCGTCAGGAATTTAAAGATTGCCAGGGGACAGGTGGACGGGATCATCAAGATGGTGGAGGAAGGACGCTATTGCATCGATATCGCAAGGCAAATTTCTGCCACCGTATCCATATTGAAAAAGGTAAATGCGGATATCATCCACAGGCATATGAAAAGCTGTGTGAAGGATGCCATCATGAAGGGAGAAGGAGATGAGCGATTGGAGGAAGTGTTTGAGCTTTTAAAGAAATATATATGAGATCGAAATATATAGATTTAGGCCCATGTTTGATGCATACAGCATAATTTGGCCTAAAATCAGCGAAAATAGAATTTGATCCCTCCTGTTTTCCGCTGATATAATACCCATACAGGGTATGGGTATACCCGGTTATCCAATCCTTTATACTGGAGGAGAAAACTATGAAAAAGGGAGATACCTTGAAAATAGAGGGAATGACCTGTGCAGCCTGTGCCAGGGCCGTGGAGCGAAGCGTGAGAAAGCTCCCGGGCGTTCTGTCGGCTGATGTGAACCTGGCTACTGAGAAGTTGAAGGTTGAATATGAGGATTCCCTTACACTGGAGGATATTAAAAAGGCCGTTTACGACGCAGGCTATTCAGTTCAGGAGGAGACCGGCTTCCGGGAGGTTTTGATACCGATAGCCGGGATGACCTGTGGGGCCTGCGCCAGAGCCGTGGAAAAGGCAATAGGCAAATTGGACGGGGTAAAGGAGTCAGCGGTCAACTTTGCATCTGAAAGGGCCAAAGTAGTCTATGATCCGGCAAAGGTCCGGCTGTCCCAGATTAAAGAAGCGGTTGCCAGGGCGGGATATAAGGCTTTGGAAACGGAATCCAAGGATCAGGTGGATGAGGAAAGCAGAAGGCGTCAAAAAGAGGTCAAAACCTTATGGATCAAATTCATTGTGGCAGTGGCCTTTTCCGCTCCCCTTTTGTATATTGCCATGGGCCATATGCTGGGCTTGCCCCTTCCAATGATGATGGATCCCATGCATGATCCCCTCAATTTCGCCCTGATACAGCTGGCTTTGACCCTTCCGGTTCTGATAGCCGGATATCGCTTTTATACGGTGGGCTTTCGAGCCGCCTTCAAGGGAAGCCCCAATATGGATTCCTTGATTGCCATGGGAACCGGCGCTGCCTTCCTTTATGGCATTTATGCCATCTACAGAATTCTTCAGGGCGATGTGGACTATGCCAACCACCTGTATTTTGAAACGGCAGCGATGATTGTCACCTTGATTCTTTTGGGGAAATCCCTGGAGGCTGTATCCAAAGGCAAGACCTCTGAGGCCATCAAAAAGCTCATGGGCCTTGCACCCAAAACGGCCACAGTCTTGCAGGACGGCAAGGAGCTTGTTATCCCCATCGAAGAGGTGGAAGTGGGAGATCTCATTGTAGTGAAGCCGGGGGAGAAAATCCCGGTGGACGGCGAAGTCATCGAAGGCCTGACTTCCGTGGATGAATCGATGCTCACGGGGGAGAGCATCCCGGTGGAAAAGAAGGCCGGAGACAAGGTGACGGGAGCGAGCCTGAACAAGACCGGCTCCATCGTTTTCCGGGCCACCAAGGTAGGAAGCGATACGGCCCTGGCCCAGATCATCAAGCTGGTGGAGGAAGCCCAGGGCTCCAAGGCGCCCATTGCCAAGCTGGCTGATATCATTTCAGGTTATTTTGTGCCGATCGTTTTCGCAATTGCTGTGCTGTCCGCCTTGGCCTGGCTTCTCTCAGGAGAGTCTCCGGTATTTTCACTCACCATATTCATCTCCGTTCTGGTCATTGCCTGCCCCTGTGCCCTGGGCCTTGCCACTCCCACGGCAATCATGGTAGGCACCGGAAAGGGAGCGGAACACGGAATCCTTATAAAAGGCGGGGAAGCCCTGGAGACGGCCCACAGGGTAAAGACCGTTGTTTTGGACAAGACCGGGACCATAACTGAAGGCCGGCCGGTGGTCACGGATTTGCTGGTTTATGATGGGCTTGAGGAGGATGATCTGCTGCAGCTGGCTGCTTCTGCGGAAAAGAGCTCTGAGCATCCCCTGGGGGAAGCAATCGTCAGGAGTGCTGAAGAAAGGGGAGTAAAGCTTAAAAAAGGTCAGGGCTTCCTGGCGATCCCGGGCCATGGAATCGAAGTCAAAATTGAGGGAAAAGAGGTTCTCCTTGGGAATAAAAAGCTGATGGCGGACAGAAAAGTAGAGCTGGGAAAGGCTGAAGAGGACTTTGAGCGGCTGGCCGGGGAAGGCAAGACCCCCATGTATGTCGCCATAGACAAAAAGATAGCCGGAATTGTGGCAGTGGCAGATGTGGTGAAGGAAAACAGCAGGCGGGCCATCGAGAAGCTCCATGACATGGGGCTTGAAGTCGTCATGATCACAGGGGACAACCGTCGCACTGCAGAGTCCATCGCAAGACAGGTAGGGATTGACCGGGTTCTGGCGGAAGTGCTGCCCCAGGACAAGGCCAATGAGGTGAAGAAACTGCAGGATGAGGGCAAGAAGGTAGCCATGGTGGGAGACGGAATCAATGATGCTCCGGCTCTGGCCCAGGCGGATATCGGCATCGCCATTGGCTCCGGCACCGATGTGGCCATGGAATCGGCCGATATTGTCTTGATGCGAAGCGATCTTTTAGATGTGCCGACCGCCATCCAGCTTAGCAAGAGCACGATTCGAAACATCAAGCAGAACTTGTTCTGGGCTTTTGGGTATAATACGGCGGGAATTCCGATAGCGGCAGGGCTTTTGCATCTGTTCGGAGGCCCGCTCTTAAATCCCATGTTTGCGGCGGCCGCCATGGCCTTCAGCTCCGTTTCCGTGCTCTTGAATGCATTGAGGCTGCGGCGGTTTAAGCCGGTCCATTGATATCCGGCAGACGATTTTTCTATCTCCTACATGTAGCGACCACCTAAACGGTTGCCGGTTACAGGACCGAAAATTATAGAGAATGAAAGGCTGAACAATGTTCGTCTGATTTCGAAAGCAGCTTGGATAAATCGGAGACGGATCTCAGTAAATACTTTTATTCAGAAAGGAAGGTTCAGTGATGAAAAAGAAAATTTTCATTGAAGGAATGAGCTGTCAGCATTGTGTTCATCATGTGACAGAGGCTTTAAAGGAAATAGGCGGAGTCCAATCGGTCCGTGTGGATCTAAAGGGCAAATTCGCTGAAGTGGAAATTTCCCATGAGATCGAAGACAGCGTCTTTGCAGCGGCCATTGATGATGCAGGCTATGAAATGGTAAAAGTGGAAAAGGCATAAAGAAGGGAAGGCCAAAAGCCTTCCCTTCTTTAGGATACGGCCTTCTTTATATTTTTTGCATATTCTTTCACTTCATCGGTTTCCTTAAAATTGTTCTTCTTCAGGAGATTATAAAACTCCAGGACCGCCCTGCCCGACGGCTGATCGCCGTATTCGGCGATATATCGTTCATAGCTTTTCTTAAGCTCATCCTTTAACTCACCGGTTCCATAATCATAGAGCCTTGAATTATCCAATCCGTTTACATAGAAGTACAAATAGCGCTCAAAGTATTCCTGCCTGGCCTCCGCAGCATAGTCCGTATCCGGGTATTTTTGTATGAAGGACTCCCATGCGGCGATTCGGTCGGACAATTCATTCCATGAGATGATAAGGCCCGCATCCTGGGCAAAATGCCGGTCCACTTCAACGCTCTTCAGCTTTAAATACTCCCTGAAGGCTTTGGAAAGCTTGGAGCCAAATCGCTGTAGAAAGTATTGGGGATCCGATTCCAGATAAAAATCCCCTTCTGCGGCGTAGATATGATATCCGTTGGCCCGGATCGTTGTAAGCAGTTCCCTAAGATCAGCATCCTGGATTTGAGCCGGATCATTGAGATGCTCAAAGGGCAGCTGTCTGAGCTTTTCTACATTTGCTTCCCTTTGCAGGCCTGCCAGATAGCGATATTCTATATCCTTTTGCAGCTTGATCATTTTTTCGACTCCCATATCCACCATACTGCTGTCCCCGGTGAGCTCGATGAGTTTCTCCAGCGTTGAGACGGCCGTTACCACCGACATCTCGGGCGAAAAGTATTTATCAAAGCGGGCTTGTATTTTGGCCTTTAATTCGTCTTCCAAGCTCAAATAGGGCCCGAAGCACCAGCCGGTCCGGTCGCCGAACTTGATCCGGTACCAGAAGTCCTCGTATTCCCCGATCCTTTGCTTATCTTCGGACTTTTCCAGGATGCGAATTTCAGTCCCCAGGGGCAGGGCATCTACAATCGGGGCATCTACGTTGGGGTTCTGGCGGACCCGTAATCCGTCGGCGATCACATATCCCTTTTCTCCCTCGGGTTCCGCCGGAGCTTCTTCGGTGTTTTCCCCCTCAAGGGCTGCTTGCGTTTCCTCTGTTTCCCCTGTTTCCTCGTTGACCGGGGCTTCTTCAAAATCCGATGAGGTGTTTTTATCGGAATTATTTATCGGGCTGCCGGTACATCCTGCCAGAAACAGCAGGACGGCGATGAAGAATACGAGTTTTTTCATAGGCTCTACATCCTTTCTTTATTTCTATTCCGGCGATTATCCTACCAGACGAATAGCGGGGCTTTGAAGTTCCATTTTCTGCTATACCCCTGTTTCCAGGGCATAGATATCTAAATCATATCCCAAAATGGAACTTTTTATACCTTTAAGGAATAAAAAGGAAGTAAAGTCCTGCGGCAGCCCCTTAACTTTATCCGATATTCCAGTGGATGTCATTGACAAAGGCCAGTTTCCCTTCCGCGGCTGAGCGGATTCCTGCATCCAAAATGGCCATGGCATCCAGATTCACCGGCAGATCAAGGGTAGGATGCAGGGGCTCTCCGGTTTCAAGGTGGTGGATAAACTCCTCTGCGATATTTGCCCGGCCTTTGGGCAGCGGTTCCGCATCATAGACCGCTGTGGCTTTGGGGCTCCATCGATCCTTGAAAACAAGGACCTTGTTCTGGAAATTATCACAGACCAGGGTTCCTTCGGTACCAAAGACCACAGGCCCGTTTGGCAGCCCGGTATGAACCGTTGTCCAGGAGCCCTCCAGGGCAGCCACCGCTTTGGGGAATCGGACGGTTAAAAGGCCGTTGTCTTCGGCATCGCCGTATGTACTTCGCAGGTTGGCCTTCATTCCGTATGCTCCGACTGCAGGCTCACCGATGTACCAGCGGGCCAGGCAAGCTCCATAGCAGCAGTAGTCCAGGAAGGCTCCTCCTCCGGCGGCGCTTTGATACCACCATTCAGCACCCAGCTCGGCTTCCGTCATCTTTTGACCGTAGGACATGGGGCCAAGGGAAGCGCCGTTTCGGTAGTGGAATTTGACGATTTCGCCGATTTCACCCGATTGTACGATTTTTTGCCCTGTGCGGATGATTGGGTTCCAGGTAGACGGCCAATTCACCGCCAGGCTGACATTGGCCTTCTTTACAGCCCTTACCATGCGAAGGGCATCTGACAGGCTGGCTGCCATCGGTTTTTCTACGATCACATGGATACCCCGGGAGGCTACAGCCTCAACCACTTCTCCATGGAAGGCATTTTCAGAGCCTACGATGATAATATCAAAGGCCTCCTGCTCAAGCATTTCATGATAGTCTTCGTAATATTTGGGTATGCCCACTTCCTCAAGGGTTCTTTTGACATTGGCCCTCCTTGTTCCCGGTTCCATAGATATGGAGGGAACCAGAGGCTTCGTATCTGCACAGCCTATCCATTTGATCTTTTCAAGCTTGCTGAAGGAGTCAATCAAGGTGTTGACATGCATATGGGCAAAACCAATCACGCCCATTCTGTAAGTCTTTTGATCGTTCATCTTCATTCTACCTCCCCTATCCTTGCATTTGTTTCTTATCTTTGGCCTTGTTTTCCTATCATTATTATAACATGTTCCAAAGGAAATTTTGGCAAAATTTGAGTGGATGTACCCTTTTGTTATTTCATTGCAATGTAAAAATTGAATAAATATCCAGAAACATGTCTTTCTATCAAATTGTGTAAGTATTTAGTAAAAATGTATTCCAATAATGGAAATTCGTGATATAATATAGAACTGATCTATCTGGTAATCGGCGTACATGAAGAAGGGGAACAAACGGTACAAGCAATGGGCAGAGAGGATGATTGGGGTGAAGAAGCATGGTTTTTACGGATTTCTGTATCGATTCACTTACAGGGGTGAATAACCTTTTTGGCCTGATTGAGTATGATTTGGCAAATAGGTGTGGCAACCGGGGATCTATTTTGGCCTTTGATATTGCCGGGTTGCTTCAAATTGATGAGCGCTATGGCAAGGATGTTGTGGACAAGCATATCATAGCTCTGGCAGAGATCATGAATGATACCGTTACCAATTCCGGAGCCTGCGATAAGGACGGCGTGGTCTTTCGCACCGGAGGAGATCAATTTATAGCCATCCTACCCGGTATATCCATACTGAAGGCGAGGAAAATCGCAGATGACATTGTAAAGAAGTACACAGAAAATATGGCCGGTGGTACTCTGTTCTGCGAGCCCATACGGGAAAGAATTTTATATTATGACAGACCAATTCCCCATGTTGCCACCATCATTAAAGGGATTAACATCGCCCTTTCAAAGGAGGAACCCGTCTACCACCTTGATTTTTCAAAGGAGGACTGGATGGATCATCTGATTCAAATGATGATTCTCCGATTCCAGGAAAACCTTTCCCTGATACGGCAGACCCAGAATCTGGCTTTGAACGATGACATCTCAGGCCTGCCCAACCAGCGGGCCGCCAGGATTTTTCTTGAAAAGGCCTTGAGGGAGTTTGAATTATACAAAACGCCCTTTAGCATCCTGTTTATCGATGGGGACAACTTAAAGAGGTACAATGAGCTGGGATATGAACAGGGGAATGTGATGATTAAGCGGTTGGGGGAGCTGATTTCCCTGTCGGTAAGATCCAGCGATAAGGTGTTTCGATGGTTGTCAGGGGATGAATTCCTGGTTGTATTGACCAACTCCACCCTGGAATCGGTGAAGCCCGTGGCGGAGCGGATAAGGTCCCGGGTCGAGGATGCAACGAAAAAATGGCCCTTTCCGGTTACCATTTCCATTGGCATATCCAACTGCCCGATCCACGGAACTTCCGTCCATGAACTCCTTTCGAAAGCTGCATCTGCCAATCTTATGGCAAAGCGCAAGGGCAAAAATCAGGTCATTTGTTTTGAGATGGGTGGGATGTACAGATATATGGATGATGAATATGCCTTCCATTATTAAATTCAGAACCAATTGGAGATTTACTGGGAGATATTCCTTTGTAAATCTTTTTTTATTTTCTTCAAGATAACAGATTGTATATACGGGTGGGTGGCGTATTCGGTGAATCATCATATAATAGTATCAAAGATGAAAAGGAGTGAACCTTATGTTTGGTGACTTTTTCGGCGATCCCAGGAGAAGGCTAAGACCGCCTTTTCAGCCACCCGGCCCACCACCCACTGGTCAGTTCCCCGGGCAACCATCCGGCCCGCCGCCGGGCGTTGGCCCTGGCACTCCTCAAAGGCTGTCTCCTTCGGAGCTCCCGCCCCCGCCGTCTCAGGTACCTTTACAGGAGCCCGGCGCATTCCGGGTAGACCCCGGCTCTATTCGGTTTTGCTTAAACCGTTATGTGTATATAACCTTGAACAATGGGCAGAGTTTTTGGTTTTTCCCGATCTTTGTAGGGCCCAGTTCCATTGCCGGATACAGGTGGTTTGGATTTTTCTGGTTCTTCTTTGGCATAGATTTGAGAAATATCAGTTCCTTTATCTGCGTTTAAGGAAAATGCAGCAGGATTCTTTCCTGCTGCATTTTCCTGTTGTGAATCCCCCGATCTTATAGTATCATGGTACTAAAAATAAGTCGGGTGGTGTTTCATGAGTATCAGAAAAGCTGCTGAGCTTGCAAAGCATGCTTCCATAGGCCTGGCTGCCGTTTCCACGGAGATAAAAAATAAAGGCTTGGAGCAGATAGCAAAGGCCTTGACGGAGAGGCAGGAGGAAATTATTAAGGCCAACCGGGAGGATCTTCAAAGGAGCGAAAAAGAAGGCCTTGCGATGCCTCTAATGAAGAGGCTGAAATTTCAGGAGGATAAAATTGCAGAAACCGTCAGCGGAATCCACAGCCTGATGGGGTTGCCGGATCCGGTGGGGAGAATCCTGGATGCCACTTTGCTGGATGACGGGCTGGAGCTTTACAAGGTGAGCTGCCCAATCGGAGTCATCGGTGTGATTTTTGAATCCAGGCCCGATGCCCTGGTGCAGATATCCACCCTTTGCCTGAAAAGCGGGAATGCGGTGCTACTAAAGGGCGGGAGCGAAGCGAAAAACACCAACAGAATCCTTTTTGATATCATCAGCAGGGCGGCGGAGGAAACCGGCATACCGGCCGGCTGGATCCAGTTGCTTGAGACCAGAGACGATGTCAATGAGATGCTCAAGCTGGATGAAGATATAGACCTGATCATTCCCAGGGGCTCCAATGAATTTGTCAAATATATCATGGAAAATTCCAATATCCCCGTCCTGGGGCATGCCGACGGGATCTGCCACTTATATGTGGATGCAGAGGCGGATATCGAGATGGCCCTTCGGGTCGCTGTAGACTCCAAGACCCAGTATGTGGCCGTATGCAATGCCCTTGAGACCCTGCTGGTCCACAGGGATATTGCGGAGGCCTTCCTTCCGGCTCTTAAGGAAGAAATGGACAAAAGGAACGTAAGCCTTGTAGGCTGCGGGGCAACGCGCAAAATCATCCAAGTAGAAGCCGCCGGCGAAGAGGATTGGAAGACGGAATACCTGGACTATAAGCTGTCGATCAAAGTAGTGGGCAGCATGGAGGAAGCGATTGAGCATATCAATACCTATGGTTCAGGCCATACGGATGCAATCGTTACGAATAACAGGGCCCATGCTGAAGTCTTTATGAACCTGGTGGATTCCGCCAATGTATTTTGGAACTGCTCCACCCGCTTCAGCGACGGTTTCCGTTACGGCTTGGGGGCAGAGGTGGGGATCAGCACCAATAAGATCCATGCCAGGGGGCCTGTAGGCCTGGAAGGCCTGGTGATTTACAAATACAAGTTGTTTGGCCGGGGCCAGACTGTAGAGGAGTATGCAAGCAAGAAAAAGACCTTTAAGCACAGAAAGATCCATATCGAATAAGGGAGTGTCGCATAACTGCTTTATGTTGGGAGCTGCACTCCCTTTTCTCAAATCAATGAAAAGCATCGAAAGATTTCTTGATACTTTCACCCTCTCTGGTTTCTTGTTTTTGTAAAATGAATAGGGCTGTTTCACAATGAGATTTTTCCAATTGTGAAACAGCCCTTTTTAGCGCCCCATTCAGCCCAGGAATTCCGGCTGCTCTGCATGGGGGGCACGAATCGCCTTTTGCATAATGGTCAGATGGATTCCTGGGTTTTCGTAATCGAAGGAACAGGGGTACCGGGTACCGCAGGAACGGCATTCAACATAGGTCCGGCTGTGGGTCTGCTCCCGGTTGTCAAACAAAAAGGGAAGAAATTCTTCCTCGTTTTTGCTGCCGGGAGCGTTGGTATCCAGGACATAGGTATAAACATAGGTGGCTTCATATTTGGCTACAAATGAGCCGCTATTGCATACCGGGCACTTGATGTCCTGTGAAAGCTTCATTTTCTCCGACCTCCTATGGGACATGAACAAGTATAGTATGTTGCCTTTTAGGAGGTGTTATTCTTTTTTTTGATGAGGCTTGGAGATATTTCTCACATCTAAATTGAGCGGGTAACTCATTTTTTCTGCTATCTATTGTATCTTTCATATCGACCGAATAAAGCCTTATAATCCGGATGGGTCACGTCATCCATCAAATAGGCTGAGGTTTCTGAACCCCGGATCCGGTTCCGGTTTAGGGCTTGGATGAAAAGGTCGGCTGTACCGATCCCAATGCCGTGGCCGTAATAGAGTTCATCTCCCAGGTATATGACATTCTCTCCCTGCCATTCAGGGGTCAGGGGATTGACATCGGGATTTCTGATGTATCGGCAGTCCCCGGGCAGGTAATCCGGCGGGCTGTAGAAGTAGCGAAGGTAGAGATCGCTGTCGAGGGATTTCCAGTTCATCAGATAGATCTCTCTGTACAGATCATTGAACAGCCCTTCGGGGATGCTCTCAAGGATCGCTTTATAGAAGACGATGACTATGGCTGTTGAGCATTCAGTGGCATACAGGTGGCTATTGGTATAAATATCGCGAATGGCCGAGGAGGGGCTTACGCCGCTTTTCAATCGAAAGCCGCCTTCCTCAGTACGGGTCCAGAAAGCTTCATTGCATCTGGACTGGCGGAAGACCCTGAAGGCAAGACGGCTTCGGTGAAGGGCCAAAGCCGCATCAACGGTATTCTTCCTCACATCAAGCTCAAATTTCAGCTCCTCTATGGATGCGTACCTGTAAACAGCCCGGCTGTCAGACAGCTGCCGTATCATTTGTGCCTCCGGGCTGCGCGATGGATACTGCCTAATAAGTTCGTTGGCATTTAGGGGAGTCCTGCCAATTTCAATCATGGCCGCCATCCTCCCATCACAGCCCGGGCAGTTCTCAGCTGCTGGGAAACCGGAGAGTGAAGCCAGGTCTTCCACTGGTTTTCGTCCTGCCTGTGGAGCATTACAGAATATTTCGCCAGGATTGCTCTGCTGTTTTCATCCAGCTTGTGGACTTCATCCAGGAGTTTCCTTTCATCGCTGCCAAGGCCGGTGATTTCCTTACCTTTAACGGCAAAAAGAGGCCTGCAGAGGTATTTGGCATCCAAATTCACTGCATAGGGTTTGGGATTACCGGTTTTTTGAAAGCTTTCTCCCGTATAATACAGAAAGGGTGCATTTTCGTCCATCCACAGCTGAAAGGCAGTATACGGATCCTGGGAAGCGATATCCGGAATAAAACCGAGAAGTTTAAGGGCAAGGCTGCGATCTGCGGGCTCTTGCGAATTTAGACGCTTTGCAATGAATGCGAGGCTGTATGGGTTGCCTGATTCGAAAAAGCCCCATAGAAGATCGTAGATATAGGCGCCGCGGCGGTGCCTTTTAAAGATCAGCTCCGCAGCAAGAGGCAAGACGGTGATATCCCTGTAGACTTTAACAAGGAGATTTACGGTGGAGTCCAAAACCTGATCGTATTCATTGCTAAGCCCGTCATCTGAAAAACCGGTCTCCAGCATCCACCTTAAAGTGCTGTGGTTGGCCTTTTTATGCTGCAGGCACAGAGGATTTGCCTGGGCGGGCTTTCTCTCCAAAATTTCATCGGTGATCTTCAGGGCCAGTTGATTCCGGCTGCTGAGCCTTAAGTACAGGCCGGATTTGTCGATCTGAGGCCGGAGCACAAACAGGGAGGCATAGCCCAGATCCGGACGATTTAAAAGCTCAATCCCTTTGTTTTCATCGGTATGGGTGAGGCTGCGGAAGTAGGTCTTTAAGGATTCTTCGCTTTCCCGGAGCCTTATGCCATCGAAGGGATGAAGGATATTAGGATGATATGGTTTCATGACTGCATCAAAACTCCTTTGCCCATAGGAATCTTATTACCCATGGTATGCAGAAGCAGGGCAAAGGTGTCGATTTTATATTCCCTTTTCCCTTGTTTGATGATAAAATAGCCCTATATTGATGCATAGGAGGCAACCAAAAGGTGAAATTTAAGCTGATCTGCTGCAATGTGCTCATGCGAAATGTTTGTCTGGCGATTGCAAAGACGCCCCATATTGTGGATCCGGAATTCACAGAGCTGGGGGCTCATGAAAATTCCAATTCCCTGAGAATGCTGATTCAGAGGAAAATCGATGAAACGGAAGGGCAGAAATATGACGCCATCTTATTGGGGTATGGCCTGTGCGGAAACAGCACCGCCGGCCTCATTGCCCGCTCTATTCCTCTGGTCATTCCCAAAGCCCATGACTGCTGCACCCTGTTTTTAGGCTCCCGGGAGAGGTTCGCAGAATATTTCGGCGATAATTTGAGCAGCCAGTGGAGTTCAGAAGGATATATGGAGAGGTGCGGTTCCTATCTTCGGGATACGGATACGGGAAGGCTTTTGGGCCTTGATAAGGAATACGAAGAGTATGTGGCCCTCTACGGAGAGGACAATGCCCGTTATATCTGGGAGACCCTCCATCCCAGGGACAGGAGCGGCGAGCTTGTTTATATTGAGACTCCGGGGCTGGAGCATTTGGGCTACTTGGATGAGGTGAAGAAGAAGGCCGAAGAGGAAGGCAAGAGGGTGAAGAGGATTCAAGGAGACATGAGATTGATTGAAGGGCTCCTGAAGGGGGAATGGGATGAGAAAGAATTCTTGATCGTCCCGCCGGGCCGGAGGATCAAGGCCCTATATGGCTATGATGTTTTTGGCATTTCATAAAAAAAGCGACAGGCGATGGGCCTGTCGTTTTTTTAAGGGGGGTTTTTGGATTTTTTGCTGTCGGGCTTTGGCCCTATACCCTCTGCTTCAAGGGTATAGGGCAGAAACTTTATTGAATGTTGATGGTTCGGGTTCTTGCTCTGCCTTCCTGAATTTTCGGCAGCTTCACCGAGAGGATTCCGTTTTCAAATTTAGCGGTAATGGCTTCCTGCCTTACATTGTCAAGCTGGAAGCTCCTGGACATGGAGGAAACCCTTCGCTCCCTGCGGATATAGTTCTCCCGCTCTTCCTGGGTGTCCTCCCTGTGGTTCACCGAGATGGTAAGCAGATCGTCTCGAACCTCCAGGTTGATTTCGTCCTTTTCTACACCGGGCAGCTCTGCCTCCAACACGTATTCCTTATCATTTTCCTTGATGTCCACCCTCATATAAGAGCTGTTGTTAAAGAAGCTTGGGAAGAAGGAGTCGTTAAAGAAATTCTCAAATACATTTATAATGTCAAAGGGATCGCGGTTCCTTCCGATCAGACCACGGTTTCTTCGATCATTGTAAGGAGTTAAACCGAACATATCATTCACCTCCAATTGGATTTAACTTTGACTATCTTTGACTTACAGCTATTTTATAACATTTTAAACACCAGAATTCAACATCCATATTTGACTTTCTTTGACCAATAGAAGCCAAATATGGGAAATAGCTTTGAATAGATGAAGAATCCTTAAAAAATCTTTTCAAATCCCCAGTATTATCATTTTATTCAAAATGAAAAAGAATTGTTCATAAACGGAATACAAAGAAGGGGCGGATATATGGGTCTGTATTTTTGTTGAAATTGCTGCGCAATTCTTCGTTGCTTTAAAAAAGAGCTTATCATGGGATTACAGATAAGCTCTGATTTATCATTTTTTCACCGCTTCATAGGTATACACTTGCTTGCTATTCGTCGGCATCACGCCGTAAGCGTAATCTGCAGATATGATAATATCCGAAAACCCGATTTCCTGGAGAATGTACCGGAATTCATCTATGCCGTACCAGCGCATGGCAAACCGATCATCCTCGCTTTCAATCATTTTCCCGTTCCTCCATTTTTCATATCGCGACAGAATCACATAGTATTGATCAAACAAGTCCGCCTCCACGGTTCTGCCCCGATGAATGATGACATCTCCGTTTGGCAGCGTATATGAGTTCTTCCATTCCTGCTCGAAGTTAAAGTTTGGGCTATGGGGCATTTCAAGATCCAAAATGAGTCGCCCACCCGGATTCAGCAGATCATAGAAGGTCTTTAGAACAGCGATGGATTCCGATCGCTTTTCAATAAGAAGAAAGGAGCCGGTAGGTATGATGATAGCATCATAATGATGAGGCAGTTTGAGTTCTTGCAATTTCGATTCATAGAGATCCGCTTTTAAATTCCGCTCTGCCAATCGTTTCCTGCAGGAAGCCAACATATGGGGCGATGCATCGACACCATCCACAACATGCCCCGCTTCCAGCAGCGGAATCAGAAACCGGCCGGAACCAACCATCGGTTCGAGAATGCGACCATGGCATGATTGGAGCCGTTCCATATAAAATTCTAAATCACCGCCGATTGAATGACCAACCGGTTTGGTGAAGTCATAGACTTCGCAGCATAATTTTCCATAAGAACCAAAAGACATATTTTTATCCCCTTTTTTAAGCAGGTAAAGGCCTAATCCTTTGAATATTTTCACACCTTAAATCGTACTTAAAAACAAGGGAAAAGACAAGGGGCGTCATTTCCGCCCCTTTTATATTCACCCTGTTATCGGTTTTTTACTGAAGCTTCGCTTATACATGTTTGGAAAGCGCAGCACGAAGCGGTTTTCCGGCAGGTATAAAATAGATTCCGGTGTTTCGTAAGATGACGTCCCCGCTTCGCTTCTTTCCCTTTGTCCGTATTATAACATACTTGAAACAAGATGACAGGGGATTTATTTTTTAAAAGTTTTTGCTTGTGTCTGCTCTTCTTTGAAGGTTATACCCCGGGGGAACATCGGATACCTCTACCGTGAATGATAAAACCCATCAATGAACCGAATCAATGAATATACAGGGATGCTTTAATAGCTCTATATCTTTATGGGCAGTATTTATATCATCTATCTTAAAAGATATTTTAGCTGTTTCTCCAGAGCAGTCTGCTTATCCAGTTGGAAAACCCGAGAAGATCGAGAAAAATAAACAGGGAAGTAACGCTTCCTAGAATTTTAACAACATCCCAGACAACTTGTATCACGTGGATCACTCTTTCTAATCGGATTGATTCTTATACCTATCAAATAAATTCCAGTGGAATGTCCACTGCTTCCTTAAGTACCTTTTCACTATATATAACCCTTCGGAGGCCAAAAAAGTTTCGACGAAAATGAGCTTTTTCATGAAAACTTTCTGGTACAAATGAAAAATCATGGGCATGAAAAAAGGATGATCCGTGGATCATCCTTCATAGCAAAGAATCAGGAGAATAGCGAAGGCAGGCCGATCTATCCAATGCTTACTCTGAACAGGGATTTAAAGAAATCAATGATGCTCCGAAACAGGATCTCAAAGAAGCCTGCCCGGGGGACTTCTGCAGTGGCCAGCGCATCAACGGTGGCCAGGGTTTTGCCCTCAAGCATGATGTCCACACTGCCGACAGGGGCATCTTTTTCGATAGGGGCATTGAGGGCCTCCTCATCTTCCTTCAGGACAAATTGAATATCGTTCTTTTTGGCCGTTGGTATAACGGTTGTGACGCTCTGGCCGATTTTAACGGAAACGGTCTTTTCTTTGCCGTTTTTCACCGGGACCTCTCCGATGACGGTGCCGGCTTTGCTGATCTTGGCTATTTCATAGTTCTTAAAACCGTAATTGAGAAGTTCACTGGATGCGGACAACCTCTCCTTTTCATCCTTTGTGTTCAGCACGACGGAAATGAGCCTCATGTCCTTTTGCTTGGCTGTGCCAACCAAACAATATCCGGCTTCGTTTGTCCAACCCGTTTTTAACCCGTCAGCACCAGGAAATACGCCGAGGAGGGGATTGCGGTTTGGTTGCTTAATATTGTTGAAGGTGAATTCCCTCTGGGATTCGATCTCCAGAATCTGGGGAAATCTTTCAATAAGGCGCCGTGCCAGGACGGCGATGTCCCTTGCGCTCATGTAATGGCCTTCAGCAGGCAGGCCGGTGGAATTCTTAAATTGGGTTTTGGTCAGCCCAAGCTCCTTTGCCTTTTGGTTCATCACCTCTACAAAGGCTTCCTCGCTTCCATACAGGTGTTCCGCTACGGCAACACAGCCGTCGTTGGCGGAGACGATGGAGATTCCTTGGATGATATCGCCGAATTTCACCTTTTTTCCTGCTTCCAGGAACATTCTGGAACCTTCCGTTTTCCAGGATTTCACTGATATGGTGACCAGGTCATCCCAGGCCACATCGCCTTTCTCCAGGGCTTCGAAGGCAATATAGAGGGTCATGATCTTGGTGATGCTGGCAGGGGGCATGGCCTCATCCGCATTCTTTTCATAGAGGACTTCACCAGTTGATGCTTCCATCAAAATGGCTGCTCCGGCCGGGGATTCAAATTGGGCCCTGGCACAGGGCGGAAAAAGATAGAGCAGGGACAGAAAAAGGCATAGGCATAAGATCAATGGTTTTCTTTTGTACATACGCATTGGCATCCCTCCGTGGATTGTAATTCTTCCGATAAACAGCATCTATTCCTATTTTATTTTATTTATCCAGCAATAACAAGCATCATGTCGAATCAAATCGACTTTTCTTTTTCATGGGCAATAAAGGAAAAGCCTTATCAACATTATGCCGGATATACAGCCGGCCTATTCGATTTTTAAAGGGAAGGGAAGCCGATCAGGAGGATAATTCTGTCTCGCAAATCCGAAAGAAACCATGGATGGTAAAACGTTTAACTTTTATTTGAATTTCCAATTTGGAAATATTGACACAAAAAGGAGGGTGATTTATACTAAATTATTGAAGAAATGCATATTATTTTAACGTATGATTAAACGATTAATCTAACATTCGCCGTTGCTTTGCAGAATTTGGAGGAGAGATATTTGAGAAAGAGAATCACCATCAAGGACATCGCCAGAGAAGCGGGGGTCTCCATTGCCACCGTATCCAATGTCATCAATAAAAGGGGCCGCGTATCGCCGGAAACCTCCGAGGCAATATGGAAAATCATACAAAAGCGCAATTATTCGCCAAGCATGGCCGCCCGGAGCCTGAAGGCAAAGAGGTCCCATTTGATAGCCCTTGTGGTACCCTTTTTGCCAAAGGGCAAAATCCAGGAGAACCCCTTTTTCTGGCAGCTGCTTGCCGGAATCGAGGCCGGAGCAAGGAACCAGCAGTTCCATGTGATTTTTACCGGCCTTGACAACAGCTCTGATCTGTCCTTTGCTGTGGACTGGCATTTGGACGGCCTCATAGTCCTGGGGACGTACGAAGGCTCTCCTGTGGTGGATGAGATAGATAAATTGAAGATTCCCTGCGTTTTTGTGGACAGCTACCTGGAGGATGAGAAGCGGTACCAAATTTGCCTGGATGATTATATGGGAGGGTATCTTGGAACCAAGCACTTAATTGGCCTGGGTCATCGGAAAATCATGCTCTTGGCAGATACCCTGGATCGGAAAGGGGTGAATTACCATCGCTGGCTTGGATACAAAAAGGCTCTTGAAGAGAGCGATATACCTTACGATCCCAATTTGGTATGCCTGGATTATTCTGTGAACATGATGGGAGGATACTACCTGGCTCAAAAGGCATTCCAGAAGATCAATGCTGCGGATCCTTTAACAGCCATATTTGCCCTGTCGGATGTGGCAGCCATAGGCCTCATAAAGGGCCTTTGCGAACTGGGGGTATCCGTCCCCGGCGATGTTTCGGTAATGGGCTTTGACGATATCCAGTATGCGAAATTCATGGTGCCCTCCTTAACGACGATCAGCCAGGACATTTTTAAAAAAGGCCAAGCAGCCGTTTCACTTCTGCTGGACCAAATTCACAATAAGGATGCTGCCGGTGAAAGAAGAATCGTATTGCCCGTTGAGCTGAAGGTACGCCAGAGTACGAGGCCCGTTCGGTAGAAGGAAAAGGGGCGAAAGGTTGGCAAATACGCCTCCCCGGGCTGTGGAAGGGGGAGTGTACATTAAAAGGAATGCAAAGGTTTTTATGATTCTGCTTCTGATATTGGGCATTTTATTGATTTCAGGATGCGACAAGGGGGTGATCCGGATGAAGAATTCGGAGGGAGAAGAGAAAAAGATGCCGGCTTCCGATGAACCCAAGGAGCAGGGTGGGGAAGCGATCGGGATTGATTCGTCTGCAATAAAGCTTTCCGGAAGGCGGTATGAGATCGGATTTTCCGCTGAAAACGGAAGCATTTTGTATATCTATGACAGGGAAGAGGGCGGACTATTGTATCAGGGGTCAAGGGACGATAGTCTCTGGTGGGCGGAGATGAAGGACGGCAGCCGGGCATACGCTTCATCCTTTGCCTTTCGCCATCGCCGGAGCCAGGATGAAAAGGTTTTGACGATGGAATATGACGGCCCCTTTCAGGTTACCGTGACAGCCCGTTTGCTGAATGATCACTCCTTCGGCATGCAGGCCAGTGTCCGCAATAGCTCCGGAAAAATCATCAAGACCTTTGGATTCCCGGGTGATTTGAAGGTGAAAGCCGGCGATGTTTATGACGGGCTCCTGCCTTTGATACCGGGTGCCAGGCTCAAGAAGGAATTTTTTACGGATCAAAAGACCTATGTGGACCGCTACCCCGGGAAGATGTTTGCCGATTACATCTCCGTAAGGACGGCTACCGGGAATATGGCCCTTTACAGCAAAAGAGGGCAGGTTTTCCAAATGACCGATCTGGGCTTTGACAGCCGGGGCAGCAAGGATGGAAGGGTAGAGCTTGTCCATAACTTTAAGACCTGGATAGAGGGAGAAAAGACATGGATCTCCCCTGAGGTCGTTCTCAGCCTGGGCCTTGATTATCCCGATACGATTCTGCTTTATCGGACCGACAACGGTATAGAGGGCTACAAGGATCTGAAGCAGAAGCTGGGAGACGATTTGCAAAGATACCTGGAAGCGCCCATGTATAAACTGGACCTTAATGGGGTGGGGAAGGGATTTCAAGAGCTAAAGGCGGAAGTTCTGGACTCCATCAGGATACCCGGGATTATCCACCTGGTGGCTTTTCAGTACAAAGGCCATGACCGGAGCTATCCTGACTTTGTACCGCCCGATCCCCGGTGGGGGGATACGGAGGATTTCAAAGCTTTTGTAAAGGCCGCCCGGGAGAAGGGTCATCTGGTCTTGCCCTATACCAATTTTTCCTGGTGGGATACCGACGGACCGACCATGGGGAAGCTGCCGCCGGGTTTGAAGAAGGAGGACATCGTGGCCTGGCGGGAAGACGGTCAACTGCAGTTGGAAAAGTACGGACCCAACAGGGGATATGTGGTGAACCTGCACCATCCCTTTGTAAAGGAAAAGATCAGGGAGCAGCATGAGCTTTTAAAAAAGACCGTCGGGGTAGACGGTATTCTGGAGGATCAATGGGGAGCCAGAAATGCCCCCTATGATTTCAATCCGGCGGGCCTTGAGGGGTATTCTCCGGCGGAATCTTATTTCGAAGGGGTCCTGGAGCATGTAAGGGCCCATGGGGATGACAGGCTGATGACCGAATGCGGCGTTGATGTACTGGCTGAGGAGCTGATAGGCTTTGCAGGGACCAATTATCTCTGGGATATTTTAGGCTATACGCCGGTGACGGCGCCCTATACGGAGTATTACCCCATGGCGGCCATGATGCTTCGGGACAAAGTCCTGCTGTATCAGCATGATCTGGCGGGAGAGACCTTCACAGACAACAAGGAGATGCTCAGGTGGAACCTGGCCTACGGCTATCAACTCAGCGGCTTTGCCCATCAGAATCCCTGGATCGACTTAATCGGCATCTTCCAGAAAGAGGTTCTGTCCAAGTATGCAGATGAGCTTTTGAAGGAATTTGAACACCTCGATAACAACGTGATTCGAACATCCTTTGAAAGCTTCACGGTCTATTCCAACTGGAGCGACAGGGAAGCCTTTCATATAGACGGATATACCGTCCCTCCGGGAGGTGTTGCCGTTTTCGCCGATGACGGCTCGGTCAGGGCGGGGCTCTTTACGGAATATAACGGCCTTCCCCTTGGGAAAGGGGAGCACTACATTGTGGAAGTAAGAAGCGGAGATGAAATTCGAATCTATCAGCCCATCGGCCGTGCCACGAAGATAACCGTTCAAATCCCGGAAGGCTGGGAAGGGGCCAAAGTAGCCTCCTGCAGGCAGGACGGGACGGTCATTAAGGAAGAAGAAGCCCGAATAGAGGGAAAAACAATTGAGTTTCATTGCTTTAGCAGCGAGCTTTTATCGAGTTTGGCTTACTACAGGATTGCGCCCGACAGGCAGGTCGGCCAAAGGGCAGACTGAACGACGAATAAGTTTTTTCATAAGCTGCAGTTAAACTGTGGCCTATGAAATAAAAATAAGGAGGAAGTGAAGATGTCTAAAAAAATAACCAAGCTTTTGTCTATGCTGCTTGCCGTGTTACTGATTTTTACGTCATTTGTTGCATGCAGTAAGGCTCCCGTTGGTACAGAGGACAGTCAAACTTCTGAGGAGACTTCTGCGGAGCAGCAGGAGGAAAATAGCAGTGAAGAAGTAGGGGAAGAGGCAGAGGAAGAGGAAGAAGTGGTAGAAGAACCCAAATATGATTTTGGCGGAAGGACCATTCGATGGGCAGCCTGGTGGGATTTAGGCCCGGTAGAAGGCTCTTCTGAACTGGCTGATTTGCAGCTTGAGAGAATTGCACAGCTGGAGGAGAAATACAATTTTAAGCTGGAATTTTTGAATATTCCCTACCAGGAGCTGGTCGAACAGACCTCTGCGTCCACCCTTGCGGGGGATCCGATAGCAGAGTTCGTTCAGCTGGAAAACCGCTTTTTGCTGAGCTATATCATATCCGGCCTGCTACTGCCCGTCAGCGATCTCGGCGTTTTTGACTTCAATGAGGACAAATGGGAAAAGAGGGTAATTCGGGACACCACATGGGACGGCAAGGTATATGGGCTTATGACCGGCATGAAGGCCCCTGAGAATGGCGTGTTGTGGTGGAATAAGACCATGTTCGAAAGGGAAGGTCTGCCCAATCTCTATGAGCTTCAAAACAACAAACAGTGGACGTGGGACAAGATGCTGGAGATCGCCCAGAAGGCCACGAAGGATCTGGATGGAGACGGGGTTATCGATCAGTGGGGCCTGGTTGGATTTTTCCCGGAGCTGTCCTTTATCTATTCCAACAACGGCTTTACCGTCAAAGCAGACGGCACCAACCTGAAGTTCACATTGATGGAGCCCAACGCCCTGGAGGCCTTACAGTTCTTCCAGGACCTTGTCCATACCCACAAGGTCTTCGCCCTTGCGCCGAGCGGCTCTGAATGGAACTGGGATCAGAAGCAGTTTGCCGCCGGCAAGGCTGCCATGCATATAGACGGAGCATGGATTTGCGGAGATCTGGAGAAGACCATGGCCGATGAATACGGATGCGTTGCATTCCCGATGGGGCCGAAGAGCGATCGGTATACGGCGGCCATCTCCGTTGAAAACTATGCAGTCATGCCCGCAACCGTGAAAAAGCCTGAGGAAGCAGCCATTTTCTACGATGAATACACGGAACCCTTTGAGGGAATTGATCCGGTGGAGTCCTGGAGAGAAGGCTATGAAAACAACATGTGCGACAGGGAATCCGTCGATACATTGGAGATGCTTGTTAGGGAGCAGGCCAGCATTACAGTTCTCCATAACGCGATCCAGGGTCTTGAAGGCTTGATAGGCGGAGCCTTCAATCAAATCAGAACAGGCAATAAGACGGCCAAGGCGGCAGTTGAGGAAATCTCGCAGCAAGCCCAGACCACGATCGATGATTTCCTAAGCCAGAGGAAATAGGATCTAATGAGCCAGGATGAAAACCCCTGGCTCTTTTTTTGGGAATACCGGATAGGAGACATCCCTTTCTTTTTATGATAAAATAGTGGTGCATTGGAGCTTTGAGGCTCCCGTGGTTGATAAAATAAAGGCCAATTCGGGAAAATGAAGGGGGAGATGGGATGAATTTGAAGGAAAGATGGGAAGAGTTTAAAAAATTCGCCTTAAGGGGCAATGTCATTGATCTGGCTGTCGGTGTTGTCGTCGGAGGAGCTTTCGGGAAAATCACAACTTCCCTGGTCAATGACATCATTATGCCCGCCTTGGGAATCATAACCGGCAAGATAGACTTTAGCAATCTAAAATATGTCATCGTTGAGGCAGGGGAAAATGTACCGGAGCTGGCCATCAGGTATGGAAATTTTATTCAGACCGTGGTGGATTTCTTTATCATTTCCATTTCCATTTTTATGTTTGTGAGGCTCATCAATACTGCAAAGTTTTTACATAAAAAAGAAACTCAAGAGGAGCCCCCGGCGCCGCCACCGCCGCCGGAGCCTCCCAGGCAGGAGGTTTTGCTGGAGGAGATACGGGATTTGCTGAAGGAATTCAATGAGAATCGGCGTTCTTAAGGCTTATGCAGGATCATGAAGGGGGAGAGAAAATGGAGAAAATACTATGTCAAATACCGAAGTCCGAGCATCCTCGGCCTGACTGGCAGAGGGAGAGCTGGTACAGCCTCAACGGCCAATGGGAATTTCAATTTGACCCTGAGGATAAAGGGCTTTTGGAAGAATGGTTTATCATAGGCGCTGCCCCGTTTGACAGGGAGATTATGGTTCCCTTTTCCTGGGCTTCTCCCCTATCCGGAATAGGGGAGAACCGGAAGGGAATCGGCTGGTACAAAAGGGCGGTAAAGTGGCGGCCCTTGATGGAGGACAGCCGGATTTTTCTGCGATTTGGTGCCGTGGATTACTACTGCGATGTATGGGTGAACAATACCAAGGTTGGCTCCCATCAGGGGGGATACGGGGACTTTGAGTTTGATGTGACCCATGTCTGGAAAAGGGATGGCCAAAACTGGATTGTAGTTCGAGCAGAGGATATGGACCACAGTTTTCAGACCCGGGGCAAGCAGGGCTATGGCGAGATCAGGGGCATTTGGCAGAGCGTATGGCTGGAGGAGAGGCCGGGAAGCTACATAAAATGGGCTTGCTTTCGCACCCGGCTGGATGGGCAGGTGGAAGCCTCTTTTGAGATCTACGGAGGATATAAGGGAAGGGCAGAGCTTCGGTTTTCCTTTGATCAGGGACAGGTCAGGGGCTTAGAAAAGGTGGAACTGGCGGAAGGCATCCAGTCTTTCAAAGCCTCCTTTAAGGTTCCGAATCCCAGGCTCTGGAGTCCGGAGGCCCCATACCTTTATGAAGGTACCGTTGAGCTTCTGTGCGAAGACGGCTCCCTTGACCGGGTATCCACCTACTTCGGCATTCGCGAAATCGGCACGAAAAAGTTCGAAGGGCGGGAATACCCCTGGATTACTCTGAACGAAAAGCCCGTTTTCCTGTCGGGAACCCTGGATCAAGCCTTCAATCCCAAGGGCTATTTTACCTATCCCAGTGATGAGGAGATGCAAGATGAGATATGGCGCCTTAAAAGGCTGGGGCTCAATTTTGTCCGCATCCATATCAAGCCGGAGGAGCCCAGAAAGCTCTATTGGGCTGACAGGTTGGGTATTTTGGTGATGGAGGATATGCCCTGCTTCTGGGGGGAGCCGGATGAAGCGGCCAGGGCTGCCTATGAATCGGAGATCAAAGAGGTCCTTCGAAGGGATATCAATCATCCGTCCATCATTTCATGGGTCCTGTTCAACGAGACCTGGGGCTTATTTTCCAGGCAGGAAAACGGCGAAAGGGCATACACCCTAAAGACCCAGGAATGGGTAAGGGGGATCTATCGGTGGGCAAAGGGACAGGATCCCACAAGGCTCATTGAGGACAATTCCCCCTGCAACCACGATCATGTGGAAAGCGACCTTAATACCTGGCATTTCTATATCAACGGCTATAAAGCGGTGCGGGATCACATCCAGAATGTAGTGGACAGTTCCTATCCCGGATCAGCCTGGAACTACATAGGGGGCAACACCCAGGGGGAGATTCCCCTTTTAAACAGCGAGTGCGGTGCCGTTTGGGGCATCGAAGGCTCAGCGGGGGACAGCGATATCGCATGGCATTATCACTACATGGTCAATGAGTTCCGCAGGCATGATAAGCTATGCGGCTTTGTATTCACGGAGTTTCATGATGTGGTCAATGAATTCAACGGCTATTACAGGATTGACAATGGGGATAAGGATTTCGGCTATCAATGGTTTTGCCCCGATATGTCCTTAAAGGATCTCCATAGCCCGGATTTTCTGGTGATCGATGCGCCGCCCTGTCAGACGGTGGCCTGCGGCCAGGAGCTTCGAGTGCCAGTCTTGGCGTCCAGCTATCGGGATACCTATCACGGCCAGGAGCTCAGCCTCCTCTGGGAGCTGTGGTACGACAGCTTGGGCGAGAGAAAAACGGCTGCCTGGGGCCAGCAGGCGGTCACCTGGCCGGGCTACGGGGTAAAGCCCTTAACGAATATTCACTGCCCAATGCCTCAGGTGGATGCAGTAGCGGTTCTGGCCGTATCCCTGGTGGATCCAAAGGGCAAGGTCCTTACCCGAAACTTTACCACCTTTGATGTAAGAAGCGGCAAAGCCCATGGGCTCTATGATCTCCAGGGCAGCTGGATCAGCATTCCGCCCTCTGAGTATATCGCCAAATCCTGGAAGTATTCTTGGCATGCCCTGAGGGACCATAAGGTCAATGGGGGCGAGAGCGGCTTTTTTGAATACCGAATCGATCTTTCCAATCAGGCCGGGCTTTCGGATGCAGGGAATATGGAGATCCTCTTTGAAGCCGGCGCCAAGATGCTCCTTTACAAGGATAAGGAGCTTATCGACGTTAAACCCCACGACATATCCTATATGCATGGGGCGAAAGCGGATCCGGGCATGAACATCAACTCCTATTTCATGACGGACGAGAAAAGGCATTCTACTCGCCTTGAGGTATTGGTGAATGAGGAGCCGGTGGAGAGCCTGTACCTGCCCGACGATCCGGCCGACAGCCGGGGTGTGCTGTCGTGGCATTATCAGGAGAATGACAGAAAGCTTCAGGAGGCAGGCTCCTATGGCTATCTGCAGAGGGTAAGGATTCCCAGCAGGCTTGTGGCCGGGATCAAGCGGGACGGCGGCTTTCGTTTGAAGCTGAGGGTTCAGGACTGCCTGTGCAAGGACGAAGGCGGCCTGGCCCTCTACGGACGGAATGCCGGCAGGTATCCGATTGATATTTTAGTCAGGTATTGGTAAGGATTAGGTATATATATATTTCTTGGAATTAAAATCGAGGTGATACAATGATTTATCATAATCCAATCATTCCCGGATTTTATCCGGATCCCAGCATTTGCAGAGTAGGAAAGGACTATTATCTGGTTACCAGCAGTTTCCAGTATTTTCCCGGGGTTCCCATCTTCCACAGCAGGGACCTGGTCAACTGGCGGCAGATCGGCCACTGCCTGACAAGGCCTTCCCAGCTTCCCTTGAAAAATGCCTACAGCTCCGGCGGGATCTATGCTCCCACCATCCGCTACCACAACGGAAGATTCTATATGGTGACAACCAATGTAAGCCATGGGGGCAATTTCTATGTCTACACGGAGGATCCCGCAGGGGAATGGTCTGAGCCTATTTTTGTAGCCCAGGAGGGTATTGATCCTTCCCTTTTCTTTGACGATGACGGCAGGGTCTACTTCTGCGGTACGGGAGGAAGAGAGGGAATTGCCCTGTCGGAGATCGATATTGAGACGGGCAAGATTTTACAGGGCCCCAAACACGTGTGGCCGGGTTCCGGCGGCCGCTACCCTGAAGCGCCCCATATCTACAAAATCAACAACAAATACTACCTCATGATTGCCGAAGGCGGAACGGAATATGGCCATATGGTGACCATCGCCCGAAGCGATCATATATGGGGGCCCTATGAGGGCTATAAAGGAAATCCCATCCTGACCCACAGGAACTTGAATTCCCATATCATCAACGGCACCGGCCATGGCGATCTGGTGCAGGATGAAAACGGCAACTGGTGGATGGTTTTTCTGGCTTTCCGAAACACCTACGGGTATTTCCATCACCTGGGAAGGGAAACCTACCTGGCTCCGGTCGACTGGAACGAGGAGGGCTGGCCTGTTGTCAACGGAAACGGCACGGTCGATATCAAAATGGAGACGGACCGGATACAGGCGGTGCAGGTCCCGATGGAAATCAAACGGGACGACTTTGACTCTCCCGGCTTGAATTTATACTGGAACTTCATTCGAAATCCCTATGAGGGAGTATGGTCTTTGACGGAGAGGCCGGGATGGCTGAGGCTCTATGGTACGCCCGTCACCCTGGATGATCAGGACTCTCCCGCCTTCATCGGCCGAAGGCAACAGCACCTGGATTGCACGGCCGAAACCCTGCTGGAATTCTATCCCCAAAAAGAGGGGGATGAAGCCGGACTCACCGTCTATATGCACGAGAGGTATCACTATGATATTGCCGTTGTAGGCAATGGGTCGGAAAGAAAGGTGATTGTAAGGAAAACGGTAGGGGATATCTGCGTTGTCACGGCTGAGGAGGCCATTGGCGAAGGCCCTGTTAAGCTTCAGGTTCGGGCAGATCACAGGTACTACTATTTTGGCTATGCCCTGGAGGACGGGCCTATAAAGGTCATATCCCAGGGTGAAAACCGGTTCCTGTCGACGGAAGTGGCCGGAGGCTTTACCGGAGTGTTCTTTGGCATGTATGCGATCAGCAAGGATCCGGACAGCAAAACTTCAGCAGATTTTGATTGGTTTGACTATCGCTTCTAATGCGACAGGGGACGGTTCTCTGTCGCATTGCAGCAGGAGTCGGTCCTCCGTCGAATTGGGAATCGTCCCCTCGCTTATATGAAAAGAGTGATAAACCCGCTAGGGGTTTATGAAATATTAAAGAGGTTGAAAGGGTTAACAACCTCTTTCAGCCTCTTTACATTTCATATTAACAATTATTGGGATAGGAATTAGATTATTACGACGATTATTTAGTATGATTTGCTATTTTTACCCAGTCTGACGGTTCTCCGGCACATTAAGAACCACCTTTTTGAATTACAAATTCCAGGCTGCTTATTGCTCCTTTTTTCAAGGAGCAATAAGCTTCGATTCCCACGGAATTGGATCCTCTGTCATGGATTTAATCAATCACTTCTTTGGCAGAAATCAGATTTTTAAAATCAACGATTCTAGCGTTTTTTAGATCCTCATATGAAACATACTCCAACTGACTCATTTCATAGCTAAGAATGGGAGATGACAGGAGAAAGCTGTGCGTATCTTGACAAGTGCTTAACGCGGTTATTGTGCCGCTTAAGTTTTTCCTGGATTAATTCACCCTGTTCATATTCATCGATGATATCTTCATTGTAAAGTTGACTAAAGCCCATAAATTATATCCCCGATTACTTCCATATGATTCCTGTATGAACTCATGCCGACGGCTAAAGCAGCAATGGTGAGCAGTACAGTAATCCCCACAAAAATAGCTTATTTAAGATTCTCCTTCTCACTTTCCAGGTCATTGAAAAAGCTGTTTGTATAGCTATCTCTAAAAGCATAAGGTATCATCAAAGTCCTTCTGACATAAATATAACTGGAAGGTTGTATTAGAAATTGTCGAAAGGACAGGTGATGGTCATGCGACAGTATAATACGGATATAGGGTATATAACAATACCGGAAGCTGTAGATAGGGTGATAAATGAACTAAAGATTCCCCATACTCAGCAGAATTGGAACCGAGAATACAGGAGAATCTTAAAATTGGTGAATACAGGCCGGTTAAATGCCAAAAAACACGGAAAGAGGATCCATCAAGTAGAGATGCAGGAAATAGACGATTATATCGAAGAAAGGCTGATAAGTTCCAAATAGGGGGCAATGGTTTCTGCCGGGAGAAACTTTTTATAAAAATGGGTGAAGTGCTAATGAAAAGCTTGTATGCTTGCAGTCCGATAAGAATGTAATGAATATTTCATAGAATTTTCATAAAATTTTCATGGTATGGTAATTTATCCGGGTTATAATGAAAGCACTATAAATCCTCCTTAATACGTTTATATATAGAAAGCCATCCCGGCGCCGGGATGGCTTTCTCGATGCTAGGAAAACCGATTGAAAAATTTGCGGTGATCGGAAAAGATGCCTCTGGATATATAAAAAAATCCGCTTCCTATAGAGGTGCGGATTCAAAGTACTCACAGTTTTTTCCTTTTTTGGAATCCAGAAATATTTCCTTGTAATATTTCACGATGAGCTTGTCCAACATCTGACTGAGCTTTAGGATCTCATCAGCAGAGAGGGCATTGCCTGCTGTGGTTGCACTGTCAAGCTTGTTCTTTAATGCCTTGATTTCTTCTTCTATGTTCATTGCAAATACACGAACCTTTCTTTGATTTTGCGGGCAAAGACGATTACAACAAAGATGATTATATACAATCCGGCAGGACTTTTCAATGATAATATTAAAGTTTCATCAAAAAAGTGAGAGCCTTTTTTAGCGGAAAATGCACCGGATAAGGCGCTCTTTTTTCTTGTCCTGCCTCTGATTGTATGATATAATGATCAGGCTCAATTGAATAAGACAGTTCGAAACCATCCTGTCTATAAACAAAACTACGGAAACAATGCATGATCATGCGTGAAGGTCCGTTGCGGCCTTTTTTTATTGCTTTTTCCTAGGCCTTTGCGGTACATGTTTTAAGGGAATATGATGCAGATTAGATCTGTAGCCGTATTTTCATAAAAAGTCAGTCCGGTTCGAAACTGTTTTAACGAAAAACTTCGGAGGAACTTCTATGAAAGAATTCATAAGACGATGGGATAGCAACAGAACCAAATTTCTTGTTCAAGCTTCGGCTATAGCGGCCCTTTATGCCGTATTGACCATTATCTTTTTTTCTACAAGCTATGGACCGATACAGATTCGATTTTCAGAAGCCCTTACCGTTTTACCGGCCTTTACCCCCGCAGCCGTACCCGGCTTGTTTGTAGGCTGCCTGATCGCCAATCTGATCAAGGGAGAAATAGTGGATGTGGTTATCGGAAGCCTGACGACCCTTTTGGCGGCCTATTGGTCCTACAGGATAAAAAAGCCGTATCTGGTTCCCCTCCCTCCTGTTTTGCTTAACGGAATCATCATAGGGCCCATGGTGTACTGGCTCTACGGTGCGCCTTCGATATTTCAAGGGAATGAAGCTCCGGCCTTCCTTCTCCTGATGACCGTGCTCTTTGTTACGCTGGGCCAGGCCATTGCCTGTTATGGTTTGGGCTACCCCTTGATGCTGACTTTAAAGAAATACGAATGGAAGATTTTCAAATAGGAAAAAGCCCATCCGGATATGGGAAGGGGCTTTTTTTAATGAGAAGATTCCATTTCGATTGACTATATGGGAGATAGTGTATAAGATCAACTTATAAGGCCAAGACCTGCATCGTGCAGAAAAAACCTTAGCAATAAAGAAGACTTACCGGTGGGATTGTTCTAAAGAAGGCACCTGTGCCGGTAAAATGGAGAGGAGAGTGTCTATGAAATTTCCCAAGGTTCCCGTTGAGCAGAATATTTCTCGGCTGATGCCGCCCAGAGGAAAGGTGCGCATGGTTCTTGACACCGACACCTATAATGAGGTGGACGATCAGTTTGCCCTGGCCTATGCCCTCATGTCCCCGGAGGCCATAGAGCTGGAGGCGGTCTATGCCGCACCCTTTCATAATGATCGCTCCACCGGCCCGGCCGACGGCATGGAGAAGAGCTATGAAGAGATCTTGAGGATTTTCCACAAGCTAAAGCGATCACCGGAAGGAATGGTTTTCAGAGGTTCTACCGAATATTTAAAGGACTGGGACCATCCTGTTGACAGCGAAGCTGCCAGGGACCTTGTAAAGCGGGCCATGTCCCGCACGGATGAGCCTTTGTATGTCGTAGCCATCGGAGCGATCACCAACATCGCCTCCGCCATATTGATGGAGCCTGAGATCATGGACAGGATCAGGGTGGTCTGGCTGGGAGGAAATGCCCTCTATTGGCCCCATACCTGGGAATTTAACCTGATGCAGGATATTCCATCCTCCAGGCTGATCTTCGACTGCGGCGTGCCTTTGGTACAGCTGCCCTGCGCCGGAGTGGTGGACCATTTGCTGACCACGATCCCGGAACTGGAATTCTATCTGGACGGCAAGAGCGAGATCGGCACCTATCTGACGGATATCGTAAGGCATTATACCAGGAATCCCTTTGGATGGTCCAAGGTCCTCTGGGATATCTCGGCCGTTGCATATATTGTCAATCCGGAATGGACGCCCAGCCATTTGGTTCATAGCCCGATCCTGACGGATCAGAGAACCTGGAGCGTAGATCAGTCCCGGCATTTTATCCGGGTGGTATACCAGGTGAACCGGGATGCCATCTTTGCCGATGTGTTTAAGAAACTGGCATAATCGCAGCTTTTCTTTCATACTATCCTATATACGATAATCTATTTTACCTGAGATTTTATTTATAGGATCAGATGGACTGTTGTTTGGCTCAAATAATCTGCTATCATTTCTCATAATCCAATCAAGCTTTCAATACAGAATACAATTGTGCAATATCCGATACACCCTATCCAGCATCGTACAATAGAAGGGTTGTATCGGATTTTTGTTTTTCAGCCTATATCATATTGCTGCGGATCTAGATAAAAACTCCATTTTTTCGCTTTATTGCGCTCATTGCAGATGAAGGGCCTGCCATTTCCAGTTATTCATGGAAGGCTTATATAAAGGTTTGCTTGTGGGAAAGGTAGTCCTTATTTTCCCATAGATAAAAAAAGGAGGGGAGCAAAATGAAAAAAGGAGTGTTAAAACTGTTTTCACTGGTACTGGCCATGCTTTTGTTGGCTTCATTCATGATTGGATGCAGCAAAAGCGTAAAGGTGGACACAGGGGATCAAAGCAGCGAAGGGCAAAGCGAGGGTGGAAAAGAGGCCGGAGCGAAATCAGCGGAAGAGGAGCCTGGACCTGTAGAAGAAGAGCCTACTTATGATTTTGGAGGAAGGATCATTAAAAGTGCGGCATGGTGGGACTCAAAACCGGTAGAGGGTACATCCCAGAGGGCTGACGACACAATTGCAAGGACAAAAGAGCTTGAGGAAAAATTCAATATGAAGTTGGAGTACGTGCATGTTCCCTGGGATCAATATTTTGAGCTGTTTACATCCTCCACACTGGCAGGAGAACCTTTTGCTGATTATGCATATGTCAGCTCCGTATGGTTTTGGCCTACCCTGGTGATGAACGGTTTCCTTCGCAGTCTTGATGATTTGGGAGTGTTCGATTTTTCAAAGGAGAAATGGAATCAGGATGCAATCAGCTTTGGTACCTATAATGGTCATATTTATGCTATGAATATCGGAAAGCCTGAGCCCAGGGGAGTATTCTGGTGGAATAAGGATCTGTTTGAGCGGGAAGGGCTGCCGAATCTCTATGAGCTTCAAGCCAAAAAGGAATGGTCCTGGGACAAGATGTTGGAGATCGCCCAAAAGGCTACAAAGGATTTGGATGGCGATGGAATAACCGATCAATGGGGGGTAACCGGTATCGATATGGGCTGGGTATTGCTCATGTCCAATGGTGGAGAACCCCTAATCGAAGAGAATGGAAGATATATAGTGGGATTAAATCAGCCAAAGGCAATAGAAGGATTGCAGTTCTGGCAGGATCTTGTACATGTGCATAAGGTGGCGCCTCTTCCGCCGGAAGGAGCAGAATGGGCTTGGGAGAATAATCTGTTCAAAGCAGGAAAAGCGGCTATGCTCTATGGCATGTTCTACAACGGAGACGATTTTGGACCTACTATGGAAGAAGACTATGGAATGGTTGTACCTCCCATGGGCCCGCAAGCCGATGGATACATATCCTATATGGCCGATATAGTGGTCCAAGTCTTTCCTGCATCTGTAAACAAACCTGAGGAAGTAGCCATATTTTATGATGCATTCACCGAACCATATCCGGATGATGATCCGGAAAACTGGATCAATGTTTATGAAGCCCGCGTTCGAGACAGAGAGTCGTTGCAAACAGGTAAAATGATTGTGGATGAAAAGCTGTCGAAGATCAACCTTTGGAATAACATTTCGGAGCTGCAGCAAATGGGCTGGACATTTATGGATGAAATATATAAAGCGCGAAAGACTCCCCAGGCAGCGATAGATGCATTTGTAGAGAGTGCCCAGGCAGTTTTGGATGAAGTGGTAAATAAGAATTAATCAATAGGAATATCGGCATATACTATGAAAATTTCAAAAGGATAACAGGCCTATGTTGTGAGACCTGTTATCCTTTTGTGCATAGATGGATGAATAAAATGAATGCTTTTATCCTTAATTTCAACAAATGTGAAGCTTTTTATTCATATTTGCACGGTAAAGCGGATCATCTTATTGACCCTTTATAGTTGTTTGGGTATAATAAAATGGGCTAGAATTCGGGAGGGGGATCGCTGTATGGGTACAGGCGGGCAAAATCAGCGGCACGGGGTACATATGGTGGTTTTTGCGTTGTTTGTTTTTTATATGATCTGCACCTCCTTGATTTATACAGGAAATACAAGCCCTGTTGTATCTACAGCAGATATCAAGTTTTTTTTATGTGGGCTGAAGCCCCATTATGATTTTACGATTATTTCAGATGATGACCTATTTAGCGGCGGCCTGATTGAAAAATGTCTCAGATCTGTTCATGCTGTGCAGCATTTTTTGTGCAGTGCTTTTTTTATGCACTACTGTTTACCCTTTGCCCCTCTGCTGGCCCATGAATTCCTGCTTTTATCAAAATCTATAAAAAAGCCTGCATCCATTATTGCCCTTCCCCTTGGCGGGCATGCTCCTCCGAGGCTTATTCCTTTTTCACGGTTTTAATCAAGATCAGCAAGAATTTTTCCATCCTCTATGGGTAGGATATGAATTGCTAAAATATCTCGGGGATGGAACAGCTCTTTGAGCTTGGGTAATCTGGTAAGTTACCTTGACCAAGAAGCTTCCACCTTTATAAGTGGGAATAGTTCAAGGAAATAGGGCTACTTATGTTTTTCATGCCGTGTTATAAGGTATAAAAAATAGAGAATCGGAGGTAGTATGATATGAGCTGGGTTATTGTTTCGATCATCGTATCGATTCTATCCTTTGGTGTGGCAGCATATTTTTACCATTGGGTAAAAAGTCTACCTACTGCAGAAGGCACGATATCCAGTATAGGGGCATTGATCCGAAAAGGGGCTTTCACTTTTCTGTCCCGTGAATACAGGATTCTGTGCATCTTTGTAGGAGCCGTTTCCGTATTTATTCTGCTCTTCTTCCCGGAGCCTGTGTGGAAGGGAAATGTATTAGCCAACCTGGGCATGGTAGGGGCTTATATCCTGGGTTCATTCCTGTCAGGTCTGGCAGGCTTTATCGGTATCAGCATCGCTACCATTGCCAATGAGAAAGCTGCCACGGCTGCCCGTGAAGGATTGGCCGCTTCTTTTATGGCAGGATTCAGAGGCGGAGCGGTTATGGGAATGGCTGTAGTCGGTACTTCTCTTTTCGGCGCTTCAGTCTTATACCTTTTATCCAACAATCCGGATGTTGTCCTGGCCTTCAGCTTTGGTGCCAGCTCCCTTGCCCTCTTTGCCAAAGCCGGCGGCGGAATCTTTACCAAAACGGCGGATATTGCCGCTGATTTGATTGGCAAGGTCGAGTTGGGCATTCCTGAGGATGATCCGCGAAATCCTGCCGTTATTGCCGATAATGTCGGGGATAATGTAGGCGATGTGGCCGGAATGGGAGCCGACCTTTTTGATTCCAATATCGCAGCCTTTGCCGCTGCCATGGTGATTGCCGTTCCCCTGGGAGAGATCAATCTTTTGTTCTGCTATGCTTCCCTAGGCCTTTTAGCATCCATTATCGGTGTGCTGGTCTCCAGAGTGGGAAAAGACGGAGACCCCAGCGCTGCGTTAAATCGCGGTACCTATCTGACCTGCGGTGTTTTCACGGTTCTTACATTGGTTGCAAGCCTGATTTTTAAATTGGAGCTTAGACTATGGGGTGCTACCATTGTCGGTATGGTTGTCGGAATGATCATCGGCATCACCAGCGACTTCTTTACAGGAGACAATCAAAAACCGGTGCAAAGGGTTGCCGCGGCCTGCCAAAACGGTCCGGCCTTTACCATCCTGTATGGTTTTGCCTATGGCCTGCTCAGCGCCTTCCCCTCACTGGCCGGAATCGGGGCTGCTTCCTTCATCGCTTACAAGCTGTGTGAACCCCTCGGCGGGAGCTATCCGGTGATGGGCATTTCCATGGCGGCTGTCGGTATGTTGTCCGTTGTAGGCATGATCATTTCAAATGATGCTTATGGCCCCATCGTTGACAATGCCCGGGGTTTGGCCGAAATGGGCGGCCTGGGAGACAAAGTCCTTGAGATTACCGACCAGCTGGATGCGGCAGGAAATACATCCAAGGCAATCACAAAGGGCTTTGCCATTGGCGCTGCCGGGCTTACGGTCATTGCTTTGCTTGCCGCATATCGGCAAATCGTATTTGAAGCTGCAGGTGAATTGCTTACCTTTAACCTGATGAACCCCTTTGTATTTTTCGGATTACTGGTAGGATCCGCTGTGCCGGCTGTATTTTCAGCCATGCTGATGATGGGAGTGAACCGCAATTCCCAGCTGATGGTCAAAGAAATACATCGTCAGTTTGATACCATCGAAGGCCTTCGGGAAGGGAAGGAAGGGGTACACCCGGAATATGAAAAGTGCATCGATATTGCCACCGTCGGCGCCATTAAGGAATTGATTCCGGCCGGCCTGATGGCAATCATCGTAACCCTGATCGTCGGCTTTATCGGCGGAGTGGAAGCCGTCGGCGGCTACTTGGCCGGCAATATCATCACCGGCTTATTCCTGGCGCTTCTAATGAGCAATGCCGGGGGCCTCTGGGACAATGCCAAGAAGCACATCGAAGCCGGCAACTTTGGAGGCAAGGGTTCTGATGCACATAAAGCCGCTGTAATAGGAGATACTGTCGGTGATCCCTTTAAGGATACCGCCGGTCCTTCTATTAATACCCAGATCACGGTGGTATCCCTGGTTGCGTCCTTGACAGCTGTGTTGTTCTTAACGTATTCTATATTTTAGGGAAAACCAAACTTTAATTAAGGGATGTGGATAAATGTTTATAGCGTTTGTCATAAGCATTTTACTGGTGTTGGGCGTCGTCTTTGTCAATGGCTGGACGGACGCACCCAATGCCATTGGCAGTGCGGTGGGGACGCGGGTCCTGCGTCCCCGAACCGCAATCATTGTAGCAGTGATTTTTAACTTTCTCGGTGTACTGTTGATGACCGTTATATCAGACGAAGTGGCTGACACCATTGCAAAAATGGTGGACTTCAGCGGAAAAACAAACGAAGAGGCCCTCATTGTTCTAATGGCGGGTATGATCTCCATTGTAACCTGGGCTGTAGCCGCCTGGTATTTCGGTATTCCCACCAGTGAGAGCCATGCACTGATTGCCGGGCTCACCGGTGCTGCATTGGCCCTGGGAGGAATATCTGCGATCAACATGAAGGAATGGTCCAAGGTTCTAATTGGCCTGGTTGTTTCCTCCGTACTGGGATTTGGCAGCGGTTTTGTGATAGCCCGCCTGATTGAAAAGCTCTTTAAGTATGCAAACCGTCAAAAAGCAGAATCCTTCTTTACGAAGGGACAAGCCGGGGCGGCGGCCGTGATGGCTTTTCTTCATGGAGCCCAGGACGGGCAGAAGTTTATGGGCGTTTTTATGCTGGCCCTTTTCCTAAACGGCATGACCACCAGAAATCCGGACGGCTCCTTTATCATACCCCTGTGGGTGATGGTGCTTTGTTCCGTTACGATGGGCCTGGGTACAATGGTTGGCGGCTGGCGCATTATTAAGGCTGTGGGGATGGATATGGTCAAGATGAAAAAATACCAGGGATTCGCGTCCGATATAGCTGCCGGCGCTTGCTTACTTCTCGCTTCCCTTACAGGACTTCCTGTTTCCACTACCCATACAAAGACCACAGCCATCATGGGAGTCGGGGCTTCAAGGCGCCTCTCTTCCGTAAACTGGGGTATTGCATCTGAGATGATATGGGCATGGGTATTGACCTTTCCCGGCTGTGGTTTGATTGGTTATCTCATGGCAAAGCTGTTCCTGTTTATTTTCTAAGCGGTTTGAGCTATACTACATAGAGAGGTGAGCAAAAATGAAATTTGGTAGAAAAAAAGACACAAACTATTTCGAACTTTTGAATTCCATGGCTGAATGCACAAGCAGAGCAGCGGAGCAGCTGGATGAAATGTTACATAACTATACGGATGTAGCTGCAAAGGCCGAGGCAGTCCACGGAACGGAGCATGAATGTGACAATTATTTACATAGGCTTGTACGTGAGCTCAACAGGGCCTTCATTACTCCCATAGACAGGGAAGATCTCCTGCAGATTGGAAGCATGATCGATACGATCACAGATGCAATTGAGGATGTGGCCAATTCCTTTGAGATGCTCTCCATTCGGAAGGTTGAAAAGCCGGCCCTTGATATGTCCGAGCTAATCAAAGCCGTTTGTACGGCCCTGTCAAAAGCCGTAAAGGAATTCGAACATTTCCGCAGCTCCAAGAAGCTGTCTGAATATGTGATAGAAGTAAACCACCTTGAAGAACAGGCAGATGTTCTGTACCGATCTACAATTAAAGCGCTGTACAACAATACCCATATGACCGTTTTGGATGTGATCAAGTGGAAAGAGATCTATGACTATATGGAAAGGATCTTTGATGCCTGCGAGGATGTGGCCAATCTTCTGGAAGGGACAGCCATCAAAAACAGATAAGATTTTTGGGAGAACAAGCAATGCTTGTTGACAAAAATCTTATTTTTTTATATATTAATTTAGAAACTGGTTTGCGCCGGAATGATTGCGCTTTGCTTTTTGTGGAATAATATAGCTGGGCTAAAGGTGTCCCCCCTCTTTATGGATGGTGGAGACTTGATTCCACAAAAGGCAGTGAGTTAAAATCTCCCACTTGGCTTTACGGTTTGTATTAGAATATCGATAACGGCAATGATGAGGAGAGTAATAAGGAAATATCCGTTTTAGAGAGGCAATCAATGGGTGCAAGATTGCCACGGAGTTCTTTATGAAGATCACCTTTGAGCCGGGTACCTGAAACGCCAGTAGGGTGCTCCGCATCTTGCGTTATAGAAAATGAGTGATAAGTATGCTGCTTTGGCGTGCTTATAATTTGGGTGGTAACGCGGTACAATCGTCCCTGGGTCTTTTGATTCAGGGTTTTTTATTTGATAGGGCGGCGGAATACAGATTCATCGCTTTTAGAAACGGAAAGGGTGGTTGAAGTGGCAAAATTTGCTGAGCTTTCGAATTTGAAAGTAAATGAAGCCGAAAAGGAAATAGCGAAAAAATGGGAAGAGATCGATCTACTCAATAAGACAATCGAAAATCGGGAAGGGAAACCGGCCTTTGTATTTTATGAGGGTCCTCCCACGGCAAACGGCAGGCCGGGTATTCATCATGTGATTTCCCGAACTTTAAAGGATTCCGTGTGCCGGTATAAGACGATGCAGGGCTATCAGGTAAAAAGAAAGGCCGGATGGGATACCCATGGCCTGCCCGTTGAAATCGAGGTGGAAAAGCAGCTTAACCTGAAAAACAAACAGGAAATCGAGAATTACGGAATCAAGAAGTTTAATGAAAAATGCCGCGAATCTGTATTTACCTATGAGGGCCTGTGGCGGGAGATGACCAAGCGGATGGCCTATGCCATAGACATGGATCATCCCTATATTACGCTCGATAATGACTATATTGAAACAGAGTGGTGGATATTAAAGAAATTCTTTGAAGAAGGGCTCATTTATGAAGGGCACAAGATTCTGCCCTATTGCAGCAGGTGCGGAACAGGCCTGGCGTCCCACGAGGTAGCCCAGGGCTATGAGGAGATAAAAACCGATACCGTATATGTCAAGTTCAAGAGAAAAGACAAAGACGAGTACTTCCTGGTATGGACCACAACCCCCTGGACCTTGGCATCCAATGTGGCACTGACGGTCAATCCCGAGGAAACCTATGTGAAGGTGAAAAATGAGGGTGAGGTTTATTACATCGAAAAGACTCTGGCCCCTAAAGTATTGATAGGCGAATATGAGGTCCTGGAGGAGCTAAAGGGCAAAGATCTGGAATATGTAGAATATGAACAGCTCATGCCCTTTATAAAGGCCGACGGCAAAGCCTTCTTCGTGACCCTTGCTGATTATGTTACGACGGAAGACGGTACCGGTATCGTTCATACGGCTCCGGCCTTTGGTGAAGACGACTATAATACCGGAAAGAAATACAATCTGCCCGTTCTTAAGCCCGTGGATGAGGAAGGCAAATATACGGACACTCCCTGGAAAGGACTCTTTGTCATGGATGCCGATCCAAAGATCATCAAGTGGCTCCATGAACAGGGGAAACTCTATAAGAAGGAAAAGATAACCCACAACTATCCCCATTGCTGGAGATGTCATACACCTCTGCTTTACTATGCGAAGCCCAGCTGGTATATTGAGATGACGAAGCTCAAGGACAAGCTCATTGAAAACAACAACGGGGTGGAGTGGTATCCTCCCTTTGTAGGGGAAAAGCGGTTTGGCAACTGGCTGGAGAATTTGAACGACTGGGCCATCTCCAGAAACAGGTATTGGGGAACTCCCCTCAATATCTGGCGCTGTGAATGCGGTCATGTCGTCAGCATCGGTTCCAGGGCTGAGCTGGTGGAGAAGGCCATCGAGAACATTGATGAATCCATTGAGCTTCATCGCCCCTATGTAGACGAAGTTCATATAAGGTGTGAAAAATGCGGCGGCATCATGACCAGGGTCAAGGATGTCATTGACTGCTGGTTTGACAGCGGTTCCATGCCCTTTGCCCAGCACCACTACCCCTTTGAGAACCAGGAGGAATTCGAAAGGCAATTCCCTGCCGATTTCATCTGCGAAGGAATCGATCAAACCCGGGGCTGGTTTTACTCTTTACTTGCGATTTCCACCTTTGTGACCGGCCAATCCCCCTACAAGAGGGTTTTGGTCAATGATCTGATCCTCGATAAAGAGGGCAGAAAAATGTCAAAGTCCAAGGGCAACACGGTGGATCCCTTTGAACTGTTTGAAAAATACGGCGCCGATACTTTGAGATGGTATCTCTTATATGTATCACCGGCCTGGACGCCTACCCGTTTCGACGAGGACGGCCTTAGGGAAGTGGAGAGCAGGTTCTTCCGGGCGATCAAGAATGTATATAATTTCTTTACCCTGTATGCCAATACCGATGATATCGATCCCAGGGAATTCTTTATCGCCTATAAGGACAGGGTGGAACTGGATCGCTGGATCCTTTCAAAATACAATAACCTTGTAAAGTATGTTGTGTCTGCCATGGAAGGCTATGACCTCACTAGGGCGGTTCGAAGGATACAGGAATTTGTCACCGATGATTTGTCCAACTGGTATATCAGGCGTTCACGACGCCGTTTCTGGGCTGCAGATCTGACCGATGACAAGAAGGCCGTATACAATACCACCTATGAGATTCTGGTGGGAGTGGCCCAGCTGATGGCGCCCTTCGCTCCCTATCTCTCGGAGGAGATCTATCAGAAGCTGACCGGCGCCCTTTCGGTCCACTTGAGCGATTATCCGAAAGCCAACGAGGAGCTCATTGATCCTCATCTGGAGGAGAAGATGGATCTGGTCCGCGATCTGGTCACCTTGGGCCGTGCAGCCAGGGAATCCGTTCGGATTAAAGTACGGCAGCCCCTCCCCAAGGTATTGGTGGACGGAAAATACAGAGCCTTGATTTCCGATCTGGTTCCCCTGATTGAAGAGGAATTGAATGTGAAGGAAGTGGAATTCTCCGATCATTTAAATGACTATATGGAATTTGGCTTAAAGCCCAATTTCAAAAATGCAGGCCCTGTGCTGGGCTCGAGGATCAAAGCCTTTAGCAAGGCCCTTGCCCAGATGGATGCCAGTGTGGTGGCACCCAAGTTGGAGGGCGGTGAAAGCCTGACGGTCAACTTAGAGGGTGAGGATTTTGAAGTAACCAAGGATTATGTCCTGATCAGCATCAAGGCCAAAGAGGGCTTTACCGTAGCCATGGAAAACAACCTGTTTGTTATCCTGGACACTACCTTGACCCAGGAGCTCATTGATGAGGGCTATGCCCGGGAGTTCATTTCCAAGGTCCAGCAGATGCGAAAGAACAACGGATATGAAATGATGGACAACATCCGCATTTATTATGATGGGGATGAGGATATTGCCAAGGCGGTCAATGTGCATTATGAGTATATCAAGAGCGAAACACTGGCAATCAGCATCGAAAGAGTAAAAGACGATGGGATGGAGAAGTACAACTTAAATGATCACATGACCGGCATCAGGCTGGAAAAGGTGGAGTAAGGAAAAAAATGAGTCAGCGAAGATCTGACTCATTTTTTTATGCCATTGTTTCCAGCATTTCCAGGCTAACGGAATATTTCAGGGGCTTGCCCGATTCCCAGGCCAAAAACTCATCGATGCAGTAGTCCGCCATCCGTACAACCTCATCGCCCAGGGAACCGGCAATATGGGAAGTGAGATAGACATTGGGCAGGGCATAAAGCTCCGAATCCGGCTCCGGCGGCTCCGGCCAGGTCACATCCAGCAGGGCGGTGAGATCCGGCCGTTTTTTCAGGACCTCGATTAGTTCATCCTCCACCACCGTGGCCCCTCGGCCGGTATTGATGAATACGGCATTTTCCCGCATCATTGCAAAGAGCCTGCCGCCAAGCATCTTCTTGGTAGAAGGCAGGTCAGGGACATGGTTGCTCACAACATAGGCCCTTGAGAAGGCTTCCTCCAGGGATACCTTTTCCACCCCCAGCTCCCCGGCGGCTTCCTCGCTGAGGTAAGGATCGTATACAACGACCTTGAGGGTGAAATTTTTCAAAAGCCGGATCAGCAGCTTTCCGATCATGCCGGCGCCCAGGATGGCAACGGTCTCGCCGAAATTTCCCTTCCCGGTAAAGGCGGCACCGCTTCTTCGGATCTCGGGAGATTTGCAGTCCCTGATGTTCCGGAAATAGCCCTTGTTGGCAAGCAGGATCTGGGCAAGGGTAAACTCCGCCACCGGGATGGCATTGGCGCCCCAGGCGCTCATGACGATGATTCCCTTTTTAAGCAGGGGCCGGGCAAAGGCCT